>Ga0307928_10002020_pt1 | contig 15545 bp, 16 predicted proteins | sample AceLakmetagen232_FD_201815 | JGI IMG/M metagenome (GOLD analysis project Ga0307928, IMG submission 201815) | Saline water microbial communities from Ace Lake, Antarctica - #232 | ecosystem: Environmental > Aquatic > Non-marine Saline and Alkaline > Saline | place: Antarctica: Ace Lake... | reverse complement strand
AAAATGGAAGAGATACACACCAAATACGGAGAAAATACCGAAATGTGTCATAAAATCATGGATGATGCGTTGTGTGATGAGTTGGTTAGGCTCGGATTTGCGGAAGGTGTGATGATATTTAAAGACGAAAAGAAATGGTATATATAAGGAGAATGATGAAACAGAAGCAGAATATGATGGTGGGGATGTTTGATATTGAGAATGGAATGTTCATGCCCAATGATGAGCAGCCAAAAGACATAAGTGAACTTAAAAAGATGGTTGGTTGGTGTAAAGAGCATATTCAAAAAGAAGGCAAATATACTTTTATCAAAGTATTGCCGGATTCTCTTTCAATAGAAAAGAAAAGTAATCTTGAATTCAAACTCGTATGACACAAAAAGGTTAGATGATCTCATTAAGAAGGTCGTCTTTGCTGAGGAAGGAGGTAGATGTTATGTGTGTGGAAAGGAAGCCCACGATCTCGCGCATCTATTTGTATGTAACAAGCTGCGTACACGATGGGACAAAAGGAACTGCCACGCTCTGTGCAGGACATGCCACGCGACGTCTCATAGCGGAGACGACATATACAGCAAGGCATACATCGAAAAGGAGTCTGAAGAGGCGTACAGCAAGCTCAGATTGGACAGCAATACAATGGTGGGGAATGTTCGGGCGTTTATGGAAGAAACTGAAAGGAAACTAAATGACGGTTGAAATTATATTAGATTCAGATAATTCGCGTGAAGTAGAATGCACAGATGTAAAGGTAGTTGATGGAATGCTCCATGTATTCAGAGATGAAAGGGTAGTAGAGATGTGGAATCTTGATGCTATTATGGGAGTAATCATCAGTAATCAGGATCAATAAGTAATGAGTTTAGATAAAGCAATAGCGCACGGTAAAGAACATCGTAAGCCATACAGAGGATGTAAGGCTGTTGACTCGACGTGTCGCAATCATGGATCATGCCCGGCTTGTGCTAAGGCAAGGGTTGTTAAATGGAAGAAAAGACTCCCTGCTGAGGATACAGGAGAAGAGCCGGAAGAACCATGCTTGTCTGATTTGGAGTTGGAAATGAGTACGGAAGTATTTATTGAGGTACTAAGTGGTCTTTGAATTCTACACAGAAGACGGAATGGAGAAGCTGGAGTATCAGGATTACCTGAACCGTCCTGAGCTTATGGAGAAACTACAGGATAATCGTAGGTTCTTCCTGAATCTTGGTCTTCGTATATTCTCGTTTGATCGTGAGTGGATGTCGCAGCATCCAAAAGAGTCTTCATACCTAGAGGGGCTATATCACGAATGGGAGATTAACCCGGTAAGGTTTTATTTACCTCATTGTGCTAACTCTCCAGATTTCAATACGTCTTCCCATAGATTCATCAATGATGCTTCTCATGTTTATACGGCTTTTCTTTCCGGGAATCGGTACGGAAAATCAACTATTGCAATGGTTAAGATGATTATGACTATGGGTTTAATACCGTGTGATAAAAACTGGGAAGTCTTTAAAGATCACGGTGTAAAATATAGAGAATGGACTGGACCCAAGGAGATTGGTGTTGCTTCATATAATTGGGATAACATTGAGAAGACTGTATGGCCTCAGATTGTACGGGCATGGCTTCCTGATATAGAGCTTGGCGAGAAAAAGGATTACAATGCACCACGCCAATCGGCATTTTCTATACCGTTAAACTGTGGAAGTCTAATACACATGATGTGTATGGGGCAACCTCAGGGTGCATTTGAATCACAGGCATTGGATGATTTCCTTTGGGATGAACAGGGGGTAGAAGAGAAATTTGATGGTGCAAATGCCCGTATGCGTACAACTCGCAAATATTCAAAAGGCAAAGATGGTGCTGAATATCTGACAGCAGGGATGCACATTTGCGGGGCAACTCCTCATAAGGTTGCTGGTAGAGCAGATACTGGTGGTGGCACATGGTTTGAAGCAATGTTTAATAAGACTGCAACGAAGGCACTTACTTCTGAGTTCTATAAAGGCAATCTAATTGAAGATGTGCCAGACTGGATTTTTCCAGAAAGAGAAAAGAAGGTTCTTCTTGCTGAGTTACAAGAGGCTATCACGACAAATAACAAGAAAGCCGAACGGTCTATAAAGTCTCGGATTTATGGTGATTTTGAGACTACTGGCGGACGTGTATATGACGAATGGGATGATGCAGTCCATGTTATCCACCAAGGGCGCATAGATGATAACTACTGTGCTTTCAGGTGTATGGATCATGGACGTACAAACCCCACTTCATGTATATGGGTGGCTATTACGCCAGATGATGACTATATAGCTTTCAGGGAGTACTTGAAGCCTGATGGAATTATTAGCGAGAATGTTAAGAACATTGTGAAGTTGTCCAGAAACACACTCATTGATAAGGGTATGGTTAAGATGGGTGGTGGGATGTTTGGACGTTTTCAGGAGGCTGTAGTAGACGAAAATGGCGAACAATATATATTCGACGTAATTGATGGGCGTTCCTTTAGGAATCCAGACACAAATTCACGCTACACGATAGGTGACATCTATAAACGGAGTGGATTGAATAGATTGCGCCCGGCTCCTATGCAAAGCATCGAGAGTACAATCCCCATCATTAAAGAACTTCTAAGGATTGATCCAGAGCGTACCCATATAATCACAGGAAAGAAAGGTGCGCCAAGACTTTATGTATCTTCGGAGTGTAAGAATCTCATAAAACACATTAAAGGTTACAGGAATAAAGAAACTAAAGATGGAGTATCAGAAAAGCCTAGTGCGAAGGATGATCACGATCTTGATGCGCTACGCTATGGATTTATGATGGGACCACGTTATAATCCAAACAGACCAATCAGACCAAAACAAGTAATGAAGTCAAAAAGCAACGGAAAGGGATACTGGATAAATGAAGACAAACCACATATACAGCGGGTCGGACGAGATCCTTTCACTGGATACTGAAATGATCGACAAGTTAGATTTGTTGCATGACAACATCTTACTTGCAAAGTGCGCAAATGACCATATTCGCTATGAAGATGGAAATATATTGATTGCTCATACAGATGATTATATTGACAGAACCCTATGGTGTGAGATATTAAAGATAGGTAAAGAGTGTAAATACCTCACCGAAGAGAATATTGGTGACTTTATGATTATACCGGAATGGGAAGGAAGAGGCTGGAATAGGATTGGTCCTAGCATGTTTATTCTATCAGAGAAGTTGATGGATAAGAAGAATCCACTTCTAAAGCCATTCGTCATAACAAAGGATTAGTATGAGTATTCTACAAAATGAAGAGACGATGACCACGTTCTTATCTGATTCAAATAAGGATTTTGACAGATACAAGACTGACCGGGATTCAATAGGCTTTGATGATAAGATGCTTGTGAATGATGGCATGTATCGGTGTTTTAAGAATACGGCACTGAAGGATGCAGAGGCTGCCAGTACGTCAAAAGCTCCAGACACTAGGGCAAGCATAGGTTCAGTTCGTTTCTTCCGCATGGTAAATCAGAAGGCATCTTTAGGATATGCTATATCTTCTTCTGTAGACCTTCCGTTTAAATATGGTGCAACCACGAATGCTGAGGTTTGGGGAAGCGCTGAAGAGGCTTCAAGTCAAGCGGCTATTCATAATGTCCTAGCTAAGTATGCGTGGAAGAATGGTAATTGCAAACAGAAGATGTATGAGTTTTGGTTTCAAGCACATAAATACTGTAATGTCCCGGTTCAGATAGTAATGAATAAAGATGTTCATAGAGTAGCATTGAAAGATCCAAAGACCAAAAAGATTGCTTTCAAAGAGAAAGAAATAAATGTATTCCCTACGTTTAATATTCTTCATTGGTCAATGCTTTATGCCGATCTATATGCCAAGAACATACAGGATCAGAATTGCGTAGTTGTCTTGTCTATTGTGCCGTGGATGGAGATTCAGAAAGGGCTAAAATCCAAGTGGTATGATAAAGAACAGATTCTTAAAATTCGTCAGAACTTGCAGAAATATCGCTGGGATGGCACAGAAGGATCAACTATCAGGCAGGATATGGTAGAAAACTCTGGTAGTAGCGGATATTCTGCTGGAGAGTCAGAGCTTTATCTGAAATGGGATGTTTACCGATGGGTTCCGATAAATGGTGAAGTCTACGATGATGAAGCAGACTATGAGTTATATTGGTGTACCACTATTGGTAATTCTTTAACAAATTCTATTCCTATTCGCATGGAAAAAGATTTTGATCCTGACGGAGAGATTCCAATCCGAATGATTAAGGTGATTCCAGACGATACTGATATGCTTTATTCTATGTCCTGGGGTGAGGCTGCAAGGTCTATGTATTCAGTGGAATGCACATTATGGGCGCAAACTATTGATAATATTGCAGGGGTAAATACTCCTCCGATTGTTTATGATTCCACTATGTTTAAGAATATGCCTACCGACTTCAAGTATAGTTCGGGACAAAAATGGGATGTTGATGACATCAATCAAGCAATTAAAGAGTTTGCACCGAGAGACACTACGTCTCAGACATCACAGTTGATCAATATAATCCAGAATGAAGAAGGTGTTTCCGGTTCCATTAACTCTAATATGATGGGCGAATCAAATGGGGGACGTACTCCGGCTTCGGAATCAATGGCAATAAACCGTTTTAGTCAACAGCCTAACTTGGGAGAAACTTCATACGTTCTTCATCAGTTAATTGGTTTTATTGCTAAAAAGTATAAATCCTATGCTCAGGCATATCTTGATCCCAAGATGATTAAAATGATTGCCGACGAGGAATTGGATTATCCGGTATATGCAGAAGAGGCAGGATACCAGATTTACGGCGACTTTGACGTTGAGATTAACGTAGTTGATGAATTCGTGGAGGACTTTGTTCAAGCCGGGCAAGAACTTCAGTTACTTCAGATGGTGTCTGCTAATCCTGCATTATTGGAAGGCAAGAAACATAGGGTTGATGTTGGTGCATGGCTAGAAAGTGCGCTCAGGAGGCTTAAAGTACATGGATCAGATCATATCATTATTCCTACGGGTGGAGTTGATGCACGTCTACGCCAGAGGGATGAGATTCGTTCGATGATCGAAACAGGTCAATATATTGATCCACAAGAGGGGGAAGACCATGAAGCTCATATTGCAGAGTTGAATGCAGAGATCATGCGTTGGATGCCTATTTTAAATGCCAAGATTGACCCTGCTGCCGGTCAGATGAAGAGCGAACAGGGCAAAGTGCAGGATATAATTACACTACTGCTACAGCCTCACATGGACGCTCACAAACAGTTTATCGAGTCGCAGGGTGCGGCTCAACAGCAACAGGCTCAACAGGCTCAACAAACTACTGGTCAAATGGCTGGCAATGAAATTGCTGGAGAACTTGGATCAATACAACCACAGTAATAAGGAGGTTTGAATGTCAAAGAATTACGTTGCGACTCTTTTGAATTCCGAAGACTTAAAAGTCTTCTGGAACGATGTCAAGAGACAACGTGAAGGTGCATTAAAAAAACTAATAAATGATGAAGATGTTTCGTATGCTAAAGTAGTTAAAGCTCTTGATAGAGTTTTGGAACTTCCAAACACATACAAAAACAGTGTTGACACTAATAACAGTAATAAAGTATAAGGGGGTTATGAATGAGCGATCTTCAGACCGACGACCCGAAAACGGGTGACGAAGCGACAGAAGAACTCACGGTAGAACAGTTGCAGGAACAGCTGGAACATAAAGAGCATGACATTCAACTCTTGAAGGGAACCAACGGTCAAACCGTAGGTGAACTCAAGAAAGAGATTGAATTACTGAAGCAACAGCAATACCAATCCGAGGGACGCATTTCCGAACAACGTGAAATGATGAGTCCTAAAGAAAAAGCAAAAGACCCGTATGAATTCGATGAAGAAACAATCGAAAAGTTCAGCGACAGTCCAATAGAAATAGTACATTTCCTAAAGGAACGTGAAGCTGTAATGAAACGGGAGCAATCAGACCTTACAAATCTCGTAGTGGAAGCACTACATGAATTGAATTCAGATATGCAGGGTAAATTTACAGGATTACGCAAAGAAGTTGATCCTGAGATTCAGGCTTGGAAACCGGCTATTGAGGAGTTAAAAAAATCCGAAGAGCTAAAAGACCTTGATGAATCAAAGTTGATTGCTATTGCAAAGCGCATGGACATGAAACCATTGATGGAGTATAGAGGTACTGCCGGAGGCCAGCGAGGGCGTGAACCCGAACAAAAGGCTAGGCAATTTGATTCCCAGTCATCTGGAGGTCAGATGCTTCTAAAAATGTTTGATGGTGATGTTAAGAAAGCGCAAAGTGCTTGGGATCGTGCTGAAGCTAAGAAAGGATTGAAATAATGAAGAAACGTGCAACTGCCCCGAATGTTAAAGTGTCCGGTCGTTATCGTGATACGAGAGCGGAAATGCTGAAGGATCTAGAATCAGAGGATAAAGGGTTTTCATATTGTTACCTTGATCCAGATGTGACTGGAGTTCAGTTGGAACGCGGTGGCTTTGAATTGGTCAAAGACGAAAAAGGTGATGCTCTACGCTGGCGCGAAGATGTTATTGCCAAACGACCACTTAAAGATGTTCAAGAAGAACGAGAGGCACAGACCGAAGCTAGTGCTAATGCTGTTAGAGAACTGTATTGCAAGAAGCCTGAGGGCTATACAGAGAAGAATGGCGATGAGTACTGGAAGAAGAATAGTGCTGGTAAACGGGTTGCCAAGGCAAAAGACCCAAGTGAAATAGGAAATAATGGAGGTATGTAATGGCTGCGAATGTAGAAATTATTCAAGGTGCGCGGATCATCAAAAATGGCGGTGAGATTACGAAGGATCGGTATATTAACGATAGCTCTAACGATCTTACGGCTGGTTCAATTTGTTACCTAAGTGCGGGGACGATGGTTCCTCTGCGCTCTGGTGCTGGTGTGCTGAGTACTGGTGCTTCACCGTTTGATGCTGCTAATCAGTATTTTGTAGTTCGTGAAACGGTTGACGTTTCGGAAGATGCTGCGACCTATGTTGCAGTACAGGAGATCAATGCTGACACGGTTCTTGAGGCTTATGTAGTTGATTCTAGCGAAAGCGGAGATGTTGAGATGGCTGTTGCGGACATTGGTGCAAAACATCCTCTCTATATGAGTGCTACTGGTCTAGTTGGTGTTGACAATGTTGACAATACTGCTCCGATTGTAGTGATTGAGGACGTGATGGATAATTACGAGCCTTATCAGATGGGCGGAGACTTTGAGAAAGACTCCAGTGGTGTTCGGCATGATCGTGTGCAGTTCAAAATTCTTGGCGCATTGCTGGTTTAATTAGGAAGGATGGTACAAAATGGATATTACTAAAAGTGCAAGTGCTGTATCACAGCTAGGTATTACGGGTAGCGATACTCTGTCACAGGAAGATTTCATTAATCTCATTAATGGTTACGTTGATGAAGTAATGGAACAAACCTATGGAACCGTAGAGAGCGAACAACTCATGGGGTTATTCAGAGTAAATGACCAGAAACAGGATCTTTACAAGATCAAGACGAAGAATCGTCCTGGTGGTGTTGTTCCTCTGTCGCGTGATGGTGATGACCTTACCTTTATGACGGCCGGCGAAGGCTTCCCGTATGAATTCAGCATGTACCAGTATCGTCTCGGCATTAAGCATGAGCGTAAGCTGGAAGAGGTTGATGACATTGGTGCTATCACCAGTCAGTATGATTGGCTGATGGATACATCCAAACGGACGATGAAATTAGCTCAGGCTGATGTGTTCAACCGTGCGGTTACTCCAACGAACGCTCCGTTCTTATGCCCTGATGGAATGTACTTGATTGATTCGGCTCGTCCGAATCCTGATCCTAAAGTTCCTGATTGGAGTAATGAGGAAGCGTCTAGTGCTATAACGGAAGAGGCATTCTTTACTGCCCATTCAAATGCTTGGGCTATGACTGATGCCAAAGGTGATCCTCTTCGCCAGAAGATTCTGAAACTTCTGATTCCTCAGAGTGCAGAACGTCTGGTGTGGAAACTTTTAAAAACGGACAAGAAGCTGAATTCGGCTAATAACGATGCGAACTGGGCTGCTGGACGGTTTGAGTTTGAAGTTCTGGAGGATCTGACTTCTGATAGTATCTTCTATCTGGTTGGTGATCCCAAGAGCAAGGACAATGGACTGCAATTCCGCTTCCAGAATCGTCCTTCTCTGGCTGATATTAACTTCGAGAATCCTGACATCATGGGTAAACGTATTCGTTTCTCCTTTGGTATCGGTAGCCTTGATCCTCGCTATGTATGGCGTGGTGGTCCGTTAACTGGTCTTTAATTCCCCAAACCGAACCCACTCTGCTAGTTGACCTTTCACAGCTAGCAGGGTGGGGTTCTCCTTAGGAGATTGATATGAAAAAGTTGAATATGATTATTGCTGGAGTGCTTGTCGTTTTGACTAGTATTGCTTTGGCTGGAGATGGTGACTTGTTTAGCGTTGGTGATGACACTAACTACTTCAAGGTGAATAGTGATGGTACGTTTGAATCGTCCGGGAGAGGGACTATTGCCGCATTGTCTGGTTTAGCGAAACTCACATCAGGTGTGATAAGTGCGGCTGTTGCTGGCGAGGACTATTTGGAACCTGATAGTATTGCCGGGAATCCTGCTGTTGTGGGTAGTGTAGCTACCTTGACTAATACAGTTGCGATCACATCAAAGGATGCTGGTGAAGTTACTCTTGCAGCGCGTCGCTTGATTCGTGTATGGCTTGCTGAAACTGCCTATGGTGTGCCGAGTACCAATAACATTGTTACCCTCACGCTTTCTGGTGGAACAGCTATCGAGACTGTGACCGCTAATGCTGATTACATCTATCTTACGGCTGCGACTGGCATTGCAACTGCGGAAGTTGTAGGGACTGCTGCTGGCACGAACTATATCATGGTTGCTGACGGTGGATCTGTTACCAGTGCTGCTGTTGTGTTTGAAGCTGGTGAGTAAGGAGGATTTATAATGACAAAGTATATTTGTCTTCTACTCCTGATATGCGGAACTGCATTGGCTGCTCCTAACCAGATCGTGCTGTCGGTTTCGACTGATACGAATGGAATAGGGGCAGCAACTCAGCTTGATCTTACCGGGAAGATTGACACAATCAATGCTTCTGTCCTTGATGGTACAACCACAGGAACATTGACTATTGCGTATGCTCCTCTGTATATGAGCGACGTGAACCTAGCTACGAACGCCGTGGTAGCGTCTAAGACGTTTCGCCCAAGGGTTGATGCGACTGACGTTGCTGGAGCCGCTTTAACGGATGATACGCCTGTTATGTATTCGTTGTTTGAGAATGATGTCACGGTTAGTGTGACAAATGCTGCTGCTTCGTCCGTATGGCGGGTAGTTATAATTACAGAATAGAGGTTTGATATGGCTTTCAATGATGCTCCTTATGCGTGGTTTGGACTAGGGTATGACCTGACTTCCAGTGTGATTGGTCTTGAGACAATTACTGCTGGAGTTGCGGCTATTGATGAGGCTACGGTTGTTGCTGCAACTGATGTCATTACTGTTTCGTCTGCTCATTATTTAGAGATTGGCGATAAGGTTCAGTTTACGACTACAGATACGTTGCCTTCGGGTTTAGCGGCATCGACGGATTACTATGTGTTGACAATCCCAAGTACAACTACATTAACTGTTTCGGCTAGTTCTGGCGGGACAGTAGTTGACATTACTGACACAGGAACCGGAACGCATTCAATTATGCGTTATCCTACTCTTGAAGAAGTTACCGATGTGGAAGCAAATGCTACTGATGGTGATTTTCGTAAAGTCATGTATGGTATTTGCGAAAAGGTTGCTAACGCATGGTACAGGAAAGATAGTGATGATCGTCCCGCAAAAATGACTGTAAGTAGGTCTACATCTACAGACGAAACTACTGGATTTCAAACAAAACAGTATGTATTCCGGTTTACGACTGAAGTGGTATCTGCTGAAGTTGTGTCTGAGTAATAGGGTGGAATTAACAAAATAACGTGCCGCCTGAAAATGGCGGTATTGTTTTTTCAGGAGTTATAATGAACCTTGCCGACTTGTATGATGATGTATGCACGATGACTTCGAGTATGCAGACGCCGGAAGTAGAGCGTCAATTTCTTTCTTCTTTAAAAATGGTTGTATATGACCTTAACCAACGTGTCAATGAGAGTGTCATTCCTCCTACATTTGTAAGTGCTGTTAACATCGGGTTTGAGGATTATTGTGATTCATGCTTTCTAGCAGGTGTCAAATATTATGGTCAACGCTTAGGCGCATGGGCGCAAGACCCTGACAGTGAGAGTTATAAGCTATACCAATTGGAATTGCAAAAGGTTGTAGGTCGAGCAATCAACGCGCAAAGTGATTTCGGTACCAGAAACGAGGAATAACCATGCCATTTGATTTTGATTATCGGAAGGTTCTTGAGTTTTCGAAAGCTCATATTAGAGGCAATACCGCCAAAGGACTAATTGGCGATAAGGATGTTCAAGTCTATTATGATGTTCCGCTTGGTGCTGGAGAACAGGCTATTGCTTGGCTGCAAGATAATAGACAGACTATTCGTAATGCGGTTATTGATTTCCAGAAACTAGATGATGTATGGCGTTCTGTTGAGATCAAGAGCCAGCAGAGTACGTCCAATAAGGAAGGCGTTGTAATTGCTCAGACGTTCCGGCAAGGATTCCTGGAGAGCCTTACAAAAGGCGATGAGATAGACTTCACTGAGGCAAGACTTGTCGGAGGCAATGGATGGCATGAAGGAAGCGTCAATGGTGATTTTCCTGAAGGTGATACCGAAGCAGATAGCGCAAATCCACAAAAGTATTTCTTGGTTGAATGGCACGGCGTAAACCCGGAGAAGACAGAAGAAATACGTTCTGCTTTAAGAGATACGGCAGCAAGTGGTATTACTCCAGTTATAAATGGAGAGTCTTACGGTTCCGGGTTCTATGTTCTTGATGTAATAGATGAGATTCCTTCGTCGTGGACTGATTCTGATAAATCGTCAACGATAACTGTACTGCTAGGGAAACCACGATTCAATCTTCAAGGATGGACGGCATACGATACGCTTGTTGCATCTAAGATTTATTGGTTATTTGATGTTCCCGTATATGTTGCTCAATCATTGATAAACATCTACAACAAGACCAAGGGGGCAACGACTTCAGTATCGGCTCCAGATGAGCGTGGTTTGGTAAATATCACAGTAAGAAATAAACCTGATTCAGAAGATGAAACCGATTTTATAGCATCTAAATCTTGTGCATATTTTGTAAAGGAAACATTTTATTATGGTATAGCTGCTCCTGTGGATGCTCCTGACAACACGATGGGAATCACATACGAAGCTAATTTTAGACTTGATCCAAATACCGGACTTTATTCGGGAACGATAACACAGAAAGTTAGGCAAACCCTTCATGTCCCGTCTTATCGAAGTGATAATACTCATGCCAATTATACCGAAGTGGAACGCTGGGAAGGTGCATATTTAATTGGCGGCGATTACAAAAAGGCTGTTCTTTCGGTAAATGGTTCTGGCGAGATTGTATCAGATACAGATACAAGTATCACATTGCCTACTAATTCTATTTCTGCTGGTAATACATGGAGAGTAGATAAACGAGTCAATGATGATTGCACGTATGATCTCGCTGTAAGTGATAAGACAGAAAAAGAGATTGATGACCAACAATATGATGTTTCTGATTCTAATATTGCATCTTCTAGTGCTGTAGATAAATTGAATCAAGAATCCGCAAGTGTTAGTTTGACTGCGGGTGCAAATGAAGTATTGAGGGCTAGTGTCCGGTACAACAAAGAAACTGCTCTTTATGATATTGTCGAAGAAACGACTGTTTCAAAAAGTACAGAGGGACAGGATATAGAAATTAGTGCTGCTGCAACCAAAACGGTCGCCAGAAGCATACAGACCGATACAAAGCCGTCAGACCCCACACAAGAGGCTGGCAAGGTCAAAGCAACCCAATGGGTGGAGACAGAGTTTGAAGGTCGTTACAGAGCATCTGAGAGCGTTGTAGAGGTTAATGACCAGACAGCATCTAGTGGAAGTGCTAGAGCCGATCATACTTCAACCGTAACGACTAATACTCAGAAGGCAGCACAGGAAATAGTAGAAGCCGAGGAAGGCAAAGTTGTCAACATTCAGAACCGTCCGACAGAGGCGGGGATGTTTGCCGTTTCTAAAGAGGTTATCACACCGATCAATCAAGCTACTTCAAGTGAAGAAGTTAGGGCAGATCGGACATCCGAGACCAATACAGAGACTCAGGCAGATGAAAAAGCGGAAGCGACACCCATTGATGGCAAGATAGTCCAGACGCAGAACCGTCCTACTGAATTTGGTAAATACGGAACATCTAAAACGGTTATAACTCCACAGTTACAGACCGTGACGCACGATAGTTCTGTTAGGGCTGACCAAACTGCATCTAAGGTTATATCGACAAATGCTGAAGAAAAGGTTGATGCAACTGCCATTGAGGGAAAGGTTGTCACTGCTTCAAGCAGAGAGAATGAATTCGGCAAATTCGACAATCAGACCGAAACGGTAACTCCAATCAATCAACCTAATGTTGATGGTAACGTAAGCGCAGCGTCAATATCGGTGATAACAAAAGCATCTCAGGCAGACGCCGAAGTGGAAGCAACCGCCGAAGATGGCAAGGTTGTAAGAGTTTCCAACCAAAGTACAGAGTTTGGAAAGGTACGGACGAATAAAGAGGTTATTACGCCAATAAATCAGTCTGCTGCTGGAGGTCAAGCTAGGGCTGATAGGACATCTGTTGTAACCAAACAGACTCAGGCTGACGAAGAAGTTGAAGCAACAGCAGAAGAAGGAAAAATTGTTGTTGTTGATAACGATGAAACAGAGTTCGGTAAGCATAGAACACGAAAAGAAGTCATTACTCCTGTAGATCAAACCGGGGAATCAGGACAGGCTAGAGCGGATCGTACAAGTTCAACGACTACGCATACGCAGAGCGATACAGTTGCTAGTGATGATCCGATAGATGGCTTTATAATCAATGCACAAAGTCAACCTACCGAGTTTGGCAAATACAAGACAAGCAGAGAGGTTATCACTCCCGCCAATCAGTCTTCGGATAGTTCCGAGATTAGGGCGGATAGGACATCGGCAACAGAATTAAATACTCAGGCAAATTCAGAAGCAGATGATACCCCTGTTGCCGGAAAAATCATTCAGACACAGAATAGACCTACTGAATTCGGCAAATATGGTACGCAGCGAACAGTCATAACGCCATTGCCACAGACTACCACTCATATATCGTCTTCCCGTTCAGATCAGAAGTCTGACCGAACTATTGCTATAAATGCTGCTGCCAAGCAAGACGCAACTGCTCAAGATGGTAAAGTTGTTAATGCACAGAGCAAAGAGAATGAATTTGGAAAGTTTGACAATACCCTAGAGGTGGTCACACCGTATGACCAGACCGGGGAACAGAAAGAACTTAGATCAGATCATACCAGTGAAACGGTAACACATACTCAAACCGATGATTCTCCTGACGATGATCCTATAGATGGTTTCGTGATACAAACTTCTGAAGCTCCTACAGAATTTGGAAAGAAACGGACACAACGTACCGTAATAACACCGATTAACCAAACCAATGATTCCACTACAGAGTCTTCATCTGAATCGGTATCAGAGGAGGTCAACACACAAGCTGATGATGTATTGCCTGATGCTGTTGAAGTTGAGGGTGAAATCAATGAAGTTCAGAATGTAGAAACTGAGTTCGGCAAATTCCGCACTACTGACCGCACTAGAACCACAAAAGATCAGACTGGGGAAGCTACGGAGAGTAGAGCAGATCGAACCTCAGAAACAGAAACGCATACACAAGCTGATGTCGAAGCTGATGATTCGCCTATTGAGGGTAAAATCGTACAGGCTAATTCCCGGCCTACAGAGTTTGGTAAGTTTGCGACACAGAAGACGATAATAACTCCAGAAGATCAGGTTGGAATATTTGAGGAAGAATCTGCTTCCGAAGGCATAGATGAAACTGTTCATACACAGGCTGACGAAGTATTGACTTCACCTGTTGAAACTGTAGGCAAAGTTATAGATCGTCGAAGTAATCCGACAGAGTTTGGCAAATACCACACTACAGATAGGATAAGAACCGGAAAAGAGCAGACGGCGTCACACATTTCAGAATCAAGGGCAGACCAATCTACTGATAGAGAATGGGAGCGTAATGTTGCTGCTAAAGCTGATGCTACGCCAATCGAAGGTAAGATTGTTCGTGCATCATCGCAAGAGAATGAATTCGGTTTATTCAATAATACCAAAGAGACTATCACGCCAGAAGACCAGGATGGGTCAACTCGTCATGAAGATCATTCAGAGACATCTACAGAAACGCTTCACACGCAAGCTGACGATGCTCTAGCAGATCCTTCAGAAACACTTGGGGAGATCATTGACAGAACTTCTATTCCTACAGAGTTTGGTAAGTATAAAACAACAGACAGATCCCGGACAGCCAAAACTCAGACGGTGGAACATGTCTCAAAAGCGGATGCTAGTCAAACGATTGCTAGAACGTGGGAACACAACGCAGAATCCAAAGCGGAAGCGACCAGTGTTGAGGGAAAGGTGGTATCTACTCGCTCGCAAGAAAATGAGTTTGGGCGATTTGATAATGAGAAGGTAGAAGTAACCCCCATTAATCAACCTGCTTCCGGTAATTCAGAAAACCATTTATCCTCAACAAACGTAACTACGCATACCCAAAATGATGCACCAGAGGATGCTACGGCTGGTACTGGTGAATCGGTTGAAGCTCAGAACATTCCTACAGACTTTGGCAAATACCGGACAATTAAGTCAGTATCTACCGGGAATGAAATCACCGTAACAGACTATGATCAAAATGGATTAGCAGCACTTGTTACAGATCGGACATTCAATGGCGACAAGATAAGTTCTGTTCCTGTTCGTGGGGAAGGTGAGATTGTCCGACAGACACAAGTACCAACCAACTTCAAAGACAAATACAATATCATTGAATCCACAGAGATAGGTCAACCGTGGACTACCGGATGGATTGAGTATGATTCCAGAAAAGGAGCAGAATCAGTAATTCGATGGGGCAATCAGGCAGAATCTTACGGAACTGCTATTGCCGCATCATTAACCAATGACACATCAAATTCCTTTGGTCATCAGAAAAACCGTTTTGGATTATGGGATGGAGTGTCGTCTAAAGTTGCTGCTGGTAGTGGATCAACTTTCTGGCGTAGTACGATGGACGTAGAGACCGAAGAGCCTAAACAAGAAAGACAAAAAACAACTACAGATGAAGATCTTGTCGAAATCTACAAAGATGAAGAACGGACAGTAACAAGAATATACAAAAGTGTTATTACACAGACTTTTGCAGAAGCAGAACAAACAAAGCGCATCTATGTGGGTGTTGCGAG
>Ga0307928_10002018_pt1 | contig 15553 bp, 10 predicted proteins | sample AceLakmetagen232_FD_201815 | JGI IMG/M metagenome (GOLD analysis project Ga0307928, IMG submission 201815) | Saline water microbial communities from Ace Lake, Antarctica - #232 | ecosystem: Environmental > Aquatic > Non-marine Saline and Alkaline > Saline | place: Antarctica: Ace Lake... | reverse complement strand
CTGCATCCTTGTAGCCATGTCCAGTACCCAAGTTACAAGGTTGTCATAGTTACCTCCTATGTAATTGGATGAGGTAACAGAATATGTAACTTCAGGTGGAGTAGTAAATTTACTTGTGCCTACAATCTTAAAGGTATATGCTTTGTTCCATTCTAATGGAACAGCTTCGTTGAAGTAAATGCTTCCAGGAACATATCCCCACATTTTGATTCTGTCTTGTTTTATAACAGTATCACCATCTAGCACCTGAATATAGAAGAAATCAGTAGGGTCAAGAGTTGCGGGCAAGCCCTCATTCCACAGTATTTTGTAGGAGAAGACAATTAGCTGGTCTCCTGAGTTAATGTAGTCCTTATAAATTTGGAGTGTCTCAATCTCAAAGGTATCAGGCACTGCAAGGATATCAGCAGTAGGCACACCAGAAGCAGTTGCGTATGTAGCAGAGTAAGTCCCGTCTGTTTCTGACCAAGCTGAGTAGTAATATCTTGTATCAGGAGTCAAAGCAGAGTGTGTTGTAGTAATACCTGTGCCAGAATAAACTGCATCTCCAGAAGTTGGTGAAATTGGGTAGTTAGTTGTAGAGTATCTTATTATAGTGTTTGCAGCACTAGTGCCTTTAGTCCAAGTCAAAGTAATACTGGTAGATGTGTAAGAAGAAACCTTGAAGTTTGTGGGTGCTCCTGGAGCTTCCTCCGGGATTGACGAGGTGGTGAATGTAGCATCATCGCCATATACATAAGAGGTTACCCCATACCTTACTGCTGCTCTGAAGTGGTAAAGGGTATTAGAATTCAGCCCACTGATTGGTTGATTGAAGCCACCTGTAACTGTCTTTGTTTGTTCTGCTGTGCTAGTGCCATATCCAGCGGTTAAGCCATACTGGAAGTAGACATAGACTGGCGAATAATCACCAAGAGAAGATAGAGACCCCTGAAGTGTTGCACCTGTAGTATTGATACTGACAGCAGAACTGGTAGTTATAGTTGGAGAACCAAAAGAAGAGGTAACGAAAGTCAAATCAGCTCCATCTACTATTTCTAAGCTAGGACTTCTTGCTTGAGCTCTGAAATGGTAGGTAGTATTTGCTGTGAGTTCAGATATCGGTTGATTAAACACTTCGCCTGTACTAAATCCTGATTGCCAGGTAGTATCGGACCCATAGGCATTGGTAAGACCGTACTGGAAACGAATACTACAAGCTTCTCCACCATCATCTACTATGTGACCTTGCAGGGTTGCTGAAGTTAGAGTAATATTTGAGGGTGTATCAGTGCCCACAGAAAAGCCTGTAGTCATAGTGGCAAACTTTAAGTCGAAGGTCGATGAATTATTACCTTCTCGTCTGTAGGTTGGTTTAGTGTCAATACTAGCTCTATAGGTTACAGCTGTTTTACCCTCTAATGAAGTTTCCCAGGTACTTATATTAGCCGCATTATCAAGGCAATTCTCAAATAACCAATCTGTAGGAGAAGTGTCCCATACAGCACCGCTTTTAATCTTATACTTTAGATTAGGAACTTCCATCCAGAATACAAACAGCTTTCCGTCGGCATCGTGAACGGTGATAACTGGAGCAGTCCTACGGGGTACAGAACTTTGTATTAAAGTTTCAGCAGACCAAGTGCCTAAGGTATCAGACCTGGTAGTGTACTTAATATTATTATCAGTGTTGGTAAATACTAGGTGAACATCGTTGCCAAAAGCTACTGCGGAGAATAGAGAATAGGGAGCCTTGGCAGCATCTCCCACATAATCCATTTTAGTAGTAGTAACAGATTCAATGCTTCCCAAGGAGGAGGTAGCACTAATAACTTTTACACCTCTTAATACTTCAGAGCCTTTGTAATTTATGTAACTTCCGTCATCTACACATCTCTTGGCAGATACACAATACATATCTCCATTAGCAAGGGGAACTATAATACCTCTCTGCCAAGTTTCATCCCATTGACCCAAGCCAGTTCCAAAAAGAGGCTCTAGGGGAAAGCCATCTGCTGTTGTCCAGGTACCATCTTTAGTAGATGACTTGAATATCTGTGTTTCTCCAACACCATAACCATCACACCTTCCAACAATTACCCAAGGATACCCATTAGAGTCAATGGCTATACTTGGCGTAGTGTATAATTTAAGATATCCTGCAGTACCTATTGCCTCTTGGAATCCTGCCGCAGCCCAAGTAATAGTACCATTGCTATTAGGTGTCCCCATTTTATAACCCAACTTGTAGTCACGCCTGCCAGAAACAAAATGAACATTAACACCATCAAAGGCTAAAGCAAACTGACAGTCCCCACCATCAGTTGAGATTACAAATTCACTAAAAGCTACAGCGGATGCACTCCAAGTAACGCCATCCGCACTACTTCTATAAGACAGATAATCATTAGTATCAGTAAAGAATGCCCAATATCTACCCTGAGCGTAGAATGTTTTTCTTTGACTAGCTAAGAAGGATACACTCTTAGCCAGTCCACTTTGGATTGTAGAACCTTCTTCACTATAATCTGGGGTGTAGAATAGTACATCAGCACCGTAACTTGTACCCTCACTATTAACAGCTTTTATTCTATAGTGGTATTCCGTAGCAGCAGTTAAAGTTGCTATACTCTTCGTAATGGGTGTCCCAGAGAAAATTGGTGTACTACTGAAATAAGCTCCATACAGTATAGTTGCTGAAGTTTCACTCCCATACGCTATCGTTGTGCCATACTGGAAAGTTATACTCGTATCGTAGTCATAAATATACTCAGCTATACCTCTTATAGTGGCAGTAGTCTCGGTTAAATCAGAGTCATTAGGGTATTTTGTAGTAACTCTTGAAATTCTTAGAGCATCCGCATCATAAGTTTTGAACAGTAGGTCACAATCATAGCCAGCATATTCTGAGTAGAGGTACCAAGAAGTTCCGCCATCATTAGTCTTCCATAATAACCCGTCAGCATACAAGTTGTCTGTGCCCTTCTTAGCAAATGTAGGAACTTCTGGAACAGTAGTTGTAGTTTGCACTATGATTGCATATTCAGTAGCATTGGACAATGAAGGAGGAGTCTCGAAATAAATCCACTGCCAGCCCGTATAAGTATAAACTGTAGATAGAGTACTTGTAGCCAATATTCCACCCGTAGGCTTATGGTCTCCATCTACTGCCTTAATAGTTACTACAATATCCCCTTTGTCTTTGGCAGAACTCTGCCAAATTGATACGGCATACAAATCATAAGCAGAGGTAGTAGTAAAGGTCTGAGCAAAAAACTCATCAGGTGCTTCAGCATAAGCAACTCCATCTTGAGTATATGTGTAACTATCTTTAGGAACCTGTGCTGTAGTATAGAAACTCTTATTATCAGAATAACCATACCCCCCAGAGTTCACAGCTATAATTCTGTAGTAAGCCAATCCACTCTGCAAACCAGATATATCCCTGTAAAAAGCTCCAGAACCAAGGACTCCTAGGTCTTCAACATGCTCCCAATAGGAAAGCCACTCACTAATGTCATTCTTTCTGGTGGGTGCGTCTTGATAGTTTCCTGTTTCACGCCAAACTATCCATACATGTGGGTCTTCTCCACCTGTAGCAGTTACTGTTCCATTCAGTCTGGCAGAGGTTTCTGTGAGATTAGTGGCATCTTCGGCAGTCACTGTAGGTGCATCTGCTGCCAATACGGGTGTAGCAGGCATAAACGGCACAATTAAAGCTGCAATTAGTAATGCTGGTAGTAAATACCTAAATATCTTGCTTAATTTCTTCATTCCTCTTTACTCCTCCGTTAAAATGGTAACATTCTCCGCATTAAACGAAGTACTTCAAAGCCAAGCGGTATTATTATTGCCGCACTGAGGCACATCAATGGTATCTTTACAAAGACACCAATCCCAGTTTCAAAGAAGTTGAAATCCCAAGTGAGACAGCCCCATACGAGATTCCAGACTGCTACTGGGTTTCCCCAGCCAGCTCCCATTATAGCATTCAACTTTCCTACTTCGTCTGATCCCAAAAAGGAACCTTCAGACGCAAGGCAGAAGAAAGCTACAAACATATATAACGTAAATAATCCTAGCCACCATTTTGGATTCATAATTTAATTCCCCCTAAATTGAACTACTGAACTTGATACGACTGCAAGACCTCCGAACATGTAAGCTATCCATCCTGGCATTATTCCAAGCCAACCTGCAAGTATTATTCCTGCCCCCATTACAAATGCCGTCAGCCCGACACTATTTGTGGGAACATAAACTATTAACCCAAGAACTATAAGTAATCCCATGGAAAGTATTAACAAGAAATTTCCTCTAGGCATTCCTAATGTATCTGCGCCAGCATGTATTGACTCAATGCCTGGAATATTGTCTAGCCTATCAGTACTTGGGTCCATATAAAAATCATCTGGTTCACCTGGAGAAGGTAATACATTAGGTGTCTCTCTCTCTTCTGAAGTCTTAACTGGCAAAGTTGTAGCAGCATCAGAGGCATAAGTTCCTGACCATACATCGCCACTACGCCAAGACCAAGCACGGTAGAAGTAAGTTACGCCTGGGTTTAGACTATCGTGGGTAGCTGAACTTGCATCACCGAAATAAACTTGTGTGCCATCTAATCTGTCAACAGGGTATCCAGTTGTCTTGTAAACTATATATGTCTGGTCTCCTTGCTTTGTCCAAGTAAGGCTGATCGTAGTCGCACCAATGGACTTTGCAGTGAAGTTTGTAGGAGCTACAAAAATAGTCGTGAAAGTCTTCTCATCTCCATGTACAGTACTATCAGCATTCTTGACAGAAGCTCTAAAGAAATAGTCTTGACCTACTGTAAGTCCTGATATGGGTGCCTCAAATGGTTCTCCTGTGCTATAACCTGCCTGCCAACCTGTAGAATTAGCATAAGGAGCACCAGTATCTGTATCCCACTCAAACTGTACTTCACACTCTACTCCACCATCACTTGTAACGATACCTGATAAGGTTGCTTTATTAGCACCGACATCAGAGGCATCATTAGTAGTTACTGTTGGAGCACTGGGTGCATCTGTTGTGAAATCTAGAACACTACCATAACCTATGCCCACAGTATTCTGCCCAACTGCCTGAAAGTAATATTGTGTATCAGGCTCTAATCCTGACAAAGAACAAGGAAATGTATCATCAGTCTGAAGTCCAGTGGCAGTCCCAGTAGTCTGATTAAGGTTATCTGCCGATAAGCCCCAGATATACCAAGCTGTAACATCAAGGCCACCATCAGCTGCTACCTTACCATTGATAGTAGTATAAGAAAGTCCAGTTCCAGTAGCAGCCTGAGTTGTCATTGTTGGAGCAGAGTTAGCACCAGTAGTGAATGTTACATCACTGCCGTATCCAGTTCCATTATCACCTACCGCCTTAGCCCTTACATGATATAGTGTAGCAGCCTCTAAACCTGTGACCGCCTCACCAAAGCTTCCGTAGGCACCTAGTTCATCAATATCAGTTTCATTGTCTACCCAACTTCCTGCTCCATGGTAATACTGTAAAGTACAATCAACAGTCCCACCAACTTGGTTAAGTGCATCCAGATAGCCATTTAAGGTTGCAGTAGAAACACCTATTGCAGTAATGTCTCTAGTTGTAGTGTCGGGGGCATCTGTATAGTAAGGAGTTGCATAGGCTGTGTCATAGTCAATTGAATATTGTCCACTAACTTCAGACCAGGCAGAATAGTAATAAGTTATGCCTTCTGTTAAAGTTAAATCAGTGAAACCTGTGCCTGTATCAAAGTATTCCTCAGTGCCGTCAGATATACTAGAAGGATAGCCTGTAGTCTTTCGCCTGACCATTGTTTTATTAGCACCACTACCCTTAGCCCAAGTCAAGACATTCTGTTGATCGCCAGCAGTAGCAGCAAGGCTATTAGGCTCAGCAGGCAGAGTTGTAGCAGTCTTATCTAAGCCATGACTCGTTCCAGCAGTGTTAGTTGCTACTGCACGGAAGTGATAAGTTGTTCCTCTGGTTAAACCTGTTATGCCAATACTAAAATAGTCATCAGTTACTTTTAGAGGAACAGTAGTAGAGTAATAACCATAAGCAGTTGTTGTGCCATACTCAAACTTCACAACACAAGATTCTCCGCCATCATTGTCAAGGTAGCCTTTTAATGTCATGGAGGTTTTGTCTACGTCTATAGCTTCTATCGTTGAGGCTGTTGGCGGAACTATAGGTGCAGTGTAAGTAACTATTAACTGGGGAGCATAGTTTGTACCTTGCTCATATGTATAATAATCAAAAGTGTTACTATTCCAAGTGTCAGTTTCATACGAAGGATTAACATTATTTATATCATGTTCTTTTTCCATAAGACAAAACTTAGTAAATCCAGTCTTATCAATCCAGCCTTGCCCAGTACTATTAATATGAATTGAATTATACCCAGAAATTATAGACGAAGATGAAATGCTGCCTCCATTGCCTGTATAATAAGTATAGTAATAATTACTAGCTATAAAGGGATCATGGGGATAAGTAGGCATTCCACTTTGTACCTGCAAGCTCCAGGTACCAAAGTCAGAACTCAGAGTGCCTTTGTACAACTTAAGAGTTGCTGAAAGTATTGTTACCTCATCTGAAATACCAGAAGTATCAAAATATACAAAGCTTCTATAAACATAAGTATAATATGTATTATTAGATGACCGATACTTAGTTACAATACTAGGACCTGCCAATGTATCAGAACTGTATAGGTCTGTAGCTGACGCAGCATCATGTGCTGCACTCCAACTACTGGAGCTCGAAGCCTCTGCCGCCGAAAAACGTAGGTCGCCATCAGAGGCTGAAGTAGTAAAAGAGCTTTCTGGGTCTATAATAATAGGATAAGCCTTGTTAAAAAACTCATTAGCAGGTATTGTAAAGCCATTGTGATAGTTATCTACTTGTAGATACTGTGGCCTTCCTGAAGAGTCAAATGCTATTGCATCAGTTAAACTACCCTCTGCTCCTAACTCAGATTCTGTACTCCGTAGAACAACAAAGTCATCTCCAGGATTTCCATCAAGAATATAATATTCTAACAGACTACCCTCTATGATTCTAAGTTGCCTTTGGATAGTTACTTTGTTTGTCTTAAACAATCCAGTCTTAAGTTCATAAGTCCATTGAAGAACATTATTGTGGTAGTAATCATTTATGGGGTCTGTGAATAGAATCTTAGGCTTTCCACAATCTAGGTTTTGCGTGCCTACTGACAATATAGGTGTCCATACAAATAGTCTATTATCACTATCCTGGATTGAGGTTCTCCCTTTAGGGGTAGCTAAAGCTGTAAAGAGATTATTGCCAGACTCGTAGTATTTGTAACCAGCAGAGTCTTTCTGCTTATACCACTGGACATCTATAGGTTGCCCATCATCTGTAACAATTGGAAGAGTAGAGATTATAGCTTCATAATCAGAACTAACTTTCTTGCCATTGTTATCATAGTTATTCTTAACAAGCTTAACTTTGGTATATTTGTCTACCTGAGCTTCTTGCCCTATGACTGTAGGGTGCTTATCATGGCCTTTGTGTTTACCTTCATCAGCAAGGGCAGAAGTAGTAGGTAGAACAAGGGCAACTACAATAGCTGCTGCTAATAATATATTTGCTAATTTCTTTTTCATATCTTATCTCCTGGCCTTCAGCCCTGTGGCTATACGTTTTGGTATTTCTTCTATATGTCCAGTAACACGGAAGTTCTCTGCATGTTGCTCCAATAGCTTTTTCTTGTCATCTGGTGTTTCTCCATTCATAGCTTCTTTCAACGTAAGGCCTTTTGTCTTACTAGGAAGTCTTTTCCCTATATCAGTTTTCTCGCCCTCACCTGTAAAATGTATTGTCTTTTTCTTTATGTCAATATATCCATCTACTACCCCAAGGTCAAATTCTACGTTAGCAAATGGCACCTTACCCTCTAGGAATGTTAGTGTTTCCTGGGGAGTCCCCTCTAACTTTGTAACACCTGTAGGCGGAATTCTACTAGTTATTGGTTTCTCTAAGTTATAAGGTGGAGGAATAATCTTCCAGTAAATACCCTGTTTCCAGGCTATTGTACCAGCAGGGTACACCTTTTCTTTCTCAAGCTTATCGTCTTCTTTCATACGAGGAAGAATAATTTTTCCTACTCTAAACTTAATCTTTCCTTCTACAGGCTTAGCTTTCTTACCCACAATAGTTTTCGTAATAGGCTTTGTTTCTATAATTGTCTTTGTAATGGGTTTAATCTTAATAGCAGCTTCAGTTACAATAGCAGGTTTGACCAGAACCTGAGTCATTACTGCTGGCTGGAATTGCGTTAGAGACTTTACAAGAGTTTTAGTTTGAGTCCCCGTAAGACCTAGTGTCTTAACAAGAACTTGCGTTTGTAGCTTTGTTAAGTCTTTAGTCATTACTAGTACAATAGATTTAAGAAGAGACATAGCCTGAGCTTCTGTAAGCTTCAAACGCTTAGTTAACTCTTGCATTTGTAACTTCGTTAAAGTTTTAGCCTGAGAAGTCTGAGCTTGTGTTACTGCCTCAGTTAAAGCTGCTAATTGGGTTTTAGTTATTGATTGAGTTAAGGCACGAAGTCGTGTTTGGGCAATTACACTAGATTTTACTGCAGACTTAGTTAGAACTGCTGCTAACAGTTTCTGCTTAGCCAATTCTCGCACTCTAGTTTCTGTAATATTGGCAGCCCTGGAAATAGTCCTTACTTGTGGTGTAGTTAGTAATTCAGTACCTGTCATCTGTTTTACGGTCAAGCCTAATACTGTAACTGCTTCAGAAGTTACAGTTATGACTCCACCTTTAGTCGTAATAGCAGGACTAATAATAGATACTGGCATGTCAGGCAAAAATACCTGAGGCATTTTATAAGGAGGTACTATAATTGGAGCCCTCCATGGAACTCCAGTAGGTAATGGTCCTTGAGTTAGAACTATATGCCCTGTTTCTGGCAATAAACTAGGAGCACCTGGTTTCCAGATTTTTTCCCAGTCTGCTTTTGAAATATACTTTGATACGGAACCCTGTGGAGATTTCCAGCCTCTTATATTCTCCATTGTCTTCCAGAAAGGTATTTCTCCAGGAGGCTTAAATTTAGGCAATTCTGGCTTTACTTTCCATGGTTCTGCTTTTACTTTCCAAAGATTAATATCAAAAGTTTTAGTCTTTACTGACATAAACTTTTCTGGAGTAAGCTTTGGATCACTTACCCTAGCTCTAAGAAAGTCCGCCCATCGTGATTCTGGCACAATGGTTTCCCTCGGCCCAATAACCCTTGTAGTCTTAAATTTAGGTTGCCGTGTAGGCAACTTTACTCGTTGCATTTCTACCCTAGCCTTTCCTGGTTCACTGAAAGGCTTTGTCCCTATTCGCAATCTAGGAAACTTTTTCTTTACAACCCTGACAACTTTCGGCATCCACTTTGGTGATGTCAATAATGCAAGATTAACAACAGACATTAAGTGTTCTCGCCAAGTAAGGTCACTAAACATTACATGTGGGCGCATTGCTCTAAGGTCAGGTATTATTTCTTCTACTGCCATCTGAGCAGCCTCACTTACTTTCCTATCAGGGTATTCCTTCTCCCACTCTAATAAAGCACTATTTCTTACCTTAAATATTACTTCAGATTGTTGTGTCCCTGGTGTATATGTACTAATCCAACCCAATAAATCACTAAAGGAACCCATGTGCCACCAAGGGATTTCTATCCCAGCTTCATCTAGTTTATAGGCCATCCACTCAGGACCATCTACTTGCCTACCCAAAACCTTTTCTGTCCTTCCAATATCTGAAAGTTTATCCCATTCTGACTTGAGCATAGTCTTCTTGCCAATAAAGGTGCCATAACTATAAGAATCATATTCAATCATTTGTGTAGAAGGAGAAGTATATTTGAAGCCACCCTCATCTCCTTTGCCATCATAAACTGAATCAGAAGGTATCTCGCCAGTCTTTAGGCACTGGGCAAACTGTTCTTTGGCAGAAACAGGAGTAGTATATTCAAAGCCTTTGTCTTTCTCACCTATATAAACAGCATCATTAGGAATAGTCCCATCCTTGATAGCCTGATTGAATTGTTCTATTGCAGGTAAGACTGGCTGTTGATATTCAAAACCACCTGCTGTAGTAGAGCCAACATAGATAGAGCCTGCAGGTATATCGCCTTGTTCAAGGGCTTGGGCAAACTGTTTCTCTGCTGAGAGCGATGGGAGATTGTATTCAATGTTTCCGTCCTTAATACCTACAAACGTAGAACCTGTTGGTATTGTACCATCTTTCAAGTCTTGTTCAAACTGCTCTTTTGCAGACAAGGCAGAGATAGTTGGAACATAAGAACCTGTCTTTTTGACTTCAGTTTGCTGGGTAGGAGTTAATTTTCCCCACTCTACTTTGGGAATCCAGTTACCAGGAGAAACCTCTATATTCTTTTTTTGAAACTCTTCAAGCTTGACCTGTTCTCCCCTCATAGCCTCAGCCCACTTACCATGAGCAACCGCTTCCATGTATTTGTTAAAGCCTTCAACCCCACGAGCCTTGAGCTGAGTTTGATATTCTGGAGAAAGTTCTTGGAACTCTGCCTTGTCTATGTATTCTTTTGTTACAGGAAGATAGATATACTTATCCATCTCGTGCTTTGCTTTTGTCTCCTGGAGCTTATTATATGCATCTACCCCAATGCCACGCAACAAATCTTGCTCTTTTGTAGGAAGTTTATTGAAAGCAGTCTTGTCAATGAGTTCACCAGTAGCAAGTTTGACGGTATTCTCAGGTACAAAACGCTCTGCTTCTAGTTTGGCTTTCCTGGCAGCTTCATCGTGTTCTACATCAGCATGCTTCCTAGAAGCCTGTAACTCCTTCTGGGCTGCCAAGTGAGTACCAAGAAGTTTCTGTAACTGTTCTTTCTCCCACTTGTTTATCTCATCACGAGCTTCCTGTAATGCCTTTGTAGTAGAAGGTGCAGTGACAGTTGTTCCAGGAATTTGTGATATTGCTATAGTTCTAGGGCGAGCCTTAGATAGCTTAGCTCTAGCTTCATTAGCTTCACGTCTAATATCTTTATGTTGAGTAGCAGCCTGTTTCTCAAGGCTCTTGAGCTCTGCCATATATTGCTGTGCTATAGTCTTAGTAGCCATTACTTATTCTCTCCTGGTGATTGTCCAAAATTATAACATTTCATCTTGCTACGAAGTAGTTGTCGATATGCCTCATTACGCCTATCCATAGCCTCTAAGGGCGTAAGCGGTGTTAATCTAACTCTCGGCAATCTGAACTTTCCCATTTTTCCCCTACATCGCCTCCTTAAAAGTTCCCCTCATTTTAAGAGAAGTAACCTTGTCATTGACAAACTCACACCCATTATATATGAGTGCAAAGGGCATAAGTAAGAATATACAGGCTATACTGAGAGTAAGAATAGCTTGATCCCTGCTACGCATCAACCATGAACTCCTTGGGCCTCTTGGCATTGCATGCATGCCTTCTATATAATTCATATTCTTTTTCCTCCTATATTTGTAACTTTGTATTTTTCACCAAGACGTTCTATTGATAAGTTCATTCTGTCTCTCTTGTGTATAAGTCGGCGCTTTTTCTTCTCTGTTTGATGGTTACCCATTTACCATCCCCAATCCCTATTTAATCCTCTCCTTCTACCTGCACCCCTACCCCTGCCTACTGCACTTTGGCCAGAGTTCCTTCTAGTCCCAGGTGGACATCCACCTAATCCTCTTCCTGTCCTTGAGCCTTGGCCTCTTGGTCCTGTTCTATCTCTTAATGGCATTTTTATTTTCCCTCCTTATGATGATTACCCATCTTGTTCCCCTAAACGTCTCTTAATCTCTCTCCACATCTTCTTACCACCTTCTGAATAAACATTATCCCCATGCCTTTCTTTAGTGGTACGTATTCTTTGTTCTTCTCGCTTTGATAGTTTATTACTCATTTTACTCTCACTTGGCTAGCCTTTCAGCAAGCCTTTTAACAAGCTATTAACCCCTATTATAGGCTAAGGGCTTTAAAATGGCAAGTGTGTTAAACTGCCTTAAACTGCCTTAAGCTGTTACTAACTCCTTAGCCGAGTGAGGGGAGTGGTCGGGGGTTGGGCTCTTGTCACTCGGCTTCTCAGCTTTTGCCTTCTTCGGGAATGGGGACTTAGCTCCACAGTTCTTGCATGTGAATATTCTGCCTCTAAGTTTTAGAGTTTGACTTCCACAACTATAACATTTTAATACTTTCCATGTTTCATTCATTGTACATTACCTCCGTCTTTCCATTGATTTTAATGCGTCTGTTTGTCTTTTAGCCCTGGCTCTTAAGGCCTCATAATAATTTCTTCTTTCTGGACTCATGTACTCAGCCTTTAAGAATGCCCAAGGATTTCGCTTTTTACTCAATGTATAATAACGCATAATGGTATTCTCAATTTCTTTTTCCACCCATCCCTTGTCAAGTTTATCCTGAGTCCACCTTTTCCTAGAAGCTAGTGCATGCTGCCAGGCTGGACTGCTCAAATCACTTGTCTCGTGAGTATTGAAAGCCTTGTCATGTCCAAATATCTCGTAGTCTATGAAACCTGCATTATGTAGTTTTTTGATGTCTTCTTTTGATAACGGCATTATGATACCTCCTCTATCATTGTAATTTTGTCTTTTCTTATTAGAACGATTCTTGTTCCAGCTGGTTGCATCCTATCAACCATTATAAAGTCATCTGTAGAATCAATAAGTTCACCATGTATAGATACAGTTTTACCTACAACATGGAATACCTTTTTACCTTTTGTTGGATAGAAACACATAGAACCTACACTTGGTGCAGCCAATTGCTCTTCTAACCCTTTATCTGTTCGCCAATCTTCTAAGTGGTCTCTAATATCATCATACATTACCATTTCCTCCATTTATTAATAGCGTTAAGTGTATTTAGCAATATTGCTACATCACCCTTAGTTAATTTCTGCTCCAAATCCATATAACGAGATAGCTTAGCTCTGCCGATATATCGATTAAGAGTTGCAACTGCCTCGGCTGCCTGTTTCATCATTGCGGCAACATTAGCAGCCCTTTCTGTTAATTGCTCCCTGAGCATTAGACTTTGTTTTGTAAGTGCAGCCTCCCTAGATGTAAGGTTAACTCTTTTCTCATATTGCCCAGCCTCCTCGGCTTTAGTAGCCTCCTCTCTTGCCTTGATGTCAACCTCTCTAGTGAATAAGTCTTTCTCTTGTTGCTCAAGGACTTTAGGCACATCACGTAAACCTTGTTCTTCGTCTCGTTCCCTCTCAGCCTTGAGAGCTTCTTTCTCGTCATCTGCGAACTCCTTACGCTTTGCAAATTCTGATTCTTTAGGCTGGTCGGATTGTTCTAGCTTTTTATTCTGATTTGCTTGCTCTAAATCTGTACTCTTCATAGGTACTTTAGCCATTTGTTTGTTCCTCCTTCTTATTTACTTTATCCCAATCCGGGGAATCAACTGCTGGATTCTGCCAATCTCTAATAAATCTATCGACCTCTTCTTGCGTAAATCTGATTGTTCTATAACCAAACCTTAGGCACCTTATCTTATTTTGTTTGGCTAACTCTAGAACTCTCCATCCAGCAAGTCCAAGCTGTTGCCCCACCTCTTGTGCTGTGAGTAGTTTCCCTTTTAACTTTGGTTCTTCCATTGTTTTTCCTCCTTTATTTATTACCATTTATAATTCCACCTATAAGGTTTATTTGCAATTGACTCAAGCCATTCCTTTTGCCTATCACTCATTTTTAGCGAGTCATATTGTTTTAGCTTTCTTGTCATATCCTCAACAAAAGCTTTGGCCTTCTCAGTTTCAACCTTTGTCAGTGCATATTCCAAATAGTTTATTCTTGATTTATTGAAGTGTTCTTTTATGATCCCAAACTTATTTATACAGCAATTGCCTATGACTAATTTATTGCCATTAAGTTTATTCCAAACAATACAATTTTGCATTATGCTATGCCCACAGATACAAGAATTTGGTTTGTTCTCAATATCACCTTGATATGTCCACTCAAGTATGGCTTCATCATAAATATCAGAGTTTGAGTGTTGGCAAAGAATTTCTTTAAATTGACTAATGTATCCCATGTTTTATTTTTCTCCTCCTTTATTTTTTGTAGTTCTGTAGTTCTTACAGTTCTTACAGTTCATCAGTTCTTGCAGTTTCAAAATCACCCCCAAATGAGCCTCAGTAAAAGGGCTTGAACTGTAAGAACTGGGGTGGGCGGCAGTTCACGCAGTTCACGCAGTTCTGCAGTTTCTCTAGTTACCCAGCTTCGACTGAGGCTCATTTTTTATGTTTACCTTTGTTTCATTATTATTACTTATGTTTACCTTTGTTTCATTATCACTATTTTTAATGTATCTCCACCTGAATCTATTACTTGCCTCTACCTCATATACAACTCTACCATGAGCATGAAGCCATTTCAATGCCTTGTCAAAATGATTCCATTTGTATTGACCCTCAAACTTCTTTATTAGCTCTTCTATCGTTGCAGTTTCACCTACCGTCTCGAAGTAATAAATGACATGTTGCACGGCTTCTGGGTCGGGTGCACTCCACTTCTTCTTGTATACTATATCCATCCTATTAGGGTTATCCTGAATTAGACTTACAACAAGGCGGTCGGCAGGAAGCATAACTCGTTTACTAACAGGCCTTACATATATTGATTTAACTAATCCACCCTTCTCTGGAGTAGCTAGAATATAGTAACAATCAACAGACTCTATAAAAGCTGAACTTCCCATTGCGAGTGCAGCATGATCTTCTGTTGCCATGTAATCATCTGCTGTCATACCTTCACGCTTCTCGGACCCATGAGTAATTATTATGATGCTCCTACCTTTGTATTCATTTAAACAATTAGTTTTTAGTTGTTCAAATGAATTAGCAACAGCCTCTATACCATTAAAATCAAACCCCTTGCCACCTACTTTATGGAAAGCATCTATAACAATTAACTTAGCTGTAGGGTATTTATCAATAGCCTTATAGATAGAGCCATCTTTAAAATATAGACGCTTCATGTACTTATAATACAGGTCATGCTTTTTGGTGCCTAGTTGATTCTGTAATCTCTTTAGTCTACTTTTTAACCCGATTTCTTGACTATCTTGGTCAATTAGAAGAATATCACAGCCTTCTGTTTCTTTACCTAGAAAGTTCTTGTTATTCAATACATACATAAACAAAGCGTTTACAAATGTAGACTTAGCTGATGCAGAAGGTGCTATTACCCCTATCAATGAATCCTTAGGTATTAAATCTTGTATTCTCCAAGTTTGTTGCATAACTTCTTCTCCAAAATCAAACAGATCAGACTTCATTTTATGCCCTCCTTTCCATAAGCTATCCTTTTAGCCTTTCTACAAAAAGGGCAACGCTTTGGGGTAAAGTATTCCTTTAACTTATAATATTTTTGCTCCCCGACTTCAAATATAAACTCATTGCCACAATCAACACACCTTAATCGCAAGTCTCTAAGTTCTTCTTCCATTTACTCTTTCTCCTACTTTTTTTAAAAGCTCATGCTTCTTTATT
>Ga0307928_10002016_pt1 | contig 15561 bp, 40 predicted proteins | sample AceLakmetagen232_FD_201815 | JGI IMG/M metagenome (GOLD analysis project Ga0307928, IMG submission 201815) | Saline water microbial communities from Ace Lake, Antarctica - #232 | ecosystem: Environmental > Aquatic > Non-marine Saline and Alkaline > Saline | place: Antarctica: Ace Lake... | reverse complement strand
AAGTAAAAAAGAAATTACCTAATAAAGATATTTATAATAAATACTTTACAGTATCTGTTTCATTTGAAAATCCTAAAATTATTCCTCTAAAGATTAAAAGAAAAAGAGAAAGGTTAGGTAAAACTATGAAACATAATCCAAGACATATTGCTATTAGATGTATTAAAACAGAACCTCAACAGGTTTATGGTATTGAATTGGAAAATAGTCCTAGTAAATGGTATGTGACTGATAACTATATGATTACTCACAATTCAACCTTAGCATATAAGATTGTTAGATTGGTTAGGGTTGAAATGAATCACCGAGGAGTAGATGGATATAAGTTTCTTCCACGACGAGATTTATTATATCAAAGAGATGAAGTTTTAAGATTCTTCCATAAAAGAAAACATAGTGGAATTGCAGATGAAATGATTAATGTTTCTTTCAATAGAGATTTTTATAATGAAACACAAAAGGATTTAATCAAGATGATTAATATGAATAGGGATCATTGCAATTTATTTATAGCTTGTGTGCCACAATTTAAAACTCTTGATAGTCAAATCAAAAACTTATGTGCAATGAAAATTACAGTCCTTCGTCGTGGAATGTCTATTGTTCATATGCCTAACCAAACTGTTTATTCTTCTGATATTTGGGATGAAGCATTTAATGAAAAGATAGAAAGGAAATGGTTGTTGAGTGGAACAAGTAACCCACGATACCAAAAACTAACAACCTTTAGAGGATTCTTAAAGTTTCCAAAACTATCTGATAAACAAGAAATGATTTATCAAATGGTTAAGGATGAGAAAAGAAATCTTATTGCACAAGCAAAAGGGCTTGAAGAAGAAGAAGAAACAAATCCATTTAAGATAATTTATAAAGCACTTACCGACGGTAAAATAGGAAATGTTGAAATGTTGAATGGGATGATATTAGCACATGGATTAAAGGATGATGCAATCAAAAGAAGATTAAGAAACCAACTAAGGAAAGATAGCAAGATAACAAGACTATCAACTCATTACTTTGATAGTGATGAACAAATTGTTGAAGCCGAAAAGAAAAAGAAAGTGGGGCAGTTGAGTTCACTGATTCAAGAGGCAAGGGGAAATGTGGGAGGATAATTTAGGTACTACATTTGTTGAGGGTTGAAGATTTAGGTACTACAATGTAGTACCTAAAAGCTAAATCAAGAAATTTAGGTACTACATTTTGGGCTAACTGCGACACCAAACAGTAGTTACCTTAGGGTGACAACAAAATTTTGTCGTCGTTAAATCCAAAAATAACAACCGAATATACCTTTCGTTACCCCCTACAAAAATTTTCAACATTCAAAAAGAAACAATGGGAATAAAAGAATTTGCTGACTACTTGGCAAGTAAAAAACTAAGTGCATCAACTATGAGAAGTTACCTTAGTTATTATAGGCTCTTTGATAGTGGTTTGGAACAAGAAGATTTAACACAGGGATATGTAAACAGGTTTATGTTAAATCATACCTCTAATGTTTCAAGATCCTTTCTTAAAAACCTCTTTGATCTCCTTGATATTACGCACATAAAGGTAACAAGAATTACAGGAAGGAAAACAAGAAAGAAAAATAAAACAATGACAAAAGAAGATAGAATCATTCTTAGAAAATGGTTATACTATAACAAGAATATCAGATATTTATATTGTTTTGATTTATCTTATTGGTGTGCATTAAGAAGGGGAGAAATATTTAAGATATTAATAAAGGATTTTAACATAAAAATTTGGGCAACTGATCCTTCAAAGCCCTGCAAATTATTAATTCATGGAAAGGGAGATAAGGAAAGATATGTAATCGTTCCACCGAAATTAATGAATAACCTTATAGATTACATGGAAAAAGAAGGAAAAGGAATGGATGATAGGTTATTTCCCTTTAATTATACAAAATGGCATAAGGCTTTCAAGGAGGCAGTAAGAACAACTTTAGAGTATAACTTTAAGTTACATGATTTAAGGCGTTCTAGGGCTACTCTATGGCTTGAAGATGGGGTTGATTTAATCAAGGTGAGAGATAGGTTAGGCCATACTTCTGTTAAAACAACCCAGTTATATATTAATTCTGATGAAAAAAAAGGCCTTGAAGAATGGGCAAATGAATATTAATTAAATAGTAATAACATACAACTTCACCCTAAGGAAAGGAGGTGACGCCAAACCTTAGGGAAAAGAGGAATTAATCACAATCTAAATATAAAAATAATCAAAGTTTAAATAATTTTCTATTATTTAATAGGCCTTTACAACAAGATAGTTTCCATCAAGCATTGTTGATAATGTTTTTCCAACAAAATCTTCAATTAAATTGCACTCGTATTTTCTCATTGTATCTGCAAGTGCAGATTTTTTTACAATAAGTTCATCTTCATCAAGATTAAACCATAAACCTGATGATGAAACTTTCTCATTCTTCAAATATTTAACTTGGGATAGTTCAATATTATCTTCTCTATCAGGATGCTTAACAATTAAAACTATTTTATCACCAACCTTTTTTTGAGGGTTTGCCTTATCCATGATAAGATCTTGCCTATGCCCCATAACAATAACATCTTTTTCAGAAAGAGGTTTTATTTCTTTTGTTCCAATTCCAATTTTATCAAACGCTGTTTTATTTTCAGTTTCTTTTTCCATTTTCAGTTTTCAACCTCCTTTCAAAAGTATAATAATAACACACACTATTTCTTTAAATAGTTTTTGGTTTTAGATTAGTTTGTTCTAAAAAAGGTTTAATTCTTGCATTTATTATCTTAATATATTAGTATCTCTTATTTCAAAACCTGCATCTTCAATTCCACAAACTAATCTATGATATGTTCTTGTTCCTCCAAATGATAATAAGAATCCTCCATGTTTAAGAACCCTTAAACATTGTATTGCCCATTGATTTGAAAAGGTTTGAAATTGTTTATTATCCATCTTATCCCAATGTTTCCCCATAAAAGCTAAGGCATAAGGAGGATCTGTAATGATTGCATCTACTGAATTAGGTTCTAACTTCTTTAATTCTTCTATACAATCCCCTTTTATTATCATTATGGAATCACCAATGGATTATTCCCTTGTTTAAACTTAGGTTCTTTTGGAAGGATAAACTGCCCATCCTTCATGCAATAGCATTCTGCCCCATCCATTCTATCTTCAACATATTTAATTGGATCTTTCAAACATTGAATTGCATGGCTTCTTAAATAAAACACAATCCAAATCATAAATAAGATTAAAGAAATAATCAAAAAAACATATAAAAAATTAAAGAATAATGTTTTGTTATTTCTTAGTGGTTTTTGTTCTGTCATTTTTCCCTCCATCAAGCTTTTCAATGAATTTAATCAATCCTGAATTTAAAACAAAAAGGTGTTCTCCAATTATATTTAATCTATGAAGTAGTTCTGCCCTGTAAATTCCATCATTCTGTAATAATTCTATTTCCTTAATTTTTTGTTCTTGCAGTTCTTCATTAGATAAAACCTTTTTCTCCTTCTTCTCAATTGATTTTTTAGGTTGTTTCTTGATTTTTTTTTCATCTTCTTTTTTTTCATCTCCTAAATCCTTTTCTTCTTCTTCCTGATCTTCTTCTTCATCTTCATCTTCTTCCTGATCTTCTTCATTTTCTTCTTCTTCTTCTGTTTCCTCCTCCTCCTTTTCCTCCACATTATCATCAACATCTTCAAATTCTTTAATGTCAGGTTCAGGTTCATTTTTAGGTTTAAGATTCAACTTTGCCATTACCTTATCCAAATTTTCTGTCATTTTGTTTTCCCTCCTTTCAGTTTATCTGTAACTCTATCAAAAATATATAACATTTCATTAACTCTTTTTTTTGATTTCCCTTTTAACAATAAGAACTTTTTAACATCCCAATAATCCATATTATTACTTATTGCATTTCCACACCATGCAACATCTTCTTCATTAAAAGGCCTTCTGAAAATCTTATATTTCACCGGATATTTTATTTCTTTAAAAAAATAATAACCCATATAACAAACCCACCCTCCAATAACTAAATAAAAGATTAAGATAAATGCAGGAGTAATAACATTTTCTATAAATCCCATTATTTCTTCCTCCTCCTTAAAGTAAAAAATAACAATGAAGGAACAATACCAACTTCTTTAATGCCAACACATTCTAATTCATTTAATTTTGCCAAATTAGAATCTAATCTATCCACTAAGAACCCTATTTTATCAACAATCCCTCCCCACTGCCAAAAAGTAACAATCATTAAAAGAGTAACAATAATAAAAAATGCTAAATAGACAAGGATATCTTTATATTTCTCCCAAAAGTTTTTGTTGATTAATCTTTGTTCAAGAATCTGCCCTGTTGCTACTCTTTGAGTTCTCATATCCTGTTGTATGAATTTAACCCCTGCCATTTTCTGCTGTTCATTAACTGTTTCTATTTCAAAATTAATCCATTCTCCATCCTCTCTTTCTTCATGTGGATAAGTGTTTGGTGCTGTGGTTTTTGTTGCAGGTGCAAGAAACTTTTTTATTCCTTTTGCAAACCATAAACTATCCCCTGCTTTTGAAATTGGAACATTTTTTGCAGAATAAGTTGCCTGTAAGTAATTAATCCCATTTATTGATTTATATAATGGGATTTTTTTATTATATGCTTTTGACGAAACCCTCCAATAAACTATAACCCCAACCAAAGAAATAACAACAACAGAAATTGCCATTAATATTAAAGCATTACCTATTGCACCAACTCCAATATTAAAATTTGAAAAAGGATTTAAACTGTTAATGTTCACCATCTTTTATTAAATTTTCGTTTTTAAATAGATTTCCACATTTACGACACTGCCATTCTTGATCCTTTTTCTTAAAATAAACAAATCCACTATTACAACGAGGACATTTTACCCCTTCAAACTTTTTTTCTTCTTTTTCTTGTTCTTCCATCTTTTTCAATCTCCTTTTTTATTTCATCAAGTTCATCATCAAATTTTGGAATTTCATCATCTAAATTAACATTTAACATAGAATCTAATTGTTGTGATCCTTGAAAATCTCCTGCAACCTCTCTTAACTTACTCATTACCCCAATTGCTCTTTTTTGTGCAAATTGAATCATGTTTTTTGCTTTCTCTCTTGTTTTATCATCCATCCACTTCGTAAAACAAACAAAATGAAAATAATCTTCTTGAAGTGCAAGATCTCCTGTATAAGTTCCTAACCCTACATATTTTTCTTCTTGTGTTTCAATTGTTTTTCCACAAGCAAAACAAGTTTCCCTCTTTTTTTTACTTTCCATGATATAACTACACACACACTATTTATAAAGATTTCTATTATTTAAAAAACTGTTGAACCATCACTGCTTCTTATTTCTCCCCAACAAGCATTGCAAAACCATGCCTTATGCCCATCTAATGTGAATAAAACCCCTTCTTCTGATGAATATCTTGAATAAGGAATATTCCCTTTGTTTTTTCTCCTGTTTCCAATTGCATCAAGAGTAACCACAAGAATCTTACCACATATCACACACTTCCTTTTTATTGCCATTTATACCCCCTTTTTCTTTGCTCTAAGAATCTGTTTATAACTTCCCTTTCCTGCACCATTGCAATGAGTATTCTTTGCATTTTTCAACATTAGATAACCTATTTTTTTATTGTTTTTCATTTGCTTTCTCCTTACATTCTGGACAATAAGTAACCTAAGTTTTCATATTCAAGATTTTCAATAGTAATAGTTTCATCTGTGCATAAAGCAAAGATTAATCTCTCTGTTTTAAAATCATATTCATTTAAATCTTCCATCCTAATCTTTCTCTCCTTCGCTTACGCTGGTAAGACTGCACTTCATCAATTTAATAACATCTTTTGTGTGTTTTGGACATCCACAAATAGATTTCTTGTTTTCTATTGAAAAGGCATTCCATCCAATCTCATGGAAATCAGATAATGATTTATTTGTAGTTGTTTCGCAAAAATTACACTTTCTTTTCATTCTTTCTTCTCCATGACTTCTTGTTTATCATTTAGCATATTCAACGCAATCCCTATAAAAAAATAGATAATCATTTTTGCACTAAAATCTACCCATTCATAAAACAAATATCCAAAAAACCAGAGTAAACCTAAAAATATCAGACTCCAGGAAATTATTTCAACGATTATTGATTTAACCATCTTTCTTCTCCACTTCGTTTGATTTACCTGATGTGTACTTTTTAGCTATATAGAGAGAAATATATGTATCTTGTTTTACAATAGAATTTTCATCTAGTAAAATATCTTCAATACAATGTATTATCATTTCATCACCATCCCAAAATTGACCTTTTACAAACTTAAATATTTGGGGTTTCTCTGATTTTAAACCACCTAATTTCATTTTCCTACTCCTTCACTTAATTTAGGAACTAAGCACCGTTTTAGATTCTTCCAATCACTAAATTTATGTTTATCATCATAAAGGAATACAGAAACCTTATCTACTATCTTAATTGCTTGTTTAGGGATTGTTGCCTTTTCTGGAAGAATTGGATGTTTCCAATCTGAAATTCTTTTAATGACATCATCTTCTCTTTGTTTATCCTGTTCAAATTTCTTTATCCATGACTTCCCTTCAAAACTTCTTTTTGTATTAAATTCTCCATCTTCTACTAAGTAATAAAATTTATCATCTTTATAAACTTCATAATGATGTTTTTCCTTATTTCTTCTAATTTTATCTTTTTTGAACTTATTATAACACTTATCTGAACAATATAAATCTCTATCTGAGCTTTTCTTATTTGTACAAAAAGCATATTCTTTTCCACATTCAAAACAATTACCCTGCACAAAAGCCTTATGTGAAAGTATATCATTAAATGCTTTTTTCTTCATCTCTTCCTCATATTTTTCTTGTATTATTTCCATTATAATTTCCTCCCATCTTTTGACTTCTTTTTATCTATTCTTTTTTCACAAAACATACAAGATACTGTTTTTGCTTCCCTTAATCTAAAACCATTTAAATAGAATTTCTTTTTACAATGATAACAATAAATTTCTTCAGAATTAATCATCTTGCCACCTGTCCAATATAACTTAATTTTACTGTGTGACATTTAGGACACTTTGGTCTAGAATTAACAAATTTAATATTTCTTTCAAATCTATGTCTACATGTTGTACAAACCCATATATCAAATGCTTCAGGTATTTTCTCACTCATTTTTTCACCCCTTCATCTTGACATGGTTTTCTGCACCAATTTATTATCTTCCTGATTATAATAAATCCTATTAAAATAAATAAACCATAGGCAATTAAAATACTAACATTCATTACAAAACAAGGTAAATCATATTTCCCAAACAAATAACAAGCATGAGAACAATCATAATATGTCCAAATTAATCCTTCATTTATTGTCATTTTACACTCTCCTTGCTTAATGTGTCATAGCCCTTGTTTAATTGTTCTCCAACTTCTTTCTTAATTGGGTCTTCTGAATCATCTTCTTTTAATAATTCATTAATTTTCTTAACCTGTTCTTCGATTTCATTAGATTCAACACTTCTACAACCTCCTCCATGTTCAACAAATAATAACTCATACTTTCTCCAATTTTCCCAAAGTAACATTCTTAAACTTTCTAATATTACTTTTTCTGTTTCTTCATTCATTTTATCTCCACCTTTTTAATTTCAACCATATCTCCTTCATCTAAAGTTTTATCTTCTTCAGGAACAGTTATCCTTCGCTGTTTGGATACTTTATTCTTCCTTACTTTTGAAATTATCTTTTTACTCATTTTATTATAGGTTATATAGGTTTAATAGGTTTATATACCTTTCGGTTTTAAATCAGAATTATCTTTGTCCATAATATCAAGTTCGTTTAATGCCGAAATTGTGTCAAGAGGGGGAATAAGACAAGCATTGCCATCAACAGTCCCCTCCTGACCTGATACCTGTTGACTATTAATTTCGCAATTTACCACGATTACGTTCTCTTCTTCAAAATTACAATTACTTCTAATCTTCTTACATCCATAACATATTTGGGTTAAGGCATCATGGTAAGAACTATAAACAATTTGTTGTTTATGTTTTCCCTCACATCTTTGTATTTGATGTCTTACTTGTCCTTGTGTTGCAAAATGTTCAAATTCTAATTTCATTTTCTTAACTCCTTAATCCTTTTATCAAGTTCTTTTATTTTTTCTTTATTTATTTTATAAGCTTCTAAAGAATCATTATACCAAGGGATTGCTAATTGTTTACAATATTTTCTAAACTCTATTAATATTTTTAGTTCCATTTCTTTAACTTTCATTTTTTACTCCTTTCTCTACTTTTGTGTCCTTTGGTTTAAATCTCCTTATCCCTACTTCTATTATATCTCCAATTCTTAATCCTAATTTTTCTCCTGTACTTATTGGAATTGTTATTGATTGAGAACTTCCATTAACTCTTACTATTGTATCAAAATAACTTTCAAACTCCATCTTGTTCTCCTTTCTCTAGGGATGTGTCCTCTCCTAATTCATCATCTTCTTTATCCATTATATATAATCCTACTTTAAATTTATTATTATTTTTATCAATCCATTCTTTTATTTCCTTAAAACATTCTTTCATCCAATTATATTTTAAATCTTCTAATTCTTCTTCATTAGAAACTTTCCAAGTTTTCTTACCTTCAATAATCTCCATCATATCTTCTTGTATAGAAGAAAAACCACTATTTCCAAATGGTCTTTTCTCATCCATCATATTATCTAAATAATATTTAAATTTATTATTTAAGTTCTCTTCTATTAATTTTATTATTTGATTTTCTGTTAAGTTTTCCATTTTATTCTTTTAATACCTTGTTATTGTGAGATTATATAATTCTTCTAAACAAGAATAAGTTATATCCCAATGTAATTTACTTTCAGGCATAACAATAAATGCTTCCCAAAGCAAAATTGTTATTAATATTGTTAAGGGGATTATCCAAAGTAAATGCCATTTATTCATTATCTATTTTTTCCATTTTAATTATAAAAGGAGACAAGATGATATTAATAAATCCTGTCTCCCGTGGTTTTAAACTTTGCTTGAAATAAAGCAAATATAATAAGTTAATAATTTATTCTACAAATTCTACAGAATATCTTGTGTTCAATCCTGTACCAGTTTTTGAAACCTTAACTGCTTTTGTATCAGGTCTTAACTTGATAATCTTTTGTATTTCTTCGATAACAGTATTAGGGACTCGATATTCTTGATTATTAATTACAATAACTTTGTATTGAAATTCTCTATTCTCGCTATCTGTTCCAGTCCTATCTTCCATAGGTAAGTTCAGAAAAACTTTATCAAGGTCTGCTACATTTAAGGTTTGCTTTGTCACATATGACTCTGCTATTTCTTTTAAGCTGCTCATTTTTTATTGTACCTCCTTGTAATGATAATTGTGCTATTCTGTTCTCTTAAAATCTTTAATCTAAAGTTATACCATTCCACCCATTCAAACTTATCCATTTTATTACACCAGTTTACAAATTCTTGTGCTTGTACTTTTTTTGGTTCTTTCATAATTTTAACCCCACTAAAATTCCAAGACCAAAAAATATAACCATCCAAAGAAGAGAATAAATAGAATTAAATTTCATATCCCACAACATTCTTTTATTTAAGTTGTTAGATTTTCTAACCAATTTGAAAAGGTTTTTAATCATTTCATGCTCTACTTCTTTAAGTTCTTCTAATAGTGGTATATTTTTTAGTGGTTCCATTTTATTGATTATGGGTGAGATAAGGAATGGTGTCACCAAACCTTATCTCGAATCCCCTCCTTTACTATTTTTGTAAAAACAATTCATTTGTTAAAGCCGTATAGGGGCTATTGATGAACAATCTACATCCGTAGCGTAGGGTTACAGGGAGGGGTTAAATTTTATTTTATTTTGTCTGTAACTATTATTTCTTGCTATCTAGTTTTGAAAATCTGTTTAAACTATCTTCTACACTTTTAATTAATTCTCTGATAGTTGCTTGTCTTTCTACAACAGTTTCTTCAAAATCTTTTAATTCTTCTCTAGCATCTTCAAGTTCTCTTTCAGAATCTTTTATTGTTCTTTTCTGAGATTTAATTCTATCCTTGAAGCCATCTCTTTCTTTGATGAGTTCCCTTTTCTTAGATTCTAAATCTGATATAACTTCGTAACGCGATTTTATGTCCATTTTATTTACCTCCTTATATTTGGTTCTTGATTTCCTAATAAATTCTTGTAACAGGGTTGTCATTCTTCTTTCTCCAAGTTTACTTTTAAGTGTTCTTCTAATCCTGCATCCTCATTATTCCAAAGTCTCAAATCATCAGAAGCTATTTTTAAGTTGATTAATAATTGTCCAAACCTTTGGTCTGGATATTTATTCCAATATTCTTCTATCAAACTTAATATTCTTTTAATTCTTTCTTGTTCTCTCATCTTAATATCCTCTCATCCTTGCAGCTCTTCTACTAGGACCTCCTGTTGCTTTATCATCATCCTCATCATCATCTGTATCATAACTTTCTTCTTTACATTTTCTTCTTTCTTCTTTTTGTTTATCTTTGTAAATCTGTCCTCTCTTAGTAACCTTTAAACTTTGACTATCAATACCTATCTCAGTCATCATAGTATCTGTAGCAGATAACTTCCCATCCCATTTTGGAGCTACAGAAAATTGAACACAACCATTAATAAATAATGTTCTAGCCATAACTACTCCTTTAAATCCTGTGTAAATATCTATTACTTCATCTCCTAATTCTATATCTGTTGTCATCTTAATAATCATCCTCATATCTACAAAATACAGTCAAAGCTAAATACAAACCCATTCCAAGAAATATACTCCAAAGAAATCCTAGAAATAAATTATTCCAAAAAGCTAAAGGATGATTATTAAGAAAATAACAATTTGAATTATAATTTGCATTAACTTCAATTGTATTTGTAAAATCATATGAAGATTCTGTTTGCTTTAAATTATCACATTTATCTAATTTATAATTAAAATCCATTATTGAAAAGGGTATTGAAATTAAGCATGAGATTATAAAAATTGTTAAAGATATTAATAGTTTAGTTTGTTTTTTCATTCTTCATTCTCCATGAGGTATAGTCCTAATTCTTGTTTTAAGGGGTGTAGGATTGATTTATTTTGTTTTATCATAGTTCTTATAGTTCCTTATTTTGTTTACTCAAAGGTTATAAAGTAAATTAGCTACTTTTTCTTATCATTGAGCTTAAATTTCTTGGACTGATGCTCGACAGTCCTTTTCTCCCTTATATCTTCAATGTGACCACAGTTTCTACAAACTCTTTCTTTACTTGTAAGTCTAATGTAAGTTAATGTTGAACCACATCCTTTACATCTGTTTATTTTATCTTCTTTTTCCATTTAACAACTACCCCATAACCAATTTGCAGTTTTCTTATATTTTTCTTGAACATCTTTTGTTTTCTCTACATCTCTATATTTTGTTACACTTCTTGTTCTTCTTTCATCTTTTGTTTTTATAACATCTTTACAAACTCTTTTCTTTCCTGCAATAAAACTTTTATAACTACATTTAACCAATTCATTTGGTGCAAAATAATAATACCAACCTAATCTCCCACTTGTTTGAGGTTGAATATAAACACTTACTTCTTTTTCAGGAAGTTTAGCCCCATTATCATCAGTCCCATAACCAATTAATGAGAATACCCCACCCTTTTCATTATCCAAATTATTTATTACAAGAACACAACTCTTTTTATATCTTTGACAAGTTCCAAGCCAATTACTATCAGTGCAAATTGTGCTTGAGTCCCATTTTTCATTATGTCCTAAACTTATATCATTACATTCAGAACTTGAATATGGAACTTTCTCAAAATAAACTTCTGTATCTTGATAAGGTTCTGAAACCATTTCTGTTTTAGATATTGTTCTGTAACAAGTATAATCTGTTGTTGGAATAAAAACAGTTAAGATTACTCCAACTATTATTACTGCAAAAATTATTTTTGTTAAACTACTTGTTCCTTCTTCAATTTCTATTTCTTCTTTATCTTTTTCCATAGTATTATTGAGAGAGAGAGAGTTAATAAACCTTTCTTACCATTATGATGTAATAAAAAAAGTCTCAACCAACGCAGAGAAAAAAATGTTAAGGTCCACTTCAATAAGTCCCTTAACTCCCCTGATTATTAACGAGGCGAGAGGTGTTTACCAAAACCCCGATTGATTGTTTAGTTGGTTGAGTAATAGGGCTGGAGAATGCAAAGGAACAAAAAACCCTTCTCCCCACTCCAGCCCAAAACAATGAGGAGTATAAGGCGTTGGTAGGAACACAAAAGGTAACAAACCTCTCCACAATCCCACCAACAAAATGCTGTGGAGTATAATCGTCCACCAAGTTGATTGATGGGTTAGGATAACCCTTCGCACTGGCATACGGTTTACTTAGTGGACTATTCATTTTAATTCCTTTTGTTGTTTAATTATTAATTTATGTTTTTCTGTTTCAGTAAGATATCTTAATTTCTTTCTTAAATTCTTTTCTTGACTTTTTATTAAGTTTCTTTTAATTCTATTTTTGTAATAAACTTTCTCATAACACTTTGAACAATATTTTCCTAAATTAGATAAAGCTGTTGCAGGTTCTCCACAAATAATGCATTTTCCTTTTACTCTTAATGATTTTGCAAGATTCTTTAGTGTTGGGTTCATCTTGGAATTTCTCCTTCATATCTATCTCCGAACTCTTGAACATTATCCTCATAAGGATTAATAAATCTTTCAAGGTCCTTTGGAATTGCAATTTGTGTTTCTGGTTTTGGTTCTACTGGTTTTGGTGGTTCATACCAAATTCCCATAAGATTTTCAAGTATTCTTTTTAGTTTCATTTCTTCTCCCCAAGTATTTCTTCTATTTCCATTCTAGTTTCCGAACTAACATAATTTATAGATAAACATATTCCTAAATTTGATAATGCTAGAATAAGAAGTGCAGGATTATTTGTTGAAGATAATAATATTATTATTCCTAAAAACCATTCACTCCAAAATATTTTATTCATATTTTTTCTTTCTCCTTGTCTTTATGAGGATTATTGATAATCCACAAATTCCAATAACCATTCCAATTAATAAACTTATTGGTTCGATTGAAGTTAGTTGTTCAATTAGTGGTCTCATTCACTTCTCTCCTTGAACTTAACCATATATTCATCTGACATTGCTTCAAATTCTGTTTTCTGCTTCTTGGTTAGTCCTGACTTACCCTTCTTAGCTTGTATGAACTCCACCACTTTGTTTTTTATATCAATTGTAAAGATATCTATTTTTGAGTGCGAACCTGCTGTTCGTGCAGCTATAAACCCCTTAGCTCTTGCTTCATTAACAATTTTTCTTTCAAATCTGGCTCCTTTTTCATAATTTCTGTTTGGCATTTTTAATCAACTCCTTAAAACATTTATAATGATAACTAGCAAGTGTTTTAGAACCAATTAAAGATACTTTATCCCAAGTTACTCTAATTCTTTCTTCTTTTGCTTGAATTTCTATTCCACAAGCTTTGCATGTTGTTAATCTTCTTTTTCCTGGCATTTTATTAGTTTTTTATTTAGTTTTTTATTTTCCCTTGTAAAATTGTGTATTTCACTCTTTAGTAGTTTCAAATTTTGGTCAAAAACTACCCAAAAGGCACTTTTTCTCACCTAGCTCTCTATAGGGGAATCTACTTCATATATTGGTAGTTTTGGTAGTTTTTGACAATATTCTTAAATTTATGATAACTTTAGAGGAAATTCCCATAAAATTTCTTGGTGTAATTATAAATCCTTCCTCCCTTAATATTTTCCCAATTTGTTTTATGTTTTGTATTCTTAGGTGTTTTTCCCTAAAATATTCATTACATTGATTTGTAAATTCTCTAAGGGAGGTGGTTGTATTTTCAACTTCTTCACATTTTGTTTCAATAAATTTCATAAGAGGATTACTTCTTTCTTCATATCTCTTTTCTCTTTCTAAAAAATCCCCTTCATTTGTAAATTTTTCAGTTTCATACATCTCTTTCAAAATCCTTAAACATTTTTTAGCAAGATTTTCAAATTCAACATCTGGGATTCTATCAATCAAACCACTATCAATTTCTTTGAACTGATTTAAGAAATCTACAATTAACCATCTTCTATAAAATCCTTGAGTTTTATCTGGAGTTATTGGCATACTATTTGTTAAGCAAATACAAGTTGCAGTATTATCTTCTGTGAAGGGTGTTTTCCCTTTGAATTGAAAACTTATCTTGTCTTCTCCACCTAACTTCTTTAACTGATTAGTATTTTTTAAATCATCTTGACTTACTTCTCCCATTACACATAATAGTTTTCCAAATAAAACAGCGGGTTCAAATTGATTTTCAGATAATTGTTTTATTTCACTTGCAACATAATTTTCATCCCCAATAAATTTCTGTGTAAGTTTAATATAAGTTCCTTTTCCATTGCTGCCACCTCCCACCAATGCAATTAATCTCTGCATAAATTTATCTGTGCAAGTATTATATGCAAGTATCTCATACAATACTTCTTTCCAAGTTTTATCTTGCCCCTGCATCCAATCATCAAAATATTTATCAATGGTTGGTATTTCTTCTGTTTCTCCAACCTTCCAAGGAAGAGGATTCATTATAAAATATTTTGGAGAAGCATTAAAAACTTCTCCAGTTTTAATATCATAGATTTTATCCTTGAACTGAATCCAAGATTTTTGTTTTGGTTCTGGTTTATGTTTTCTTCCAACCTGTTTAAATCCTGCAATAATTTCGGTTCTTGTTTGATTATCTAAAGTATCAACATGCAAGGTTTCAAAAATCTTATTACAGAAATCTATTTCATCACTAATCTCCCATTTATAATTTTCTTTATCCCATAACCAAAATATTTTACTTCTATCATAATAAAATGGATGTGCTTTCCAAAATTCTTCTATCTGTCCCCTTCTTGACATTATTTCATATCCTTCTGGAGATTCATTTTCTTCTTTCTTATTTTTTTCAACATATTCTTTCCTTGATTGTTTTAGTTCATCAACCATACCTGATTTTTCTGCAAACCAATCAAATGTTTCTTTATCTGTAAGTTTCTTTGCATCTCTAACCAAACTAAATTTATTCCAAGAATTATCACAATGAAAACAATGTGCTGTTTCATTATCCCACCCCATACATTTCCCACCACTAGAATTATGAAAAAAACATTCTGTTGGATTTTTAGAAGTATCAATTCCTAATTCTCTAAGGATACTTTCCATAGAAACCTTACTAAAAATAGTTGAATTAATATCATCACTAATTCCTTGTGGAATAAAATCTTTTTTGATTTTCTTAATTTTCTTTGGTGATTTATCCAATGGTCTTAAAATTGCTTCAATTTCTGCATAAGACATAAATGCAATTGGAACATCTTTTGTAACATGATAAATACTTCCAGAAGGATGTTTACTTCCAGGTGCAATAACTTGATTACCTGCACCTAATAATTCTGCTTAT
>Ga0307928_10002015_pt1 | contig 15564 bp, 31 predicted proteins | sample AceLakmetagen232_FD_201815 | JGI IMG/M metagenome (GOLD analysis project Ga0307928, IMG submission 201815) | Saline water microbial communities from Ace Lake, Antarctica - #232 | ecosystem: Environmental > Aquatic > Non-marine Saline and Alkaline > Saline | place: Antarctica: Ace Lake... | reverse complement strand
TAATGTAAATTTATTGACTTTTTACAGGTGATGTGGTAATATTATAGATGAAAGAGCCACCCATGAATGTGGTCACTGGCTTCTGGAATTCGCCATCAGCAATGTGAGGGTTGCGCTAAAGATAATAGAGTTCTGTGAAGGTGTGGTACTGCCACGAATAGCAGACGACTGGGTTTGAATCCCAGATGGCGATATGCAGGATGGAAGCGGGATTTTGCTTCCGTGAAAGTTTTGCTTATGGATGGATTGACCACCATCTACCCTGACTACGGCAGGGGCTATCTCTCCTTTATATTGGTCTAAGGGGTTTCTGGTTGCCGAGTGATGCCAGAATTCTAATGTAAACGGGTTGGAGATCCGGCCCATGGTGGACTGTAAAGAAGAGCCCGTTTACATTAGATAGTCCTAAAATAAAAATATAGAATAAGGAAGACTTTATGTTATCAAAACCAAATTCGGGATGGTCTTTATTTCAGATTGAGGATTTTGAGTTTCCATTTTCTTATGTAAGAGATACTCCTCAAGATTTTATTGATGCACTTATTTACGGATTCACTCATGGTGTTTGTTCGGTAGTTATGGATGGCGAAGGTCACAGTGATTGTATTTTTGTAATTAATGAATGGGATTGTTATGTAATTCTAGATCATTATGATGATAGTGATAAAATTGTAACTAAGAGATTTCAAATTAGTCTTGCGAAAATTGCAGAAATGTTTGTCGAAGATATAGAAAAATATCCAAAAGAATGGGCAAACTGGGAACTTTACAGTTTTATTGATGTTCATTACGATTTATCAGAATTGAAAAAGTTAGTTGATTCAGCATAAAAACAACATTTTATGCGATTTTAAGGAGTAAAAATGGGTAAATATAAAAAGGGTCAAAGATTTCTCGTTGAAAAAAATGGATTTATTCTTGAAATCACACATGATGAACTCAACAGTAGTCGTCCTTATAGAATGGATAATGGTGCTTTCGTTTCAGAAAAAGATTTGAATAAATTGCGCCTGGTTGAACCTACAATCGATGAAATACCGTTACCACGAGGTTTAAACTGGGTTTTGAAACACTTATTTGGAAAGAAGGATAAAAACGCTTAGATCGCATAAAATACACGTTTTATGTTGTTTTTAAAAGGAGTTTTGAATGAAAAATATTGCTGAAGTTATATCTAATATAGAGCATTGCACACCTTTTTTAATATTGTTTGGTTTTACAAGAGATGGTGTTCGATCTATGTTAAAAACGATATGGGAATGGAACGATAAAGCAGAAACATTTTTTATTTGTGATAAAAAAGCAAAGAATTTATTGATGAATTTAAATGACGAGATGTATCTTATTAATACCAGGACAAAACAAGAGTTTTTTATGGGAAAAGAAATACTTGACGATGAAAAATTTTTAGACAGAATGCAATATATTTTCGGATTATCTAATAAACGTCCTAACTTTTATGTTGTGTCTCTTGATGAAAACAACAATATTAAAAAGAGTATTGGAATTATATTTTATTGAAATAAAAAAGGAAGATTGAAAAATGTTAGACTACGAAGATAAATTTTCAGCAATGGATCAAAGATTAGCCAGTATGCAAGAATATTTTAGCGGACTAATTATAAAATATGGAAACTGGCGAGCAAAACAAGAAGAATTTTATCATATTCATCATGTAGAAAAATATTATGAAGCTGCTGATGAAGTCGAGAAAGCTAGAGAAGAACTTGATAATGCGATAACCAAATTAATTGTCGCAGCATCTAAGAATTGAACAAAGGAAATTTAAATGAATAAACAAAAAAATAACGAAATTGATATTTTTGATGAAATAAATGTTAATGTAACTGAAGAAGACGTTGTAATAAAACTTTCTATTGATGCAATTGTTTCTAGCCAAAAAAATAGATTCGATGATTGGGAATTTATAATTTCAGATAAAAAAGCAATGGCAGAATATCTAGCTAAAAATATAAAAACATTTGGAAGCCAAGTCTGGATGCAGGAATTAGGCGGAAGTGATTTCATTAATCTTGTAGACAGTGTAATTGGTGAAGCGTATGTAGATGGTAAGCCTTGGATTACATCTAAATCTGGTGAATAAAAATGAAAATGCAAAATAAAGAATTGATAGAAATTTTAATAAATTTTATAATAATTAGTTTATTTGCTGTTGATGTGCTTCTCTTTTTTGTGATTGGAAAAGCTGTTTTTGATGGAAGAATTTGGAATGGATTTTTATACAGTCTTTTATTTACTGCTTGTATTGCTTCAACTGTTGGATTAGCAGAGATTTCAGAAAGTTTATAAACAGCATAAAACATTGATTTTATTAGTTTTATAGTGTGCATAAGAGGGACTATGCTCACTGAACAGTTTCCAAAAAGGAAGTAGTTAAAGGAGAGTGAAATGCTAATTTTGCCAAAGCGAGTCTTATTTTCTTATTGTCTAGAAATTAAAGAAGATTGCTGGGGATCAGGTCGTATCATTACGGATAAGAAGTATAGAAAAGTAACAGCGGAATGCATTAAGGAATACGAGAAATTGGCTTCCAAGGAACTAAATGCCAGAGTAGCAATCACGGGATATCAGTTCCTGGATTAGGAGAATGAAATGAAGGCATGGAATGTTAGTAGGCGAACCGATGGATTTGGCACAGTTGTATATGCAACTACTGCTGGCAAAGCTAAGAGCAAGGTATGTCGTGATGCTGAGTTAAATTATATAGATGTCAGAGTAAGAAGAATTCCTTCGCTAGACGGCAAACCGGCAGGGCATCCAAAACCAGAAGTAAAAAAGGGTGACAAAGTTCAATTATTTGATTGTGCTGAAGTCGAACTATGGCCAGACGTTAATACTCATTATTTTTGATTGAAGGAGATAATAATGATTGCAATTTTTTTGTGGATTATTGTTGGTGTTGAAATAGGTGTTATAATAAAAGGACTGGTGGATAAACTAAATGAAAATTAATTACCATAAACTGAACAGCTGTGCTAATTGCAAACATCCCCATACGCCTGAACATTGGTTAGACTGGCCAGAGTTCTTTTGTGAAAAAGGTTGTCGTGGAGAATACGAGAAACTATATGCAAATTGGGCAATGGCAAGCGATAATGGAGAGAATACTCTGCCACATCATAAAAAATTGTCGCGTTGGATGGATGAACATAAAGTAGAAGCTAATTTTATTTGCGATGAATATATCAAACAGGATTATGAATGATGAACAAAGAAGAACTTAGAGCGAAATTATATAGTTATGCTAACGAAACTTTTCAAGCAATGTTGGCTAAACCTGGTGCAAAAGAAAACGTGGAAGCTATTGGAAAATCAATTCTCGAAGAATTTGACAGGATGCAAAAACGAATTGAAGAACTTGAAAATTATATTTGCGATAAATTCTCAGAAGATATAGTTTTGTCTATTGGCAATAAAATTCTGGTCTATCCATCTAAAGACATATCATATATTGACGAAGATGATTTACCTGCTTGGTGTGGATTTTGCGGAAAACAAATGCAGATCGTTCGTCCTGGAAAATGGCAATGTGTGAATCCAGATTGTGAATATTGTGAGTGAACAATGAATTTTATACAGACACTTTTTATAATAGCAATAATTAATTTAATTATTGGATTGATATTTATTGAATCTGATAAAGAAGAAACCAGAAATACAGGAATGATAATTTTTGCACCGTCTTTTCTTTTATTTTTTATAGGTGTCTTAATTGCTTTATGGATTTATTGTTTTTAATGCATTAATTTTCACATAAAATATCCATTTTATGATATAATGAAGGAGTGGAAATGAAACAGGAAGTTGTTGTTTATAAGGTAAAACCAAATAATGAATCATGGTATATTGGCAATACTTTTGCATTTTTAATCACAGATTTTCGCCCAGATATGAATTCTGGAGATTTTATTGGAACAAAAATGTGTGAAAATCCATCGAGTGAAGGAAACCATAAATACGGAGAAATTTATTTTGATGGTGAAATTTGTGGATTTGATGAGTTTGAGGATAAACCTTATGGTACGGCAGTTATAGAGGTAAAAGATGGATGGTGGAATAAAAATGGAAAATAACTTAAATATATTTATTCTAGATATGAAAAATTCTATTGAAAGAGAAGATAATCTTGTTCTTCACGATGATGAAATGATAGGACTGGTAAAAGTTTTAGAGAATCATTCTGGTAAAGCTAAAGATACATATACAGAAACAATGAAGCTTTTTAAAATTGTCAAAGAATTTGATAACTTAAAAGAAGAAAATAACGAGTTGCGTCATGCCTTAGAATCTTTTCGACAATATGCAGATAAACTTGTTGATGGAATTCCTTATCTTCCAGCAGATCTTGAAAATGCTAAAGAAGCAAATTGGGATTTTGCTATTGAAAAAGATGAAATGAAAAACGTTATATTCACATTGCTAAAAATTATAGATGAGAACGGATTACACTCATCTGAAGTGGAAAAAGCTAGAAAAGTTTTAGGAAATTACGAGGATTATTCTACAATAGTGAAAAATATGTTAGATAGAAATAATCCACTCAATATTCCAGATGGTGTACATTTTCATCCAGGTGGAACAATTGTTACAGATAAAAATAATATAACAGGAGATTTAAATGAATAAATATCATGCATATTGTATAATTTGTTTTGTTCTTGGTTTTATTATATCTCGCAATGGATCTAATGAATGGAGCCAGGCTTTTACATTATGTGGAACTATTTCTTTATTTTGTGCTATGGTTTATCGTGATGTAAAAGACCTAATCGAAAAAAAATAAAAACAGAATAAAATAGTTGTTTTATGAGATTTTAAAAAAGGAGAAATAAAATGAAGTACAATATTGGAGATAAATTTGTTGTCGAAATCATGGATGTCGAAGAAAATGATCCAGAAATTCCTTACTGCATGAATGATAATCAATGGTTTTTTGAAAGCACTGTTGAAAAACTTCAAAAGTATGTTGAACCAAAATCTGTTGTGTGGCGGGATGGGGCTGTGGAACAGTGGGAGTCTGTGTGTACGTTAGACAAGGCAGGCGGGTTTCGTTGGAAAGCAAAGAACAACCCAACGGGTAGCATTTACTGGAGCGCAGATTCGGACATTACCGACACCGAGTGGTGGTCGCGCGTCCTCTGGCTCCCAGCGTCAGAGTTCCAGATGCCAGAAGTTCCAGAGCCACCAGAGCCGGTGATTGAGGCGTGCCCTATTTGCGGTAGTGAATGCAGGGCTTCATGGAATAACGACCTGAATGAGTGGAGTGTATTTTGCATGAAATCAAATTGCGTATATAGGACGAAAGGTGTAGAAATACTTGATAAAATGCATTATGAGATAGAACGAAATATTATCAATAAGCATAATAAGTTCTGTCGAAAATTAAAATAAAAGCATAAAATTGTAGTTTTATGCGATTTTAAAAAGGAAAAAAATGAAGACTATATATTTGACATGTACTAAACTATATGAAAGTCCAAAAGATATGCCATCTAGATCAAACACTGTTTCAATTGAAGAAACCATAGAAATTATGAACGCTAGAACAGCAATAAATCGTCTTGATTTTAGAGACATCATTTGGACAAAAGAAGGAAAAGTTATTGAGTTTAGTGAAGAAGAAATGGATTATTTTGAGATGCTTGGGTTAAATAATATTGATTTTATTTTATCAAAATAAGGATGGAATAATGATTACTGCAAAAGATATGAAAATTTTAACTTTTAAATCAGGTGGGAATTGGAAAGATTGGCAAAACGGTCAAGAAAAAGAAATAGATCAAGAAATTAAATCTGCTGCAAAAGCCGGTAAATATAGTTGTTCACATTTGTTTACCATTAAGAATGGCGAGATAAATGGTGTTGAAACATTAAAAACATTTATTTTTTATTGCAAATTTTTTATGGCTAATTATGAAATGAATGGATTTCGCTATAGACTAGCATTTAAAAAAGAAAGAGTTTATGAAAAAAGATTTGATGTAGTTTTTGAAATATTTTGGAGTAAATAATAAAATAACATAAAATTGTGCTTTTATGCGGTTTTTGGAGATAAAAAATGGATTATACAATTGCAGTTTTCGGTAAAACACTAGATGAATCACGAGAATTTCTTTTAAAATTAATTAAAGATATTCCAGATGATAAAATAAAAAATATTTGGACATCTAATTCATCATATAAAATAATATTAGAGGGCGGAGTAAAATATATTGCTCTTATTGATAATATTACATCTCGTGGTTATAAATATCATAAAGCATATATTTCTAAGAAAATTTCTTCAGAAATTAGTTTGAGCAATATTTATTCCAATATACTTTACTGGAACGATAAATTTGATGAAAACGATGTAGAATTTTATTAAAATAATTGGAGAAAAAATGAAGATTGTAATAAATAGATTTCACGATGGTTTATTGTTTTTTTTAACTGATAAAGCATTGATGAAATATGCTGAAATAAAAGAAATAAAATTGTATAGATACGAATATGATTCTGTTTTAGAAGGTGATTCACTCATATACACGTATAAACCATCGGACAAGATACCTGGTAAAGATAGAGATTGGATACGCTTTAATTATTATACAAAAAAACTTAAATTTCTTATTTCAGATAATGAAATAGAAGATGGGTATTTTGACATAGATTCTATCGAAAGAAACAATCCGGCATTGATTCAAGTTGTTGAAGAACTTAATCTTGATAAAGGCGAATATGCACCATTCAAAATTGTTGAAATTCCAGACGGTGTAGATTGGATTATTCAATCTGATGATTCTGGTGGAGAATGGGTTGCAGAAAATCATAGGACTTGGAGTTAAAATGAGTAACGATCCTAAATATCTCGGAATCCCAAATATCAATTTTTCTAATACAGATAAAGATGATGATAGAGAACCTGAATTTTCTAAACAAAGAATTGATAGAGGTTTTGATGATAGCGAAAGCTGGTCTTTTGATATAACTATGGCAAAATTCATTGCTTCTAGATTAAGAGTTTTTAAATATACTTACAATGAAGAAATTTGTGATAAAATTATCTTGGCTTTAGATTTTATTATTAGAGATGAAGGACTTCGCAAATGGAATAAAGAAGAAACAGAACAGGTTAGAAATGGATTGAAATTGTTGGGTGAATATTTTTTGACTTTTTGGAATTGATTGGAGTTAAGATGAAAATTATTATTGCAGGTGGAAGAAATTTTAAAAACTATGATTTTCTAAAGGCTAAAGTTAGTGGAATTATATCTAATCTTAGTTATAGTAAATCCTGTTCAGATTATACTATCATTTCTGGAGGGGCAAAGGGCGCAGATGTTCTTGGTGAAAGATTCGCTATTGAGTTTGGTTTTTCTCAAAGAGTCATAGAAGCAGATTGGGAAAATCTCGGTAAAAAAGCTGGCCCGATTCGTAATCAGAGAATGGCAAAATATGCCAAGGAAGATAATGATTATTCTATGCTAATTGCATTTTGGGACGGTAAATCAAAGGGTACAAAGAACATGATTGATGAAGCTATCAAAAACAGGTTTGATGAAATTCATATTTATAGATATTGAGGACAAAATGGAAAAATTCTTGAGATTTGATATAGTTGCAACAAACCAGGACGGCTTTGGAAATGTCGTACAGGAAAATGATATTTTGACAATAAATATTGAACATATTAATTATTTTGTTTTTAATAAAATTTATGTGCCTGCCGGATATTTTGTTTTAGCAGATACAGATCGTAATGATAAACTTATTGGTCAATTGCTAGGAATAAGTGGATAAGATAAAACATTATAAAATGTCAGTTTTATGTGATTTTTGAAAAAGGAATGAAAATGCAATATCCTGGAAGCAAAAGAAGAATAGCAAAATACATTTCTCCTATTGTATTAGATGGAATAGATGAGAACACTTGGTATGTGGAACCATTTGTCGGAGGATGCAACATGATTGATAAAATCGATCATCCGAAAAGAATTGGTATGGATACAAATGAATATTTAATCTCTATGTGGAAAGCACTGCAGGACGGGTGGATTCCTCCAAACACTCTTTCAAAAGAAGAATATTACGACATAAAAAATAACAAAGAAAAATATCCTCAACATCTTATCGGTTTTGTTGGTGTTGGTTGTTCTTTTGGAGCAAAGTGGTTTGGAGGATATGCGTCAAATAAAGCCAACAGAAATTATTGTGAAAAAGCAAAAAATTTTGTTATGCGACAACTTCCTAAAATTATTGATATAAAATTTTATAATTGTAGTTATAGCGATAAAAATTTTTCAGAACCATGTATTTTATATTGTGACCCGCCATATAAAAATACGATAAAATATAAAGATAATTTTGATCATAATATATTTTGGGAGTGGTGTCGAAATATGGCTGAATATGGACACAAGGTATATATAAGTGAATATAATGCACCAGATGATTTTGTCTATATTTGGAAAAAAGATATATCTTCTACATTAGATATTGGACAGCATGATAAAAGAACGGAAAAATTGTTTATTTATAAAACAACATAAAACTCTCATTTTATGTTGAAACCTTGACTTAAAACGCATTGTGTGCTAAAATTCAGTAGTTGAAAGGAATATAAAAATGATAAAAACAGAACATTTTACTGGAGATTACGGAGTATTGTTACATTCTTTAGCAAATATTGCAAAAAAATATCAGATAGAAAAATATGATATTGTTGAGCCAGAAGCTGAAGACTGGGTATGGGACTTAACTGTTGTGTTTGACGATGAAAAACCGTACGTTTATATGTATGGGTCTGATAATTATGATATATTGAGCGAAGAAGAGAAAATTCCTCTTTATATTGCTAAAGAAAGAGGATGGAAAAATAAAAAACTAGGGAAACCATATTTAGAAGAAAAAACAGTGATTATGGGTTCTTATATGGATGTTTGGAAGGAAGAAGTGACAAGATTGAATGAATTCTATGATTTAGAAGAAAACTGGTAAAATATGAAAAATCAAACATAATGATTCATTAGTTAAAACGACCCTAAAAATCGCATAAAACTGTGATTTTACGTGGTTCTGAAAATATAAAAAGAGGATAGGGTTTGCAAGCCTGAACAAACAATGCTCCTGCATTGTTCTTCCTCTATAATTACCAGGAGGTAATAAATGAAAGTAAATTGCACACATTGTGGAAAAGAATTGGAAAGAAAACCAAGCAAGGTTAAAAATTGTAAAACTGGGTTATTTTTTTGCAATAGAGAATGCATCAGCAATTATTCTTTATGTGAAAAACAATATGTATTTCCAGATTCAGGATGGAAAATAAAAAATATTGTGAAAAGTGGCGATTATGAATACGTTACTGCTAAAGAACATCCCAAGGCAAATAGTTGTGGATATGTTTTACATCATAGAATTGTTGCAGAAAATAAGATTGGTAGATTTTTAGAAAATAACGAGGTTGTTCATCATATAAATAAAAATAAAAGTGACAATAGACCAGAAAACAAACATAGTAAAAATTCTTTTTGTTCAAGAGAATGCCATCAAAACTATCGAAAAAATAAATAAGTTTTTAGGCACATAGTTCAACAAGATAGAATTCAACTCTTCTAAAGTTAGGATGTGAGTGCAAGTCTCACTGTGCCTGTGTTTTTTCGGGGCGTTATTTTAGGCGGTGAAAAAACTTCTCTTATAAGGAAGAATGGGTAGTTCAAGTCTACCACGCCCCACTGTTCAATTTATTCAATATATTCTATAGGAGAAAAAAATAAATGAGTAAAAAATTGAAGTTTTCATTAATGTTGGGATTTATTTTATTGGCAGTTATCTTACTGCAAGCATCTGATCTTCATCAAATGTATTTATTCCAAGGACGTTATATTTTATCAAAGGTCTTTATCATGCAGCCAGATATTGATACGTACAGAAATGCAGAACGTTTCGCAAACTGGTGTGATTTCAATTATGGGAATTTTAGCAATGGCCCTGTATCCCGAATGCCGTTTCTTATCGGTGGTAACTGGTATTTTCTAACTTGTCATTATGATAACGCAAATGAATTCGGTTATTACACTCATGAAGTTTTGAGTACGCAATTGTTTTCAAATCGATAATATGAAAATAGAGCTAACAAAATTGCCAGACAAACAAGATTGGCACAATGTGAAAGATTCAGCCTTGACAACCATGGGATTGAAAGTAAAGAATCCTCCAGATTCAAAATGGAAGTTGATGATTTTGAAATCTGAACATTCTCCAATCCGAGACTTGTGGTTCTCCTGGAAATGGGTTGATCTAAAATCCTGGATTTCAGTTCATCTAGTTCGTCATTCAATCGGAGCAACGCCTTTCGTATTCTCGCAGCGTCCTGACAGAATGAAGGGTGCAACTGAAGACTATGATCGGGATAAAGCTCCACAGGGAGCGTTGGTTACCCACAAAGAGTCAATGAACGCTCAGGCAATAATCAATGCCTCTAGAAAGCGACTGTGTTATCTGGCGAGTAAGGAAACTCGTGGAGCATGGCAAGAATTTGTAAATAGTTTAAAAGATTATGAACCAGAACTTTATCAACTCTGTGTTCCTAATTGTATTTATCGTAACGGTCTGTGTGGTGAACCTAAATCTTGTGGATATAATAAAACGGAGGAATTCAAAAAACAGTCTAAAAAATATAATAAATTATTTGAGAATAAAGGAGAATGAATGACGGAAAATAGTTTGATGATTAATAGTATGGAAGATGTTACCGGAATTGCGAAGGTAATGATGGAAAGTGGTTTGTTTTCAGATACAAAAGATTTGGCTCAAGCATCTGTAAAAGTTCTTGCAGGACGCGAACTTGGATTTGATCCATTCACTTCAATGTCTGGAATCAATATTATCAAAAACAAGGTTGCTTTAGGCGGAAATCTGGTTGCAACACTTGTAAAACGTCATCCTGATTACAACTACATTATTCTGGAAACCAATAATGAAAGATGTAATCTTGCGTTTTATGAAAAGGATCAGAAGGTTGGTGAATTTTCATTTACTTTGGATGATGCTAAAAAGGCTGGGTTATCAGGAAAAGATGTTTGGAAGAAATATCCTCGAAACATGTTATTCTATCGTGCTCTTACCAGTGGTGTAAGATTGTATTGTCCTGATGTTACAGGCGGCGTTGTGGTTTATACGGCAGAAGAGATTGGTGCAGAGTCAAATGAATTTGGAGAAGTTTCAAGTGAATTCAAAAAAGACCTGGCTGATAAAAACACCGACGAAGATAAAAAAGCTCAACTAAAATCAAAGCAAAAAGAAGCTACTACATTATATACTCTTTTACATAAAAGAAAAGACCCCCGTTTTGAGGAAATTGCTAAAAAATATACGCCATCAATGAATCCTAATAGAGTCAAAGATATTTCTGTTCTTGAAGAATTGATTGAAAAACTTACAGATTTAGTTGAAAATGAGATTGTAGAAGCTGAAGTTATTGAAGATGTTGAAGTTAAAGAAACAGTAGAAGGAGAAGAATAATATGTTATGGATCGGAAATGGTAAATATCCACAAGCTGTAACAGTTTGGCAAATTGAAGATAAGGAAAAATATGCTCAAGTACGAATGAGTACGAGTTCTAAAAATAAAGATGGCGAATATACAAATTCAAACTGGAGCTTTGTTCGTTTTGTAGGTAAAGCCTATAATGATGAATTATTGGCAATGCTTCCAAGTAAGAGTAATCCCATTCGTCTTGAAATCAAAGGTGGAGTTACGCAAGAATCATATATGAAGGATGGTGAAAAACGATACCCAAAGAATCCTCAAATTGTAGTTTGGTCATGGGAATTGAGTGAATACAATGGTGGCGGTAGTTCTCACAAAACAGGTATGGATAAACCCCCGATTGTAGAAGAAGCTGATGATGGTGATGAAGGCAAGCTTCCATGGGAAGTTGCTGACGGAGAAGATATTGACTAGATAACATTTTAGATGGGGTAGAAATACCCCATCTTTTATCACCACAGAGGAACTATGTTTGATGAAAGCCTGAAAAGTTTAATCGTAGAAGCAAAAGAAAAACTAGGAGAAGACGCAGCAGAAATAATTAGAAAAGAACTGAAGGTTGAAAATTGGGATAGAAATACATTAAAAGGAAGTTGTCCACTTGGCGGACATGAAGATAGCACGCCTTCTTTTAGTTGGAATTCCAAAGATAATTGTTTTCATTGCTTTGGATGTGGTAAAAATTTTGGAATTATAGATTTATATCTTAAACAAGGATTGACATATATTGAAGCAGTTGATAAATTATTTAATCTTGACAAAGTAAAAACAGAATATCGTTTTTCAGAAAAGGGAATTAAAACTGAAAGAAAATATATTTATCCTGTCAGAGAACAAAATACGGATCGTACAAAAGTTGAGAAATATATGAAGTTACGATGTATTTCTAAAGAAACATTAGATAGGACTGATATTCAACAAGATTCAAATGGAAATGTAGTGTTTAATTATTGCGATACAAATGATGTTATATGTATGGTAAAATATAGACCAACTCATGCTATAAAAAAAGGTGAAAGTAAAAATTGGTGTCAAAAAGGAGCAAGCACAAGACCACTTCTTTTCAATATGAATCGTGTAGATACATCGAATGGCCCACTTTTAATTAATGAGGGCGAAATTGACTCTCTGGCAGCCATTGAAGCAGGATATACAAATACAGTGAGTGTTCCTATGGGGGCAGGAAATTTTGGGTGGATTGAAGAGAATTGGGACTGGTTAGAGCTTTTTGATAAGATAATTGTATGGTCTGATACAGATGAAGCTGGACTCAAAATGAGAAGAGAAGTTTGTTCTCGTCTTGGTGTTTGGCGAACTCTTTATGTCGATGCACCTTCTGTTGTAAAAGATAAGAATGGAAAGGATACAAAAGTAAAAGACGTAAATGAAATTTTATATCATTGTGGAAAACAATTTGTATTAGATTTGATTTTCAACGCTCAAGAAATTCCGATTGAAGGAATTAGCGATCTTGCTGATACTGAAGATTTCGATATTGAAAAAGCTCCTGGTTTATATTCTGGTTTAAAACCAATAGACGATATTATCTATAAATTTGTTTTTGGTAGTGTTGTTCTAGTTACAGGACAGAGAGGTTCTGGAAAGTCAGTCTTTATCAATCAAGTTTTTGCTTGTGAGGCCTTGAATCAAGGTCAAGATATTTTTTATTTCAGCGGGGAATTAATTTCCCCTATGTTGAAAAATTGGTTAGAATTAGCTATGGCCGGTTCTGAAAAAATCAATATGAAAAATAATTTTGTACATGTTATAGATTCTACTGCAAGAAAAGAAATGAGAAAATGGTATAAAGGACGAGTTTGGGTTTATAGCGAAAACAATAACAATAGTGATTATATTTTAGATAAGGCTATAGCTACAACGAGAAAATATGGCGTAAAGGTCTGGCTGCTCGATAATTTGATGACATTGGATATTGGGTCGAGTGGCTCTGATGTTTACCAAAGACAAAAGGACTTTATTGTAAAACTGAATAGTCTTGCCCTCATGTATGGTGTTCTAATTGTTCTAGTTACCCATCCTAAGAAAATACCTCATGGATTTGAACTTGAGGCAGATGATGTCTCTGGAGCTTCAGAAATAACGAATCTTGCACAATATTTAGTTTCTGTAAAAAGATTCTCTAAGAAAGACAAGGCAGGAGAAGCAGACGGTAAAGGCGGATATAAAAAAGGTAAAGATCCAATTGATGAAGATGTTGAAGTGTCTATCTTGAAAAATAGATATACAGGAAACCAAGATACAAAAAGATTATATTTTGATTATCCATCTTATCGTTTTTATTCCACTATAAAAGAACTTTATAAACGTTATAAATGGAACGAGGATACATCACCTTTGCCAACTAAAGACCCCAGATTAGATAGTTTACCAAATTTCATGAAGGAGTAAAATGAGTGAATATGGATTTATTTTAGATAATATGCGCTGGTCATTTTCCAGCGTGTCAAGTTTTGAAACTTGTCCGCTAGGTTTTAAATATAATTATATTGAGGCGGAGGATAGAATAGGGAACTTCTATTCGGATTTTGGATTATTGGTTCACGATGTTCTTGAAAAGTTTTTTAATGGAGAAATTCAGATTTATGAAATGGTCGAATATTACGAAGAACATTATAAAGATTTTATGGTTTCCCTTCCACCCACATTTCCAAAAGGTATGGGAGAGAAATATTACGAGACTGGACTAGAATACTTTTCAAATTTTGATTTTGATTTGTCTCTATATGAGGTTGTTGAGGTAGAAAAAACTGTCAAGTCCGTGTATAACGATATTGAATTGACTACAAGACCAGACTTGATTCTACGAGAAAAATCTACCGGAAAATATAGTCTTGTTGATTTCAAGACATCTAAGTTTAAGAAAAACACCAGGAAACGAAAGAAAGCAAATCTTGAATCTGAACAGATTATAAATTACATGCATCAATTTCAACTTTACGCTTATATTTATTGGATAGAAAAAGATATTGAAATTAGCGATATTAGAATCTGGTTTATTCGAGATGGAATTGAAGTAGTCAAAGAAGTTGATCCAATGGAAATTCAAAAGACAATGGAATGGTTTGAGGGGACAATAAATCAGATAAAGAACGAAGAAGATTGGCCTCCAAATATTAGTTCAAAAAACAACTATTTCTGCAAGCAAATTTGTGGATTTCGGGAAAGCTGCCCCTATAATACTTAAGAAAGGAAAGTAATGTACCAAAACTATCATAAACACGGATCCATGTCGAACTTAATTGTACCCGATTCGGTTGTTTCTAATGAAGATTATGCCCAACGTGCGGTAGCGTTGGGTCATAGTCTTTTAAGTTCTGTGGAACATGGTTGGTGTGGGCGATATATTGAAAGTTACGAACTTGCTAAAAAATACAATCTGAAACTCGTAATTGGTTCTGAAGTTTATTTTGTAAAAGATCGTCTTGAAAAAGATCGAACCAATGCCCACATGATTCTATTAGCAAAAAATGAAAATGGTAGAAAAGCGATCAATCGGATTTTATCTGAAGCTAATCTCACAGGATTCTATTATCGTGCTAGAATTGACTTAGAGTTACTTCTATCATTGCCTAAAGATGATGTTTGGGTTACGACAGCTTGTTTAGCAGGTGTGTGGAAATATGATGATTACGAGGAATTGATCATTCAGATTCACGACCATTTTGGACAGAACTTCTTTTTGGAAGTTCAGAATCACAATACTGATACACAGAAAGAAATCAATAAAAAGATTATTAATATTTCTAACCATTACGGAATCAAGATTATCTTTGGAGTAGATTCACATTACATTTACGAAAATCAGGCAAAAGATCGAGATGATTTTATTCGGTCAAAACATATCAGTTACGAAGATGAAACCGGCTGGTATCTTGATTATCCTAGCGATGAAGTTGCTTTCAATCGTTTTATGTTTCAGGGGGTATTGACAAAACCGCAGATTGAAGAAGCTATGAAAAACACCAATACGTTTCTCCAGGTAGAAGAATACA
>Ga0307928_10002014_pt1 | contig 15568 bp, 20 predicted proteins | sample AceLakmetagen232_FD_201815 | JGI IMG/M metagenome (GOLD analysis project Ga0307928, IMG submission 201815) | Saline water microbial communities from Ace Lake, Antarctica - #232 | ecosystem: Environmental > Aquatic > Non-marine Saline and Alkaline > Saline | place: Antarctica: Ace Lake... | reverse complement strand
AAATCAAGACCATCATCAATTGTTGCAGTTGGTTTAATGTCAAGAACTTTGTTTAAGTATTCATAATATTCTTCGTTTGTTTCGCCTTTTTTAGCATAAACTTTTACGCCTTCTTTTGCAAGTGCCGCAGCAACATCATCCTGAGTGCTTAAAGGATTACACCCTGTAATTGCAACGTCTGCTCCGCCAGCAATTAATGTTCTTACAAGAACTCCTGTTTCTTTTGTTACATGAAGTGCCATTCCTATTCTTTGCCCTTTAAGGGGTTGTTCTTTTTCGAACTTTTCTCGTACTTTTAGAAGAGCGCCCATTTGGGTTTCTGCCCAAGCTAATTGCATTTTTCCTTGTTCTGCTAAACTAATATCTTTTACATCATAGTCCATAAAATCACATAAAACTTGATGAATGAAAAACTTATTAAAGAAAGGGGTAAAATTAAAAAGAAACAAAGCAATATTTACTATATGGCAAATAAACATAAATCACCTATTCCTTTGGGGCAAAGATTTAAATTACGGATTTCAGGGGGACGCTGGGGGTCTAATGTTGCAAGAAAAAGATATTTATTAAAAAAATATCAACAAGTGTATGCTAGATATACCAAATCAGGTGTTGGACACGCCAGATTACAGGACATTGGAACTGCACTTAGAACATTAGGAGTTCCGGATACCGCCCTTCGAAAAGCAATTGGCATGAGTAGTTCAGGATTTGGCGGAGGAGCTGCTCCCTCATCTAAAAAGAAAAAAGATGTTCCTAAAACTGGACAAAATCCACCTGCAAAACCAAATAGCAAACCTTAAAAAATTTGATTTATTTAACGAAAATCAATTTAATTGACTTATTAGTAGTGCACCTTATACTTTTAAATAAAACGAACAAATAACTTTACTATGCCTCGGGGTAAAGTTCGAAAAATATTTAGTAAAACTATTTCCGTACTTAGTCGTGGACATCTCGGCGAGGGTAGGGAACGTAAAGACGTTTTAACTGCAAGATACAGGGATGCAAAAGCAAAAGGTAACACTAAAAAAGCAAACCAAATCAAAAAATATTATAATGCCAACTTAAGAAGACCAAAGCATTAAAATTTAACTATTTTTTCAAATTCACCGTATCTTTTTTCAATATCTTCTAAAGTAATTTTCTTCAATTTTTCAAGCGAAAATCCTTCGGCATTAAATGAAGCAACAGAACTCGCGTACACAATTGCTTTTCGCATATTCGCTTCGCTGAAATCATTTGTCTTTGCAAGGTACCCAATTAAGGTTCCGCCAAAAGAATCTCCAGCTCCTGTAGGATCTTTAACATTTTCAAGAGGATAACCAGGACAAGAAAAATGATTGTCTTTTGAAAACATTATACAACCATGTTCGCCTTTTTTTATTATCGCAATTTTTGAATCAAGCGCAAGAATTTCTTTTGCCGCTTTAACAAGATTTGAAGTATTGAAAAGCATTCTTGCTTCACCATCATTCATTAAACACAAATCAACTTTTTTCACAACTTCAAGAACCTTTTCTTTTTTAATTTCAATCCAAAGGTTCATTGTATCTGCAATAACTAACCCTGGACGTTTATTCATTTGAGAAAGAACATTCAATTGTAATTCAGGGTCAATGTTTCCAAGAAAAAGAAAATCTGCGTTTTTATATTCTTCAGGAATTTTTGGAGAAAAAGTTTCGAGAACATTTAAATCAGTTTGAAGAGTTTTAGCCGAATTTAAATCAATTCCATATTCTCCCGCCCAATGAAAAGTTTTTCCATCTTCTTTTACTTCAAGTCCTCTTAAGTCTACTCCTTTTTCTTTTAAAAAATCAGTGTGTTCTTTTGGAAAATCGCTTCCAACAACTCCAACAATCCCAGCTTTTGAAAAAAGAGAACATGCAACACTTGCATAAGTTGCTGAACCCCCAAGAGCCATTTTTACTTGACCAAACGGAGTTTTTACATCATCAAATGCAACTGAACCAACTATTACTACCTTAACCATTAAACCACCTTTTTTAAAATTTTTTCAATTACGGGAAATATCTTTTCCAAAGAACGATTCCCATTAATTTTTATAAGCAATTTTTTATTAGAATAAAATTCAACAAGTTTTTTTGTTGTTTCGTGATAAATTTTAAGCCTTTGCTTAATTGCTTTTGATTTATCATCTTCACGAATAATTGTTTTTGAACCACAATCATCACAAACACCTAATTTTTTTGAAGGAACATGATGCCCATAAATTCGTTTACATTTTACACATTGTCTTCTTGAAGAAAGTCTTTCAATTACTACTTTATCATCCGAATCCACTTCAAGAACAAGGTCTAAAGAAATTTTTTGTTCAGATAATAGCAAATCAAAAAGTTTTGCTTGCTCAATGTTTCTTGGAAATCCGTCAAGAACAAAACCATCTTTAAGCGAACAAATTTTTTTGCTTAAAACTTGCATTGCTGTTTCATTAGTAACAAGTTTTCCCGCATTTAAAATATGCTCAATTTTTTTACCAATACCTGTTTTTTTTGCAACTTCGTTTCTAAGCAAATCCCCAGTAGAAATATGCTCACACCCGAACTTTGCTTCAATAAAACGAGAAATCGTTCCTTTACCTGTACCCGGAGGGCCTAAAACAATTAATTTCATTTAGCTCGAAATAAATCAAGAAGAAAAAGACTTATTAATGCTATTGTGTGGATTTCCAAACTTTAAAATCCACTACAACTTGAATAATTGTAGGTGCAAAATCACGAACTTTTCTTTTAAATAAAACTCTACTTTTTCTACCAACATTAGCACAAGCTTGTTTAATTTGTTTTAAAGGAACTTCATAAGGATTTTCTTTTGAAACAAATTGATAATAATGAACTACTCCTCCGCTTGGCTTAATGTACCGAATCGCGTCTTCTAAAAAATTTTCTCCGCCTTTTGGAAGAGGCATTACTGCCCTATCAAATTTACCTGCATATTTTTTAGTGAGCTTTTTTACATCGCCAAGAACTGGCTCTACTTTTAAAGAAACATTATTAAGTTCAATATTTTCTCTCATGTCTTCTACTGCACGGGGATTTAATTCAATTGCCACAGCTTTACTCATTTTAGAATTTTTTGCAAACACAATTGGAAAAGGACCAACTCCCGCAAAAAGAGCTGCTACAATTTCTCCTTTTTTTATTTTTTCAGAAATTCTTTTTCTTTCAGTTGCAAGACGAGGAGAAAAAAATACTTCCCCTAAACTAATTTTAAAAATCGCGCCATGTTCTTTGTAAATAGCTTGTTTTTTTCTTATGCCTGCAATAAACTTAACTGGTTCTGCACGAAAAACCCCTTTATGTGCACCTGCTTTCATGTAAACCGAATTAATTGAATGCTTAACTTTCAAAAGAGCTTCGCCAATAAGTTTTTCTTTTCCTTTCAACTGTTTAGGAATTTCAATTATTACAACATCCCCAAGAGAATCATAAGCGCTAGGAGCAAAAGCGATTTCTTTTTCGGAAAGCTTACCTTTAAGTGCCTCTTTAATAGTTCGGGAATAAACCACTCTTGATTCAAAAGAAGTAGTTACTTTTTTTACAGAAGAAGAAATTTTTTTTAATTTTAATAATTGTTTTTGAGAAATTTTTTCAATTGGGAAAATAACTTTTTGCTCTATAGATTTTACTTTACGATTTTTGGATAAAATATTTTCCTCTAAAATAAATTCTCTTACTTTTTGAGCAAATTTTTTATCCACTTCAATTCCTTTTGTGTCCATAAGATTATTAAGTAAATTCACATATTATAAATCCATGTTACAAGAGTTTTTTTTTGAATATTTTTGCAAACCAATAGTGGATTCAAGTGTTCAAGGATACAACTTAGTAAATACTGGAGTTTATGCAGTTATTCTTTTTTTAGCAGTTTTTTATTTTGTTGCTCCATTTTTAAAAAAACAAGAGATAAAAATAGATTTTGGTTTTGCTCTTGCAATTATACCTTTTATTTTATTTGGAGCTGGACTTAGAGTACTTAATGATATAGGAATTTTTCAAAAAACTTGTAACCCTTTTGACATTAACTTTTTTACATTTACTCCTGGAATTTGGATTGCGGTTGCGGGAATAACAATAGCTTCTTTATTTATTGCAAAAAAATTATCTAAAACAAGTTCTGAATTTAATAAAAAATTTGGTTTAATTGGATTACTTTTTTGCCTACCCATACTTATTTTTGAAATAATTAATTTCAAAGCATGGGGCGGCTTTGTAATGGTTCTCATAATAGGAGTTGTATTAGTTGTTCTTACAAAAATAATTGCAGAATTAAGAATTAAAGATTTTTTCAAGGACAAATTGAACATTCTTGTTGTTGCGGGACAAATACTTGATGGAACCGCTACTTTTGTAGCAACAGATATTTTTAATTGTGGAGAACAGCACCCTTTAAGCGAAAGCATTTTAGGTGTTCATCCAGCTCTTTTTATTTTAATAAAAATTTTACTTGCATTATTGATTATATACTATATTGATAGAGATGTGAAAGATAAAAGATTCGCAACAGTAATAAAACTTGCAGTAATTATCCTTGGTTTTGCTACAGGTGGAAGAGATTTACTTACTTTAGCAATTGGAACTTGTTTGTAAACAATAAAAACTTATTCTAACCTAATTTTAGAATGCTTTATATAATTGGACTTGGTTTGAAACCAAAAGACATTTCAATTGAAGGACTTGATGCGCTTAAAAATTGTGAAAAAAATTTTTTAGAAAGTTATACTTCTCAATATGCTACTGGAACTCCACAAGAGTTAGAAGTGTTAATTGGAAAAAATTTAATTGAATTAAACAGAAAACAAGTTGAAGAAGAATTCAAAAAAGAAATTGAAGAAGCTAAAACAAAAAATATTGCTTTGTGTATTTATGGAAACCCATTAAATGCAACAACTCACTTGCAAGTTATTCTTGATGCAAAAAAACTTGGAGTTGAAACAAAACTAATTGCTGGATTAAGCATTTTTGAATACGTTGCTTTTACTGGGCTTGAAAGATATAAATTTGGAAAAACAACAAGTATTGTTTTTCATGAAGATGGATATGAACCTGAAAGTTTTTATGATGCAATTCTTGAAAATAAAAGCATTGGTTTGCATACGCTTTGTTTGTTAGATATTAAAATGAATCAAAACAAAATGATGAGTATAAGACAAGGATTATCTTTACTTGAAATGATTGAAGAAAAAAGAGAAAAAAATATATTAAATGAAAGCATTATAATCGGGATTGCAGGAATGGGTTCTGAAAACCAACAGGTAAAAGCAGGAACACTTGAACAAATAAAAGAATTTAATTTTTCAATTTTCCCACAATCATTAATTGTTTGTGGAAAACTTAATGAAAAAGAAATTGAAGCATTAAAAGAAATTTGTGATTTACAATAAACGAAAAAAAATGTGATTTACAATGCGCCGAGAAAAAATTGAATCCATTGAAGGAAAAGTTGAAAAATATAGAGAATTAACTAAAAAGGCACTTGAAAAAGTTGAAGTGTTTAAATCAAATTCTATTGAACAAAATAAAACTGCCGAAATTCTTCTTGAAATGGCTAAAAATTATTTTTCTGATGCACAATACTTTGAAAAAAATAAAGAATTTTTTACTGCTTTAGCCGCATATAGTTATGCTCATGCATGGATTGACGCAGGAGTAAGACTTGAAGTACTTGATGGTAAAGGCGACGATAAATTATTTGTTTTGCCTTAAAACAAATCATTAAATAGCTCTTCCCCCCAATATTTTTTAGTGAAAAAACAATGAGTATTTACAATTCAAATTTCGGACTTGGTTTTGGAGTTAGCAAACAAAAAGTAACTCCTATTGCAGGAATAGTTATCCTTAGTATTCTTTTACTAGGACTTATTTTTTTATTTTTTGAAAACTTTGATTCTAACCCGCTTAATTTTACTTTTGAAAGAAACCCAATTAAAGCAGGAGACCAAGTAAAAATTTTTATTAATCTCGCTAATACTTCTGAACAAGATGCACATGATGTTCCTCTTTTACTTAAAGCAAAAGAAAACACGGATTTTGATATTTATTCATTAAATGAAAAATTTAAAGGAATAATTCCTACTATTTCAAAAGGAACTTCAAGAGAAATAACTTTTTTAATTAACCCCGTCGGAGAAGTACTCCCAGGAAGTTATACTCTTGTAGCAAAAACAAATTTTAATGGAATTGACTTTGAAAAAGAAGCAATTTTACTAGTTGAAAAATAAAAAAAAAACCTTTTATTATTGAACTTTAAATTCATTAAATTCATTAATCGCTTCTCGCCAACTAACATCTACTTTTGAAACATTTGAACTAGAGGAACCTTTATTTAATCCTTCAATAAATTGTTTCAGTTTTTCTTCTGAGCCTTCAGCAATTGTTTCAACAGAACCATCAGAATTATTTTTTACTATCCCTTTTACTCCAATTGATTCTGCAATTTGTTTTGCGAACATTCTGAAACAAACCCCTTGAACTTTTCCAAAAATGATTGCTTTAATTCTTCTTTGTTTTTGAGAATTTAAAAAATTAATTGTTTCTTTAAAAATTTTTTTATTATCCTTATGAGTTAATAATTGCTCTACTTCTTTTTCTTCTACCCATTTAAAATCATCATGTTCAATTATTTCTTGTTCAATATTAACTTTTTCATTCATATCCCCTTTCAAAATAAAAGGAGTGTAAACATACCTAGTGTTTTTTGAAGTCCAAGAAAACTTTTTAGGAAACTCGTGTATTATTGAAACTTTTTCAAGTCCAGCTTCTTCATCTATTTCTCGAAGAACTGCAGTAGTAGGATTTTCCCCTTCATCAATTCCACCTTTAACAAACTCCCAACCAATCCAATTGAGAACTCTATGTAAAACAAGAAAAAATCTTTTTCCATCTTGCTCGTCAAAAATTACTCCGGTAACTCCATGTTTTTCATTCATACTAAACAGTAGGTCCAAAAAAAATAAAAAGAAAAAGAAAAAAAGAAATGCTTAATTTTTTGCAATATTGCATTTTTTAAGCATTCTTTCATAATTTGAATCTGCTTGTTCTTGAATATGTTTAAATTGAGCTTCATCAAGATGTTTAAATCTTTTCTGGAGTTTCAAATATTCTAAAACTGGTTTAGGATTTGTTTGATTAAGATTTAACTTATACTCTCCATTTTCAACTTCAAAAAGAAACCTAGAATGAGTTTCAACCGAAAGTTTTGCTACGTTCATAGTCATACTTCCATCAAATCCTTGGCCAAGACAACAAGGCGCATCAATTACAATAAAACTTGGGCCTTTGATTTCTTTTGCTTTTTTTAATTTCATTTCAAGGTCAGCAAAATACGCAACTGAAGCTGATGCGGCATAAGGAATTCCGTGGGCTGCAGCAATTTCAACAATTGGTTTTCTTTCATTTTCTTTTCCCCTATGAACTGATCCAACAATTGTCGTTGTTGTTGCTGCACCATAAGGCGTTGCGCCAGATTTTTGAACTCCAGTATTAGCATAAAGTTGATTATCATAACACACATAAAGAACATCGTCTCCACGTTCAAATACTCCACTTAATGCACCAAATCCAATATCATAAGTTGAACCGTCACCAGCAATTACAACTACTTTAGTATGATTGTTTCCTTTTGCTTTTAATGCCCTTGAAACTCCTGAAGCAACAGCAGGCGCGTTCTGAAATAAAGAATGAATATAAGGCACTCTCCATGCTGAAACAGGAAATTGTGAAGATGTAATTTCCATACACCCAGTGGCATTAACAACAATTATGTCTTTTCCTAATGCATCAAGAATTTGGATTAATGCATTACTTGGTCCACATCCAGGACAACCAGAGTGTCCAGGCGCATAAAGATGCATTTTAGATTGTTCACTCATTTTTTCACCTCATGCATATCTTTAGTAGGAGGTTCGCTTACAATCCACTCCTTTACCGAATTTCCTTTTAATTTTTCAAATAATTCTTTAATGTGTTTTAATTTTATTCCTCTTCCTCCAAGTCCACCATAAAAACTTGAAATTTCAGTATTTGTCTTGCCTAAAGATTCAAAAACATCCAAGTAAAGTGGAGCTTGTGCACCAATACTAATGGCTTTATCAAGAACACCAACTTTTTTTCCAGTTAATGCTTTTTTTATTTCTTCATCAGGAAATGGTCTATAACTTCTAATATGTAAAGACCCTACTTTTTCTCCTTTTTCTCTTAATTCATCAACAACAATATTAATATTATCAATTATTGAACCAAGACTAACAAGAACTCTTTCAGCGTCTTCCAATTTATAACCATTAATTAATCCATAGGACCTTCCTGAAATTTTTTCCCATTTTTCTCCAGCTTCAAGAATAACCTCTTTAGATTTTTCCATATCTTTTACAAGGTCTTCTCTAAATGTTTGATAATGAGTTGGATTAGCATAAACTCCAAGACTAACTGGATTTTTTGGATCAAGTTTTAATGGATAATTATACTCAGGTAAAAAAGCATGAACTTTTTTCTCATCAATAATGTCTACTTGTTCAACTGCATGAGTTAAAAGAAATCCATCCATACAAACCATTACAGGGATAAGCATTTTTTCTGCGATATAAAATGCTTGAGGAATTGCATCTACTGCCTCTTGATTATTTTTACAATAAATTTGAATCCACCCAAGGTCTCTTTGAGAAACAGTGTCTTGTTCATCATTCCAAATATTTAAAGGAGAACTAATCGCTCTGTTACCCACAAGCATTACAATAGGTAACCTCATTCCTGATGCACTTCCAAGTGGCTCATGCATATAAAGAAGCCCTTGTCCGCCAGTAGTAGTAAATGTTCTTGCACCAGTAGCACTAGCACCAATCAATGAAGATAAAGCTGAAAACTCTGCTTCAATAGTAATGTATTCTGGAAATTTTCCATTAGAATAATGTCTATTTAATTCTTCAGCAACATGGCTGGTTGGAGTAATTGGATAACATGAAACAACATCAAGTTTACATTGTGCTGCCATATCTGCTACTACTCTTGAACCTTCTCTTGTTTTAATCATTCTTTCTCAACTCGCTCCATAGTAATTGCTTTTACTGGACAAACATTAACGCATATTGAACAGCCTTTACAATAATTATAATCAATTTTAGGAACTTCGCCTTTTTTCCCCATTATTCCCTCAGGGCACATTCTTTGACAAATTCCACATTTAATACATTTACTTTCATCAATTATTGGACGAAATGCTTTCCATTCCCCAGTTTTATTAGAAATACTTGTTCCTGGTTTTGCGTGAGGAATAATCATTTTGAAGCCTCCATTAAATCATAAATTTCTTGAATAGCATTTAAATTAGCTTCAACAACTTTTTCAGGAAGTTTTTCTGAAAGCTTTTCTTTAATTGCTTTTTTAATAGATTCAAGACTAACTAATTTGGTTACTTTACAAAAAGCACCAAGCATTACAGTATTAAGAATTAATTTTTTGAAATGTTTTAATGCTATATCCGAAGCATTAATCGTGTAAACATTTTTTACTTTAAACCCTAATTCAGAAGGGGTTTTTTTAGAATTTATAATCAATATTCCTTCTTCTTTTAATCCTGCAGTAACATCTACTGCATCAAGAATTGACGAGTCTGCTACAACAACTATATCAGGTTCAGAGATTTCCTCATGAACGGTAATTGGTTCCTCTGAGACTCTGCAGAAAGCCATTACTGGGGGACCACGTTTTTCTGAACCAAAGAAAGGAAACGCTTGACTATATTTTCCTTCATAAAAAGCGGCTAAAGCAATTAACTCTGCTCCAGTAACCATTCCTTGGCCTGCTCTACCATGCAATCTTATTTCTACCATGATAATATCTAAAAATATTGTTTATAAAAAGGTTTCGTGAAACGCCACAAGAAAAACCGACGATTGTCTTTGATGATTAATTTGCTTTTTTTTCTTTATCAAGCCGATTTTTTAACATTTGATAAATATAATAAATTACGGCAAAAATTACTATTGCCCCAATTAAAAATTGAATTATTGTTGTTAAATTCATTCATTTACCCTCCAAAAAAATAAGCCCATGCAAAAAATAAAACAATTATACTAATTAAAATAACGATTAAAACAATTAAATTAAGTAATTTACTTTCCTTTTTTTTACTAGAATCTTTCTTTTTAACATTTTCATCAAATAATTCTCTGGCAATACTTGCTTCAGTTTCAGTAGGTTTTAAGTATTCTGGTTCGGGTTCTTTCTGGTCGCCAAAATATTCGCTATTAATTGAAGGTTCTTTATAATCATAAGAAACATCTTTTTTTTGAGTAGTTTTCTTTTTTGAACCAGAAGCTTTATTTTTTGATTCTGATTCTTTAACTACTTTTTTTGATTTTTGTTCAGAATTTTTAACTTCTGTTTTTGACCCATCTAATCCATCAATAAATTTTTCAAAATCTAATTTTTTCGTTTGTGGAGTAGCTTCTTTTTTCAAAAGTAATTCTGGTTTTTTAATCGGCAGGGTTTTTTTTGAAAAGGAATCCCCTACAAAAAAATCTTTTTCTTCAGATTCGTTCTTACGAATATCTTTTGCATCTACTAAATCAAATAATCCTCCAACCACGGTTCTCTTTTTTTCAATGTTTTCAACAGGAGGGGTTATTTTTTTTGATTCTTCCACAATTAAATCTTTTTCTGAAAATGGTTCTTTTGTTGAAACTACTTTTTTTTCAGAAATTGATTCATTTTGCCCAGTATCTTTTTTAATACCTGAAAGAATAGATTCTATCTTGTCTTTTTTAGTGCCTTCAGATAAGGTATTAGTTTCTTTTTTACTACTTTCAGAAGAATTGATTTTTTCTTTTTGTAAAGTCTCTTCTTTTTTAGGTAAAGTTTTACCCATTTTTTCTTTTAATTGATTAAAAATACTTTCAGACATGAGATTAAAATAGTTCTTCTTAATATATAAAAGTTTTCAAGATTATTTTTTAATTACTTTTCCAAGAATCCAAGCTTTTTCCCCATTTTTATTAAGAAAAAAAACTGCATCTTCAACATCTTTTTTTGCAACAATAATTACTAATCCAACACCCATATTGAAAACCCTAAACATTTCCTCTTGAGAAATGCCTCCAAGTTTTTGAATTAATTTAAAAATTTCTGGAACTTCAATCGAAGAATAATCAAACTCAGATTTTAATTGTTTAGGCATGATTCTTGGAACATTTTCAACAAGTCCGCCTCCAGTAATATGTGCAATTCCTTTTACTTCAATTTTTTCAGCTAATGCAAGAACATTTTTTGAATAACTTTTATGAACTTTTAAAAGTTCGTCTCCAATAGTGTTGTTTAATTCTTTTACAAAATAATTTGGTTTTAATTTTGCTTTTTCAAATAAAACATGCCTTGCTAAAGAATAACCATTAGTATGTAATCCATTAGAAGCCAACCCAATCAATACATCTCCTTCGCTAATTTTTGAACCGTCAATAATTTTTTTCTTGTCAACTACTCCAATCATACACCCCGCAATGTCACTTTCGCCTTTAGCATAAACCCCGGGCATTTCAGCAGTTTCGCCGCCAATAATCGCACAATTAATTTCTTTGCACGCCTTAGCCATTCCTTTTACAATATTAGCTAGTTGTTTAGGAACAAGTTTATCACTTGCGAAATAATCAAGAAAAAAAAGTGGTTTTGCTCCAAGTGCAAGAATATCATCTGAACAATGATTAACAATATCTTCTCCAACCCCTTGCCACTTATTCATTTGCGAAGCGATTTTTAGTTTTGTTCCAACGCCATCAATAGTAGAAACAAGAAGCGGTTCTTTCATTTTACTAACTTCTAAAAGAGAAAATACTCCTCCAAAAGCACCAATATTGTTTAATACATTAGAATTATGAGTGGTTTTTATTTCTTTTTTTATTAATTCAACAGACTTAATGCCTGCATCAATATCCACGCCTGCTTCTTTGTAACTAGACATAAAGAAGTAATAACAACAAACAAATTTAAGTATGACGCTTCAATTTTGGCTACTTTTAGCTGGTTTATATCTTTCAGGCAAGTGAACTAGAACATAAGGATCTGTAAGAAACTTTACCTTGCCTTGCTTACATGCTTCTTCAAGCCTCAAAAAACGAATAAGATTAACAGTATTTAATTCACCATTAAGTGCAGGAAGTCTTTGAAGATTAACTGTTGTTACTCCTTTTTCTTTTGTAACAATAATTGGTGCCGTTCCTCCGCCAGGCATTGAAACCAAAAGGGATTTTTTTTCCAGGCTCCCCATTTAACACATGAGTAATTCTAAGGTTCTTGCTAATTGAAACTGGTTTTGGAATTCTCGCAGTTTCCATCCTAATTTTATGTTCAGCAACATCTCGCTTTGTTGGATCTTTAGAAAATTTTGGAAGAACGTACTTTTTCATGCAAAAAAAAGGTTTCTTTATTATAAAAAACTATATTTTCAATTTTTTCTTCCAAAAAACACAAACTTCAATTGTTTTTTTCTCAGAAAGCCCAGTATATGTTTCGGGTTTTTCAAGCAAACTAAGTTCTTTTTTTGAAAACTTTTCAATAAAACTAGCTGTGCTTTTATTTTCTTTTGCTAATTCAAGAAGCGTTTTTCCTGATTCTTGTACTTTCAAAGTTAATTGTCTTACAATTTCATGCGCATCAGAATGCCCATACTTTGCTAAAAAAATGTAAAGTGGTTCTGCTACAACAGATTCTCTACTTAAATCAAAATTTTTCTTCATCGCAGTTTTATCAACCACAAGATTAGATGAAACCTTACATAATCGTTCAACCGACACAAGCAATCCTACAAATAATTCTGGAATAAATCTTGCAGATGCACTATTAGTTAAATCTCTTTGATGTTCTGAAATTGAATCAGAATAAAATGTAATTATTCGTGGAATAAATTGTTTCCAAAGACTTTTCACATTTTCAAAATTAATTGGATTACGCTTATGAGGCATTGTACTTGAACCAACTTGTTTTGCTCCAAATGCTTCTGCAACTTCAGCTATCTCTGTTCTTTGTAAATGTCTCATATCATCAGAAAAATTTGCAAGAACATTAAATGCTTGAATTAAAGAATGCATTAAATCAACAAGACTTTCTGGTTCAACAACTTGAGTAGAATGTAAACCAGTTTTTAATCCCAGTTCAAGCATAATATCTTTTTCGAGTTTTTCAGGATTCTTAATTAATAATGAAGACGCATTAAAAGCACCAACTGCACCCGAACATTTCCCTTCAAGATTTTCAGCAGCTTTTTCTAAAGCAACAATACATTTCCCAAGACGATTGATGTATGACGCCATAGTAAAACCAAAAGTAATTGGTTCTGCATGCTGACCATGAGTTCTGCCTATTTGTAAAGTTTTTTTTTCACGCAAAGCAATTTTGACCCATGCTTTAAGAAGTCGCTTTAATTCAGGAACAATTAATTCTTGAGTTGCTTCTTTATACCGAATAGCTGAAGCAGTATCAACAATATCATAAGAAGTTGTTGAAAAATGAATAAATGGTTTAGCTTCTTTTGAAACTTTTGAACGCAGTACATTAGCAAGTGCACGAACATCATGCTTAATTTTTGCTTCTTCTTGATAAACTTCTCTTGCTTTAACTTTAAGTGAAGCCCTTTCAACTTCTTTAGCAATTTTAGTAGAACAAATCCCTTGTTTTGCAAGTGCTTTAACAAGTGCAGATTCTACCTTTGCTTGATAAGAAACCCTTGCATTTTCTGATAAATAAAGTTCGGTTCTTTTTTTCAAACCGCCTTTAAGATACCTATAATCTAAAGGAGAAATTAAATCAAACACGTCCAAGAATACCACCTAATGTAATTATGAATTAAAGTTTATAAAAGTGTGTCGGAAAACAAAAATCACTTATTTTTTTCTTTTATTTCCTCTCGCCTTTGTCTTGCAATAACATCACGTAATTGCTTTGCTTCTTCAGGGGTTCTTGCCTCATTAAGCATTGCTTTTAAAATATTTTCAGGCAAAGGCCCCTTAGCAAGGTCAGACCTTTTTTCTTGCAATCTTGCAAACGCCAAAGCAGCTTCTTCTCTTGCACGAGGATTTTCTAAATTAAGTGGACTTTGATGAAGTAGAATATTAAGTTCATCAAATAACCCCTCAGAAAACCAATTTTCTTTTGCTAAAGCCATTACTTGATGTTCAGCCATTTGAAATTCTCGCCAAGTTTTAGCAGATTTAATCGCGTTTTGTAAAGAAATAATTTTTTGTTTATGTTCTGGTTTTGCTCTTGTCCAAAAAAGTTTTCTTTCAAAAGAAGATTTTGCAAGACCAGTCCTTACTTTTAATTCTCCCGCAGGATCAAACAAATGAAATTTTAAAGCATTAATTTTTCTTCGCAAAAATTTTCGCATTTAATTCACTGTTTTTCAAGAAAATCTTTGTAAGAATTCATTACTTGTTCTAATGAAGGAGAATTCCAAATTTTTTCCCCAATCCAAGCTTCACAAACACTCTTATACATATTTGAAATTATTTCTTTTAAATCGCTTGGAAGTGGTTCTGGTGCTAACCAACTTTCTTTTGATACCCCTTCTTTTTTCATTTTATCAAATTCAGTATACCAAGGAGTTGTTTTGTAATAATCTCTTGCGACTTGTTTTGAAACATTAATTCCATTCCATAAAAATCTATTTTCATCAAGAGTTCCACAAACATCAACAAGAATTAAATCATTTTTTGGACCAATTGCTAATTCTATTTTTCCATCAGCATGTTCTAATCCAATACTTTGAGCTTTTTCAGTAATAAAATCATTAATATTCAAAGTTGTTTCTCTTAAATCATAAAGTTGATCTTCAGTTATCTTTGACATTTCCATTGCTTCATCCCATGAAAGATATCTATCAGTTGGCTCAAGTTTTGTACTAACATCAATAAATGCTTTTTCGAACTTGTGTCCAGGTAAAGGGGTTGAATCAAGTCCGAGTGCATCAGGAGTTAATTCTCCTGCTTCAATTCTTTTGAAAACGCTACTTCCAGCAGGTAATGAGTTTCTAAAAATTATTTCAAGAGGAATAAGATAATTCCTAGTTTCTTCAGAAATTTGATTATCCTGAGGCATTAAAACACGAACAAGTTGCACTTGCATTTTAGTTCCGGAAATAAGTTTTTTAAAATGTGTTTTTATTCCAAATTTTTTTTCTAATTCTTTAAAATTATAAGCTGCTTGTCTACAAAGTGCTTCTCCTTTTTCAGGAATAGTGTCTGGCATTTTTCCATAATCAAAAACACTATAATCATCAGTAAATTCGAATACTCCAAGACCTAAAGAATTTTCATTTGCTTCTTTTTCAACCGTAAGATTTTTTACCGAACCCAATTAAACCACCTCATTAAAATAACATAAAAGAATTATTTAAAACTAACTGAATAATTATTTATTTGCAGCAATAACTTTTTTCTCTGCGTTTTTACGCATCTCCACAAGCAAATTTGAATATTCTCCTTTCAAATTAATTAATTCAAGTGCAATTATTGCAGCATTTTTATAATTATTTAATCCAACAGAGTATGAATCTTGAAGAGAAT
>Ga0307928_10002013_pt1 | contig 15573 bp, 22 predicted proteins | sample AceLakmetagen232_FD_201815 | JGI IMG/M metagenome (GOLD analysis project Ga0307928, IMG submission 201815) | Saline water microbial communities from Ace Lake, Antarctica - #232 | ecosystem: Environmental > Aquatic > Non-marine Saline and Alkaline > Saline | place: Antarctica: Ace Lake... | reverse complement strand
CAACGAAAGGCGCTGCTTGCGAATTCTTATCCAACGCTCATAAAGGGCTTGAAAAAATCGATGATTTAGAGAGTATGTTAAGTGAAACAAAAAATGCCATTAATGAGACCTCTGGCATTCTCAATGAAAAAACGGTTGAACACCAGGCCCAAAAGGATCTAATTGAGAATAAGTACGCCGCCGAAAGCGAAACGCTGCAAACGAAAATCAATTATCTGAATTCCAGCATTAAGACCTTGGAAAACGAACTTGACGAGCTGGATAAATCCGATTGGACTAAGTTTAAAAAGGAATGCGATGCAGCAGATAACAATATCAAACTGAATGAAGTCAAAATCGAATCACTTGATAAACAGATTGACACACTCGCTCAATCACGCTCCGAGCGGATGAAAGAGTTTAGCGACGAAACCAAAGAGCTCGAAGAAAAACTTGACAACCAGATCCACATGAAAATTAATCAAGAAAAAGAAGTGCTCAATTTTCTTACAGGGCAAAAAACCGATCTTCAAGGATCAATAAACGTGGAGCGTTTAAGACTAACGACTCTCAATGCTGAGATCTCTACAACTAATCAGAAGATTGAGACCGCAAAACAGAGCGAAACGAAGATCAAGGAACTTGAGGTCTCAAAACAATTCACTCAATCCGAAATTAAAGACTGGGCGTTCCTTTGCAAATCATTCGACAAGGCCGGAATACCAGTATTGAAACTTGAGAACTCCGGGATAGAGATTACATCGATCGCAAATGAATTGCTCTCTCTCTTTGAAAATAAATTCCGAATTGTCTTCGAAACCACTTCCTTAAAAAAAGATAAAAAAACTTTCAAGGAAACATTCGACATCAACATCGTTGAAGATGATGGAGTTACCGAGATCGCTAATAAATCGGGCGGGGAACAGGTATGGCTTGAGACAGCAATCCAGCTCGCGATCTCTCAAGTGGCTAAACGCCAAGGCAAGAATATTGAGACTGGTTTTCTCGACGAAAAGGACGGGGCTCTCGATCTTAGTAATGCAATGGTATATGTGGATATGATACGTCGTTCGCATGAGATGAGTGGAGTTCATAATACGTTCGTGATCACGCACCGAACAGAACTGCTGGATTATATCCCGCAGCAAGTGAAACTAGTAGATGGATACTTACAAATCATTAACAATTAAAAATGAAGTGGTCGTGATTTGACAAGCGTATAACAAAACCTTGGATGAGGATCACGGCCGCTTCGACGAATTTGTTCTTAAACCAAAGAGGGTGTGATGAATAAGAAGTGGGAAGTTGGACCAATGGGAAACTCTGTTTTAGATTGCGATGGTTTCTATGTCAGTTACAGAGAGAACACCGCTGATTTTGGTAGTATGCTTGCGGGTGACGACAACGGGGCAGGCGAAACAGCTCTGTGCCATGATGGTGAATACGATGTTCTAAATGGCGATTTTAGGCAAGATTATGAGAACCTGGTGGGCAAGGGGCTAGATGCTTGCAAAAAGTTTTACAATGGTGAAAAAGAAGAGTTTGTTTCTTGTTGGAGTTCTTAAACATTTTGGGGTGAGTGGCGGGGTGCATTATAAAGGAGATGGCTACCTGGTTGATGGGAACACTCCAAAACCTCACCCCTTCAATTATAATAAGGTGAAATCATGACTGATGAATTACCTGATCAACAAATGAATATTCCGTTTGACAATAAAGTTAAAAGTTTCTACAGCAAGCCTGTTCAAGAACAGCGTAAGACTCAAAGACAAAGAGTGTATGATTTCGTTCATACTCATGGCCGGGTGACCCAACGCATGATAAGCGAGGGGACTGGAATCCCGAGGCACCTTGTTCCGGATCGATTAAGCCGTGGTTTAAAAGGTTTCGTAAAAGAAAGCGGGTCAATCCATGATCTGAAAACAAAGAAAGATGTCACGGCTTATGAAATAATTTAACAATTAACGTGCAGAGAGGAGAATATGCGTGGCAAAGCGAAAAATACAAGATAAATCATTTGATTTAAGAGAATGGCAGCAAGAAGCATGCCGGGGAACGATGGATAATTTCACCAGTGGGAAAAACGATTTTCTTTGTGTAGCGACACCCGGTTCCGGGAAAACAAAATATGCTCTTAAGGTAGCTCACGAAATGCTCAAAAAAGGCTATTGTAAGAGAGTTGTGGTCATCACACCAACAGACTCACTGAAACGCCAGTGGGCGGCTACAGCAGCCGAATACGCCGGGATCGACTTAGACCCCGACTTCACAAACGCAATGGGCTCAGAGGCCTCCGATTATCACGGAATAGTAACCACATATGCGGCGCTCGGGATGGATAAGAAGAAAATCCACACTCAAAACACTTTCAATAAACCAACATTTGTAATATTTGATGAGGTCCATCATTGCGGGAACAAAGATCATTTGACCTGGGGAATCGCTTTAAAAGAAGCTTTTGAGAACGCGATGTTCAGACTCTCAATTTCCGGGACTGCTTTTAGATCCGATGATGCTGAAATCCCATTCGTTGAATATAAAGATAGGGTCTCGGTTTCGAATTACAATTATTCTTATGATAGAGCGGTCCAAGAAAATGTCTGCCGGAAGGTCTATTTCTCGACGCATGATGGGGATATGAAATGGAAAGTCGCTAGCGAGACATTTAGCCATGATTTTAAAGATGTACTTGAACCTGATCAGGTTTCAAAGCGATTAAGAACAGCCCTGGATCCGAAGGGGAATTATGTTCAGGACATCATTAAAGCTGCTGACAAAAAACTTGATGAGATCCGGAAAGCTGGACACCCGGACGCCGGCGGATTGATCTTCGGGATCACTCAAGAACATGCTCGCCAGATCGCCAAGGTTGTTGAAAAAGTAACCGGGATCATGCCTCCAATCATTGTGAGTGATGAAGCACAAAGCAATGAGATCCTGAATACTTTTAAAAATGATTTCTCGCGCTGGATGGTATCCGTCAAGATGGTATCCGAGGGCGTTGATATTCCGCGTCTGAGAGTCGGCGTTTATTTTACCAATGTTAAAGCCGAATTATTTTTTCGGCAGCTTGTGGGAAGATTCGTGAGGGTTCTGAGCCATTTGCAATGGCAAGATGCGTTTATATTCATACCACAAGATCGAGACATTGTGAAATTAGCTGAATCGATTCAGGAAGAGCGGGACCATGCTCTTGAAAAATGTGAGAAATCCACCCCGGATGAAGATACAGATCTATTTGGGAATGAATACACCCCGGCCCTTCAAGGAAAATTCGTTCCCCTTGGGAGTGAAGCAACCGACGTAAAAGAAATATCGGTTAATGTTGCGATCTCAGATGGGATGAAAACCGGAATCGATGTTCGAAAAGTGATCACCGATGAGGATCCGGTTTACTTGCAGAAACATGAGCTCAGGGCTAAGATAAATTCACTTGTTAAGCGCTATGCTCACATGGTTGCTCTTAGAACCGGCGCGAAAGCAGATTACAGAGCCGCCCACAGGATCTGGGCGGAGCAACCAACTGGGAAAAAGATCGCTACCGAGACCGTGGATGAGCTAAAAAACCATGAATTGTTTTACAGAAATCTATTACAAAAATAAAGAGGAAATGCAATGGTAATAACGGTGTTAATAATAATCGGGCTAATATACTTCTATCTCGGTGATGATTTCAAGGTGGCGGTATGTGTAATGCTTTTTATTACATCTGTCTCGTTTGGGCAAAAAGGTAGTTTCCACATCCCAGATAGTCTTTATGATTTTTATATCTCAGAGGATGACCCTCTTTGGCAAACAACTGAGCTATTCTATTATTTTGGTGAAGAAAAGGCCACCGTAGTTGTTGGCAAAGACACAGCAAAAAACGCTCCAGGCCCATATCAAACGATGGTAATCCTAACATGGATTCAGCAGCTAGAACTTTACGAAGCTGAATGTTATGCAGATAGTGTGTGCAGTGTTGATTCTGGGTACGTGCTTGATACTAGATGCCCGGATTCGATCCGTTTAATAGAAATCCCAGGTTCAAGAAGATGCTATCACACAGAGCCCACATTCAAAAACTTTATAAAATTTCTAAAGAGGAGGGTAGAATAATGATGAAAACTGTTTTGATATTCATCGGTTTGAAGTTGGTCGAGTTGATTGGGCTTATCGCCGCACCGTGGCTTGCGTATCTTGTGGCGTATTATTCCCTCTTGCTTATAAATGTACGCCCTCTAGGGCTAGGGGCAGTTGCCAGTATCCTAGATATTATCAAACTAATGTTTTTGGGATTTACTATCATCGGATGCATAATTCTAATAGGCGTGGGGCTTTCTGCTTGTGTAAAGGCTAACTGGCGTAAAGCAAAAGGACTAAACAAAAGGTGGAGCAAATGAAATACATCATATCTTTTATATTACTATTCTTAATCGCTTGGATGGTATTCTTGTGTAGCGATACTGAGGCGCAAGTAAAAATCGGCGACATAACTATTCCCGATGAAACTGCCGGGGAATATTTCTTGTGGTGTTATCAAAATCCAGATACAACCTGGCTCTATGATTATTCAGAACTAAAGAGTGAAATCAAGAAGCTAGAGAAGGCAATGCTTAGTGATTCCAGTTATGGCTATTGTTATACTAGGATAGTAAGTGCAAAAGAAACGAAGTTGTCCGATAATAATATAGGTCGTGTGTATAAAGAAGAACCCTCTCACGAATGGATTTTACATTACATCGGATATTTAACAAAGCACGAACCTACAGCCCAAGATTTTTCTGTATGGTTTATAAAAAGGAAGGACAAATGAAACCTGATGAAGAAATAGACAGTTCGTGGAGCATTATCCTCGGATGTATAGTGATTCTCGTTGTAATTGGATGGGGGTTTAAATCATTGTTGGAATGGATTAATTGAGGTTTAAGATGCAAAAAAAAATCAAGGTGTTTATATGCTCTGCGTTGTTTCTTGACGTTTTGGGAATAGTATTTTTTGGCGGTTGGTGGTGGTATTTAGCCCTATCGTTGAAAACCCCTTACTTTATAAATCAACTAATATTAATTTATAAACTAAAGGTAAAAAGATGAGAAAATTTATAGAAATTATCGAGATTGATTTAGGTGACAAGAACCCGATGGTCGCCACGAACTATCCTGGTGACGGGGCTTATTTGGTTAAAGATCGTTCTAATGATTCATATTTTGTCAAGGGCGATCAAGTGGCGATTTTCCCTAAAATGTGGTTTAAGAATATTCTGGTTGATCCGCCTAATTTCCATCCAGAGATCAGAATAAAGAGTGAGCTCGATCCTACTGTTTTGCCTGGTATTGATGAGACAATATTTCTAAAAGCGATAGCAATAATTCAAAAACCAGAACTGATTATTGAACTAGAAAAATCAAGGTAAATAATGGCTCGTAAAAGAATGATTGACCCTCAGATTTGGGAATCCGCTTATGATAAACATTGGACTCCCGACGATTTCACCGTGATGGTTGCGGCTATTTCTGCGGCGGATGATGAGGGAAGAGGACGACTTTCTATCATAAAACGCAACTGCGGGGAGATGATTTCGGAGAGAAAATTGAAAAAAGTGCTCGAGAACCTACATGATTCTATCCGAATTTATGGCAAAATTTACTTTTTTCTCCCTAATTTCCTAGAATATCAGACAATTAACCACCCAAAAGGATCGAAATTGCCAGACCCAAATACGTTTAATAACAATGACTTATCCAAAAATAGTACGGTATCCAGTACGGTAATCGATACCGAATTCGGCGCAACAAGTGAAGTGAAGTTAAGTAAAGTTAAGATAAGTGAAGTAAAGGGAACAGAAACTTTTTTTTCGGAAGTCCACTTTAAAAAGATCAAAGACCTTTACGTCAAATGCTCCAATATCTCTGATCCGAATACGACTACTCATATCCAACCAGTATTAAAATTCTACGAGCATATTCCTGAGCATCTTACTGAAGAGCATATCACTAAATGCATCACTGAGGCCTTCAAAGGAATCAACAAGAACAAAGGCGTTAGAATCGATTACTTACTTGGCAACATACAAGCGAAGATCACTGCTAAACATGAAGAGATCCTTAATGATCTTAAAAAACCGGTTCTCGATCAAGCTGACAAAGATCGAAAGAAGACAAAAACAAGCGAAAAGACCGAAAGCGATGATTATGCAGTTGATAAAGCGCGCGAATACAACGAATTTTTCAAGAATAATAGCGGTTTATTCTCAGAAAAGGAGAAAAACGAATTACTATTCTTGTTACAGAAACAAAACATAATTCAAGCTGGTGCGATAATTGAGCCGAAAATGGAGAATGCGCCGTTATGATAAATAAATACCGTCCTAAAATGAGTACACTTGGAGGAGCAATGCCAATCGATTATAAAAAATATCCACCCGACTGGAAAGAGACCCGAGCCCGGATCTTAAAACGTGCTGACAATCAATGTGAATGTCAAGGGGAGTGCGGGCTCCATCACGATCATCGATGCACCGAATTAAATGGGATGCCAGCAAAATGGGCTAATGGTAAAGTCGTTTTGACGATCGCTCATCTTGACCACGACGAAGAGAACTGGGGTGTAGATGATAGCAGACTCAAAGCCATGTGTCAGCGTTGCCACCTAAGATATGACGCCCCGGAGAAAGCCCGAAGACGCAAAAGCAAAAAAGCAATAGGAGACCTATTCGAATGAACTACGAAAACAAATTCATATTAGCCGATTGCATGGATGTCTTGCCGGATATACCGGAGAACTCGATTGACTCGATAGTAACCGATCCTCCTTACGGCTTATCTTTCATGGGTAGCGGCTCAACTGGTAAGGCCTGCAAGTTAGAGAGCTTTAATTTTGTTGGGATAGAAAAAGACCCCGATTATTATGAGATTGCAAAAGCAAGAATTGAAAACAAAAAAGACGAAGTATGTTTCACTGATGATCTAAAGTTATTCACAAAACAATAAGGTAAAATGAAAATGGGAAAACCAATTAGCAAACCCAATCCGAAAGATATTGTAAGCCTAACGCCTCGATTCCCGGAACGAGGAAACACGGTCACAGTCGACGGGGCTGCATTCAAAGTCACCAACTCCGATAAGTTGAAAGGTATCATTATTCTGAAGAGGAAATCATGAAATTCACTCATCGAAAATTATGTGAAGATCTTGCTCAGATCAAGGGAACCAAGTTCTTTGAGGTCCCGCTCGGGTCCGTGTGGTCGCCTGCTTTGGGGCTCGGTGATAAAACTCAGATCGCGGATGTGATCACTATCCGCCCGAGCTACACAAAATTCAATCTCGACATATATGAATGCAAGGTCTCGCGCTCTGATTTTCTTTCTGATATTCGCTCGGGTAAATGGGAGGGTTATCTTCCCCACTGTCATCGATTTTATTTTGCTCTTTTATCTGGCATCGCAAAAAAGGATGAGATCCCAAAAGGGGCCGGCTTAATCGTCCGGGGCGAAAAAGGTTGGGTCACAATCAAAGCAGCCAAACCGACGAACAACGAGATCCCAAAAGAAACAATGATGTCAATGATATTTAAGAAAGCATCACAAGATAATTTCGAGCGACGATATTATGTGTCTGAATATGCAACGACCAATTTTCCACAACATAATCAAGGATTAAAAAAGATCCTGAGCAAGAAAGTGAGAACAGCATTAAGGTTTTATGATAAACATCGTTTCGAAATCGAGGGGAAATAAAAACCCTTGCATCATAACCAGATAATGTTATATTGCAGCCGTGAGCTAGAACAGCAACGAGGTTAATATCATTGAAAACAAAATTAAAATCAAACTCAAGCATCCCAAGATCTTGCGACATACCTTCTCCTCAAGGCTATGGCTCACACGCACGTAAGATCCAGGGGTGCTTTGTGTATATGTAATCAGGAATATTATGGCTCGATTCGCAGGCTGGACTATGAAAGATGTTGAGAGATTAAGCCGCGGCCTAAAAGGCAAGGCGGTACCACCGCCGAAAAAGGTTGGAAAGATTTCCAAACAAACCAGCCCGGATTATGTTGACATGATTTCCGGGGCTCTCACGATGTTGAAAATCGATCACGTTCTTGAATACAAGTTTCTTCACGATCGGCGCTTCAAGTTCGACATCGCTATCCCCGGGAACATGATTGCAATCGAATTCGAGGGCGGGATCTTCACTGGTGGTCGTCACACCCGGGGCAAAGGCTATGCTAACGACGCGAAGAAATATAACCTCGCTACCATGCATGGCTGGAAGCTCTTCCGGTTCACAACCGCAGACACAAGCTCGCTGAATTGGGAGTTCGGGATCGCTGATCAGATCAGGGAATTTATAAATAATCAAAAACCAAACAAGAGGTAATTATGAAAGATGGACAATCATCAAAAAGAGATTATGACAAAAGCATCCACTCAAACCCTGATGCTCAAGCGTGGGCTAAATTCTTTATTAAAAGCATGGGTGAAAACAATTGGACTATCAAAGACATTGATGAATCTTTAATGATAACCTGGTTCGCTAATGCAATGATGGCAATGAGTGACAGCATCCACCAAACTAAAAGCGTTATCCCAAATGATATGCTCAATTCAAGTGAAGCGTTATTCGGATTTTGTGGATGGTTAACGACCAGAGACGAGCAAACAATAATGAGCGCAAAAGATGACGCCGCAGAAATAGCCGAATTGATACAAGAATTTATAAAGGCAAATGATTTGCCGGAAGTCCGGGGCGATTGGGGTAAGAATTTGACGCACCCAACTGGACATAAAAAAAATAAGAGGTCAATCATGAAAACGAAAGTAAAGCCACGGGAAATAATAAGACTTTATATGTGGATGCTTGTTTGGTTTGTTATCGGGGTTCTCATAGTGATACTAGTCGGAGAATTGTCGGATATGGTAGACCAAGAACTTTTTGACAGAATTTACCGACAATAAATTCCCAACTCATAAATAATAAATTGAGGTAATAAATGTTTCACGTGAAACAAAAGGAGAAGAAAATGATAAAGAAAATTCTCATAATTGGCACTTGTGATCTCTGTCCCAAGTTCTCGAATGAATATTGTGATTGGGAAGAACGGTGTACAAAGCTTGATCGAGAGATTCCCAAGGTGCGTGGCTTTTTCCCGATTCCCGAGGACTGTCCATTAACCGACGCGCCACAAGAAACGGAAGGGGACGAATCATAACAGGCTCTTTCCAACCTTTTTGGAATGACCTTGAAAAAACTAATTATTAAACTCTAGGTGTAAATGGAAGACTTTGTCGAGAAGCTCGTTAACCTTTTGGTTAAGGAAGGTATTGTCAACGAAGAATCTCTCCGGAACTACCGAATAAAAAGCCGCTTCCAGCAATTACACGAAGTGGATGGAATGAAAGTCGAAGACTGTTTCGAGAAGATTGCCGCCGAGTTCAGTCAGTATAATATCCAACCCCGGACTGTAAGGCACATTATCTATGAGGCTAAACGCTGATATGCCAAGAATGAAAAAAGATGAGAAGGTAATCAAAAACGATATGGGAGAACCCGCCACTTACGACAGCAAAGAGAAGCACACGGATATTGTTTGGGCTCGAGTCGATATAGTGATGACTGAGATACTCACCAATCAACAATTTTTAGAATCCAAACGAAACAGAGAATTGACTGAATGGACAGCAAAACAATTTAAGTGCAGTGACAAAACAGCTCAGAGATATATTAGCCTTGCGAAAAGTGGAGTCCGCAAGATTGGCCAGAAGCAGGCGAAGAAAGCTTTTGATAAAGCCATTCGTGATCGGGAACTCCTTATCCGCAAAGCATTAGCCGAAGATACCCTCCCGGGATTAAGGCTCGCAAAAGATGTGATGAAAGATCGGGATGAGTTGTTCGGCATGTACGTGCAAAAAGTCGAGAACAAAACCGAGATTAATCTAAAAGGAATTGACTTAACTCGATTGAACGATGAGCAGTTGATCACACTCGAGAAATTAGTGAAAGAGGGGAACACAGATAACGTGAAAGCTTTTTTAATCGGCCTTGGGTTCTTAAATGCTTGACACTCTTTTAGACATAGAGAAAGAAAAAAAACGTCGCGAACTCGCAATGGAACATCACCCCAAGATAATCGCTCAGAAGAAACGCAAAGAAGCGGCGACAAGTTGTTTCTGGACTTATTGCGTTCATATGGATTCAGAATATTTCGATGAGAGCAAACGCCCCCATTTGAAATCAATAGCTACCCAATTACAAAAAGTTGAATCCGGTAATATAAAAAAACTAAGAATATCCGCGCCCCCAAGATCCGGGAAGAGCTATATCGTTTCGCATTTTTGCGCCTGGAGGCTTGGGAAGCATCCCGAGGGCTCGATCATGCGAAACAGTTACGGCGATAAGCTTGCAAAGAGATTCAGTTATGATGTACGTGAGATAATAAAATCATCGGCTTACCTGGAGATCTTCCCACATATAAAATTAAAATCCGATAAACATGCCGTGAGTGATTGGTCTTTGGAATCATCCAAGCAGATCGCTTATTTTTGCGGTGGTGTTGGTGGGCCAATAACCGGTATGGGCGCGGATCTTCTTGCGGTGCTCGATGATCCGATCAAGAACATTGAAGACGCTTTGAGTGAACTGATCCTAGACAAAACTTGGGAGTTCTACACTGGAGTCCATAAGGCCAGAATGGAAAAGGATTGTCCCGAGATCCAGATCGCCACAAGATGGAGCCGTAAGGATCCGATCGGACGACTCATCACAAAAGAGGGCGCTGAATGGACTGAGATCGAGATCCCGGCGCTTGATGAAAATGGGGAAACCTTTTGCAAAGAAGTGAAGTCAACTGAAGAGTACATCAAGTTACGAAATCTTTTAGACCCCTTTATCTGGGAAGCTGAATTCATGCAGCATCCGATTGAAAAACATGGGCTTCTATTCCCATCCGAGGATTTAAACTATTTCACTATGGATGAAGTGAAAAAATATTATGAGCAAAGTGGTGATCAGTGGGATTCAATCATCGGCTATACCGATACTGCTGACGAAGGAACAGATTTTCTTTCTTCTTTGGTTGCCCCCACATTTGGAGAAAACATTTACATCACTGATGTGGTTTTTACTCAGGACCCGGTTGAGACCACTGAGGCAAGTGTCGCTCAGATGATCATCGATACCAAGTGCGATGATATGACCATCGAGTCAAATGCGGCCGGTAAATCATTTGCCCGGAACATCGATAGTTTAATCGAGGGGAAATCAAGATGCACTATCACTAGAATTCTAAATACAAAAAATAAAGAAACGCGGATTCTAATGAAATCCGGCCAGATAAAGAAATATATTTATTTTCGCAGTGATTATGCGGCTGGTAGTGATTATGATAAGTTCATGCGTTATCTTACAAGCTATGTTAAGACCGGGAAGAACAAACACGACGACGCTGCGGATTCTGTGACGGGTCTGGCGGAATCAGCATTTAAAACAACAACATTTGAATTCGGAGGTTAATAAATGTACTTAACAGCAAGCGATCAGGTTATCGCTGAAATAAAAAGAGTGGAGCCCATGACCACGAGCAAGATCTTAAGCGATCTTATCAAGGCTCACGACGAAAGCGCTGAAAAAAAAGAAATGAAGCAAGGTGATGAATATTTTGTTGTAAAGAACACGGCCATCCTCGATCATGATTTCAATAAGGCTGTGGTCGATGGGACTGAGATCGAAGCGAGTTTGATGTCAAACAACAAATTAATTCATAGTTTTTATCCAATACTCGTTGAACAAAAGATCTCACGTATTGCAAGCAATCGCATAATGATTCAATGCGATGATAATGAGGTTCTGCTAAAAGGCGTTAATGATATTCTTGGAACCAAGTTCGCTAAGAAAATGATCGAGTGGGGAACCGGGGCTTCAAATCACGGGAAAGAATATCTACATCCGTTCGTCGACAAAAAAGGTAAGTTCAATTATGTTGTTTTATCTGCTGAACAGATCATCCCGGTTTATGATTCTGATTTTCAGGATAAGCTTGAGGGTGTGATCTATTATTATTCGATAGAAGTCAAGCGCTCCGCAATGAGCCAGAAGAGATCTCTTCACAAAGTGCGCTATTATGATGACACTTTTGTTTGGTATTTCGTGGAGAACGATCTCGGTGAATACGTTCCGGATCCCGATGTCCCCGGGGGTAAGAAATATCATTGGTATGAATTTTATGATAATGATCCCGAAGGCAGTAAAGAGGGGAAAAGCTGGGGCCGCGTCCCGTTTATTAGGCTTGACAACAACAATGTTGCGATAAGTGACTTGCGACTTGTTAAGACCCTGATCGATGATTATGATTTTAATGTGTCCGATATGAGCAACAACCTTTCGGATATTCAAGAATATTTTTATTTATTGTATGGCGCCGACAAAACGGACTTAGCCGAATTCGTTACGAATCTAAAAGTCTATAAAGCGGCGAAGGCTCCGGATGGGGCCAAGATCGATCGGCAATCTGGCGAAATCCCTTATGAGGCCAGCGCCAAACATTTGGATCGGCTTGAGGATAATATTTACATTTTTGGAATGGGCGTTAATCCAAAACATATGGCTCGTGAAGCCGGGACCGCCCCTTCCGGGATAGCTCTCAAGCTCATGTTCTTTTTGCTGGATATGAAATGTGATAAGCTTATTGTCAATTGGCAGTATGCATTAGAAGAATTTTTGTGGTTCGCAACCGAGTTCATCAACATGACGACTAATTCAACTTATGACTCAAAGGACTGTTCATCCCTGTTCACGAAGTCAGCTATATACAACGAGCTCGAGCAGGCCACGATCGCCCAGAACAGCAAGGGGATAATCTCTGATGTTACCATTGTCGAAAATCATCCATGGGTGGAAGACAGCCAACTTGAAGAGACCCGATTAAAAGAGCAAAGAGATGGAATCATTCTTGATGATGAGGATTAGTTAATAAATGGCCACAATAACACAACTCACGAACGATGAGATTCTTAATCTACTGAAAAAAGTGGCTGGGGGTCTGGATGCTGACGAATCTTTGCTCACAAATAAATTGATCGCCGAATATAAAATAGCCCTCACCGACACGCAGGATCTTCTCGATAAGATGTATAAAAAATATGGCGACAAAGTAAAATTCAGCGATATGGCTTCTTACAATCGACTCGATAATCTTGAGAACCAAATAAAAAAAGTGGTCGCTAAATTGCAACGCAAACAGGTCGCAATATCTAAAAGCGGATTCAAAACAATTTTTAAGAACGGTTCATATGGAACGGCGTTCGCTCTCGAGAGCTCTCTTGATCTTAAGCTCGGGTTTGGTTTGTTGAATGAGAATGTTATAAGCCGTGCGATCGAGAACCCACTCGATAGGATCGGCTGGCCAAACAGAGGCAAACAGAATTTAATAAAACTCACTGCCGATTTGAATAGTGAGATAACTCAGGGTCTTATCCAAGGCAAAGGCTATGCAAAAACAGCAAAGTTATTTGCAGATAAATTTAATGTCGGGATAAACAAAGCGATAAGAATCGTTCAAACAGAAAGCCACCGAATAAGATCCCAGGCGTTTAATGATACGCTTGAAGATGCAAAGCCCTATCTTGATGAAGCTGGTGCGGGGTTCGGAAAGGTTTGGATCCATCACTTAACAGCCGGCTCTAGTAAATACACACCCCGCTCTTCCCATGTCGCTATGGACGGCGTTGCTGCGAACGAAGATGGGGACTTCACTCTCCCAAGTGGTATCAAAACAGCAGGCCCGGGTCTGAGCGGTGTCCCCGGTGAAGATATTAATTGCACTTGTGGACTCAGGACTCAGATTGAAGACTATGAACCAAAATTCCGCAGAGACAATACTGCAAAGAAAATAACTCCTTATCAGACTGCAAGTGAATGGTACAAAGCGAGAATAAAAAAATAATAAAGAATCTTTTAGCTTTCGAGGCCAAACTCTTCCAATTAGCTCAATAATTTTTATTCCCCACTCCCTCGATTTTCCAAAGTTTTTGGAATGACAACCAGATTCCAATAATATAACTTGCCATCAATAAAAAACAATCAGCCCCTTTGGTATTTCGAGGCGTTAATCGAAAGACTGTTCCGCGGCCCCGACACCCGCGATAAAAAACGTAAACAGAAAATAAATCTTTAGGAGAATTCAATGGAATGGTTAAAATCTTTACTCGGTGATGATCTTTACAAACAAGTTGCTGAAAAACTTGGTGAAACAAAAATATTCAAACAGGATGATAAGGATTGGATCCCGAAGCCCCGGTTTGATGAGCTAAACACCAAAAAAGTTGAAGCCGAAAAAAATCTCAAGAAAGCTAATGAGGATCTGAAAACGGTTCAGACCGATTTCGATGCTTTGAAAGCCGAAAAAGATACTGGTAAAACAGATCTTGATAAACAAATCACCGATCTTACCAAACAAGTAACCGATCTTACTGCCGGGACAGAGAAGAAAGACAGATACCTCTTGATCGAAAGAAAGAGAACTGCTTTGAAGGAAGCCTTAACTGGCGCGAAAGTTAATCCTAAGTATTCGAATTTGTTAATCAAAGAATTCGATCTTGAAAAGATCGAATTAAACGATGATGGTAAAATCAAAGAACCTGAGGAATTACTTAAACCCGTGCTGGAAACCTACAAAGACATGTTCGGTGAAAAGAAGATGACTGGTGATCCGCCTGAGAAAGATAAAGCGGAACCATTCAAAGAAGTTTCTGCTGAAGATTATTATAAGAGCGAAGCCAAATAATTATAATAATAATCTTAAAAGTTTTGGAGTCAAATTATGACATTAAGAGAAATCTCAGTTGCATTCGCAAAGAAGCAACCGAAGCAAGTGGATTATATTACTGAAGAAGCACCAATCCTGAACATAATCCCGTTCGAAGCAAGTACGCATATGATGCATAATGTTTATTCCGAGATCACCAGCGTTACTGGCGCTGGCTTTACCGATCTTGATGCTGAATTACCTGCCTTGGCGGTTAACCGAATCTTGAAACAGGCCGCGCTCTCCACAATGGGTGGTGAATTAAGCGTGGGTCAAGATGAGGCCAAAGCTCATGGTGGTCGTGATGCTTACTTCGCAAAACAAACTCCTGTTATTCTCAGAGAATCCGGTTCGACAACCGAGTACGCGATCTTATACAACATGATAAGAGCGGCCGCAATCGCGAACGCTGCTAAAATTAATTCCGGTGGTTCGAATAATGTGAATTATTCCATCCTCGCGATCAAATTCGTTCCCGGGGACACTACTGGATTATACAGCCCCAATGGATTCGCAAGCGGCGTGATGCTTCCATTCGAGTGGTTGAATGGCGGTAATTTGACAAAAGTTACAAAAGGGACTACTTCTATCAATGGTTATGCCGGCCAGTTCAAGAATTATTTTGGATTCCAGATCGCTTCTGCTCGGAACGTTGCTGGCATTTTTAATGTGGATAGAACGTCCGCGACAAAGAAATTGCCAACCGAAGCACAGATCGATGATCTTCTTGATTTGGTTAGGGCATCTTCAGAGAATACGTTCCTGTTAATGCATCCTAAGATCAAATCCTATTTGAAGACTTTTAAAACCCAA
>Ga0307928_10002012_pt1 | contig 15576 bp, 15 predicted proteins | sample AceLakmetagen232_FD_201815 | JGI IMG/M metagenome (GOLD analysis project Ga0307928, IMG submission 201815) | Saline water microbial communities from Ace Lake, Antarctica - #232 | ecosystem: Environmental > Aquatic > Non-marine Saline and Alkaline > Saline | place: Antarctica: Ace Lake... | reverse complement strand
AAGAGTGTCTGGTGGAGAAGGTCAGCTGGGACTGGTTTAACGATGAACCCGCGGAGGTTTATAGCGACCGCGAGCTGTTCTTCGCCACACCACCCACTGACTCCGCATTAATTGTCTTGCAGCAGCGGTGCGAGATTTACGGGTATGACTTCGAGGTTGTTCGCGCCCGCGCGTGGGAGCAAGTTCTCGTAAAAATCAACCACCAGGGGGAGTAATCATGAGCAGGGACCTATCAGATATTTTAATCCACACACCGCAGACGGTAATTGATCTACCGGACCCGCGCGACCACCTACCTAATCTGGGCAAGGCCGCTGCGCGTCTCTCGATTGATGGGCTGCTCGCGATGCCAGGACTCCGCGAGTTCTCACCGGGTCCCTCCAACCAGGGACGCCGAAGTTCGTGCACTCTACACGCCGGCGTTAACGGTACCGAGATGATCCGCCGACGTGTGCTTGGTATCGAGCCTAGTCTATCGGCGGAGGCCGCCTATAATGCAATCCGCTACGCACGAGGAGGGCTGGGGAAGGACGACGGAATGACCGTGCGCGTGATGATGGATGGTATGCGCGACCAGGGCCTTGTACCACGAGAGTTCTGGGACCCCATCCATACACACCTTACACCACCAGAGAACTACGAGCTCATTTCAATTAAATACCCCGGCTCCTACTACAGTATGCCGCAGGTTACCGACCAGGGTAGTAGGTTCCCCGAGGGAACGAACTACTCACTACGTTTGTGGCTCGAGTGGATAAAGCTTGAGCGGCTACCAATCTGGGTCTGCACCAAGATCCCGGAGGGCGATATGCGCTCAACCCTAGTAGCACGCACAGGACATCGTTCACGCAGCCGCTACAGGTCCTACCAGGACAGGGGTTACTGGCACGAGGAGGTCGTGGAGGATATCGTGCGCCTCAGCGACGGTAATATTTATGTGGTGGTACTTGGTTCCTGGGGTAACACCGGGCACCAGGGTCGCTTCTATATCCCCTGGGAGAATTTCCTGGATCAACTGTACTCGGGGCAGGCCTTCGCACCGAAACGTGAGTGGGCTTAATACTTGACAACGCAAACAGGCTGTGAAAAGTAGTCCTATGAGCGGTAAACTATCCAAACTCTTACAGTCAGCCGTAGGCAGCAAAGGGCGTTGGTTCGCACTGGCCGCCGCAGCCTCTGCCATCCTGTTCCAACCGGAGGCAACCCCTGAGACACCGGACACGGTACCCGTGAACCGCTCGGTCGTGGTGAATGGTGTGAGTGTTATCGCCGGGGGCAAGACACTCCCCACAATCCCCGAGGAGGCTCAGGAGCCTGTTAACAAGATTAAGGAGGGTGTGGGCCTGGTCATCGAGGGTGTGCAGGACGTTATTGGTCTTGACACACATACCATTATTTTACTTATCCTGGTCGGGTGGACTGCTGCGGCACGCGGCGTTGACCTGCCCACAAAACCTAAACAAGAACCCACACCACCGAACCCAGCTGATGAAACACCCAAAACTATTTAAAATATTCGTGCTAGCCGCAGCTGGCACCGCACTAGTGCTAGGCTCTGGCTGCAACGGCACGAGGGCTGAGCCAGCCACGTACCAGCAACCTGAGCCACCGGTCACCGCGCGATCAGAACCGATATTTGCGGGTGAGGGTGAGCAACTGGTAGGTTATCAGACCGCGGACGGCCAGATCATACGCACCGGTGACGTGGGCGCACAGATTGCGCAGATGGCAATGAACCTTCCGACCGAGCCCTGGTTCTCTGCGATCCTACCAGACCTTTTCGGCCCCAACCCCGAGGAAGTCCGCAACGGTCTGATTATGTATGGTGCAAAACTTGATGCATGGGCCAAGCGTGCCGTGCGCGTTGAGCCAACTATAACCGAGATTGAGTTCCCCGATGGCACTACCTTTAAGCAAACTTCCGGAGGCTTTTACTTCCACCCGGACCCGGTTCCCGATATGCCTAAATTCATGAGCGGACTTCAACGCCTGGGCATCGGTGGGCAGGAGATCATCACCGCGATGCTGAGCTGGTTTGTCTTCGACTTTGCCAAGACTTCGAGCAACAACCAAACCTCTACAGCTAATGCCGGCGCTGCCGCCGCGACTTCTGCCGCTGAGGCTGGGTTCGCGGCTGGTGCCGAGGCTACCGCTACAGGTGTAGGTCTCGGGGCAGGGCTCTAATAGCGCATGACCGCTGCGGGCATCCTGCTCGAGGGCCGCACCGCACACGGTGTGTGGCTGACCGATCCCACCGTGCCCCGGGCAGAGCCCGTTTGGGCTCGCCGTGGCACGCGCTTCGGCGGCCGTACTATCGCCGCCTGGCGCACCCTTCAGGACACGATGTGGTGGGACTCGGGCAGCAATCTGGTCTACCTGGCGCGCCGGCGACGCATAACCGACTTCTCCAGCACACCGGTCGGTGATGGTGCACGCGGTGTGATGCGAGGCGCAGGGTGCTTGCACGACCTGATGGACGCGCACACCCCGGTACTACGTCCCAGCTCCGAGCAGGCTGTGCTCGAGCTGGAGCACCTGACTACCGAGCGCAGCAACACCCCGGGCGGCTGGTTAACGCCCGAGGAGGTGATCGGGTGCGGTTTTGTGCTATCTACCGAGTCGGTGAGTATCTGGCGCTCTGGGAACCTCTACTACCGCATGCTGGTATCGGCCGGGTTCAGCGCAGCACGGGCCTACACACAGGTATTCTTCCTGCGTGTGGTCGGGGTACAGCATCTGTTCCGCTGGGTCACACGAGGGAAAGCGTTGCGCTACCTGGCGCCACGCTTGACAGGCGCATAATATTTTGACAGCTTGGTCCTATGAAATTTACACACGTAATCGCTCTTGCACTAGCCATCACCCTTGGTGCGCTCACCCCAGGGTGTATCACGATACCGGACATGGACAGCCTGGTGACGGACAACCAGCTGGTAGCCCAGAGTGCGATCCAGTACAGCACACTGCAGTATATCTCAAACGACCCCGAGCGAGCGGCCGCGGTGCTTCGCCTGACCAGCGACCTGCGTGAGGCGTTCACCGCACAGAATGAGCTGACCTCGATCGCGCTACTCGTCGAGACGGTCCGCTCGCGTATCGACTTCGCCTCGCTCAACTCGTTCGAGGTGGTCTCGGTGAACATGATCCTCTCGCTCAGCCGCTCCTACATCCAACAGGATATACAGGAGGGGCGGCTGGACCCCGCGGCACTCACCGCACCGCTCCTGGTGGTAGACTGGATCGAGGGCGCTGCGCTGCTGCGTGCGGCTGGTCTTAGTGACCAGGAGATCCTGGGCAGCTACCGGAGATAATCCCATGAGCTTAGCAGGGTTCCGCAATAAGTTACAGGCTACCGAGGGCACAGTACGCCTGATCAAGTGGTGGCGTGTGCACACGCGTCGCTCGGTGACGCTGACCGAGGACCTTCGGTTCTACAGTAGAATCTATAACTGTGAGATTGTGGTGCCCAAGGGCCTGGTGAGTGATGGTGCATCGGTCCCGCAGATATTCTGGAAAATACTTCCCCCGTTCGGTAAGTATCTCGAGAGTGCGGTGCTGCACGACTGGTTATGCCTTGAGGGTTACGCACGCCGTGCGCGGTTTGGGTTCTTTGCCTCGGCCGTACTGTTCTTCGAGGCGATGCGTTCGCAGGATGTCGCGCTATGGAAGTGCGTGGTGATGAGCGGGGCTGTGATACTCTTTGGCCCACGCTTTGCCGCACAAAAAAGATTGAATACTTAGGGAAGTTTTGTATATTGGTTTGATATGAACAAAAATTTTTCCCCGTTCCTTGGCGCAGGGATAGGTGCAGGCTTAGGCTATTTCTTACCAAAGATGCTCGGGTCTCAAAACCTTGGTGTTAATTTATTGTCTGCCTTGGCTGGTGGTGCGGGAGGTTATGCCGTAGGGAATCACCTATCATCGCCTGGAGCTGTACCACAACAAACCGAACAAAAGACTTACGACTTGGTTCCTGAGCTTACTACTGAGCCTACTACTGAGCTTACTACTGAGCCTACTACTGAGCCTACTACTGAGGCTGCAACCTCTCCCACAGAAAATGCTACTGCGACAGCAGATAATGGTGTTGCTAGTAATGTTAAGCCCATCGAGTCCAAGGCTGACCCATATACTTTTAGGTTGTCGGGTACTGGTGACAAGGGTGACATACCCTTGGATAATTGGAAATACCTTATGGCAAGGTATATAGGTCTATCAGGTGAGACCCCGGAGGATTACCCCGCATTTATTGATGAGCATTATCCAAAGGGGGCCTATGAGCGTTGGTTAAATGCAGACCAAAATGAGCCCCTTCAGGCCTTTATTTCAGAACGCTACCCAGACCTAGATCCGTTAACACGATCGCTTGGGCAGGCCTTTGCCGAGAGTGTTTACCCTGATAAACAAGACGTTGGTGCGACCATTTTCCTTGAGAATTTGATACGTAGCGGAACAACCTTAAATGACAAGGACGTGTTAGACACTTTTAGGCGTAAGACGCACAGTATGCCAATATCCACAGGGGCGATTGGGCGGCCGCAACAAGGGGCTGCATTTGATGAATTTTACGATGATGATAATTACGGAACTATTGGGACTTATGGTTTAACGCGAGCATGGAAACAAAACCAGGCTGGTCAGCTTATTACAGATCGTGCAAAATTATATAGCCCTGTTTTCAGGGATTGGGTACGAGAAAATATCAACTCACCAGAGGCAGCCGTACAGTTACGTGACAGGCTTGAAGAGGATAAAGAATTTCGTTCACGGTTGCTAGAGAGCTTGTTCCAGAATCTCTCAGATAAAGCAGAGGCTGATGGTACTCCCCTTCCTGAACAACGTCCAAAGCCTGACGGACTTGTACCTTTATTCCTGTCGTCACTTCAGGGGCTTAATGGTAAGACCGCTTCGCAATGTAGCCCATTCCTGAAGAGAGCATTCATACTAGGCAAGGATGAGAGAAATGCTATTAAGCCGTTCATAGAGGCTATACAAAACGCTCAATCTAAAGACCCTGAGCAAGCAGCCTTGGATTATATAAACGCCGGGTCAGACCTTAGTAGTAAGTTTAAGTTGTTTGGTATGAGAGACCTGGATATAATGCGCGGTATCAGGAGTAACCCTATACTCTTTCCTGAGGAGACACGGTCCAACTCTTCCATGCATTGGGAGCCTAACAAGTCACGTATCCATTATGATGATTATCACTCTGGTCCACTAGCCGCCTTTCTTCACCACGGAGCACTTGCATCAACAAAATTGCCTGTAGATGTATATGAAGGTTTACCACAGTTCTTGAAGGCAAGAAACTTTGAGGTTGGTACTGGGCCAGATCCGCATGACCTATTGAAGTACGTGAATGCTGAGTCACAAAAGAAGCTCTTGCCAGAGTTTAGGGAATACATAGGCGCACAGCACCCCCAATTAGCTGCACACTATACGTCAAGGCTTTCAAGTAAAGGCAAGGCTATACAGAACGCTAATGACCCAGCGCGCTATTACACAAGCCTTTTATCTGCAGCAAATGTTACAGACTTAGGTTTGCGTGCTGGTGCCGGTGGGATACTTGGAGGTGTTGCAGCGCACTTCTTGACGGACGAGGATACAAAATATAGGAATTGGAAAAGACTTGGTGGAGCTGGTTTAGGTGCTTTACTACTAACCCTAGGAACCAGACCAGACTTATTGAGAAACCCTAAGCTACTTTACTAAAGGTTTGACAAGCCCCCTGATATTCACACTATCATACCCAATGAACATTACAGCAACAGGCGCATCCGCAGCACTACCCCACCGTGGCGGGTATGGAAATCTCATCTTGACTGGTGACTTTGCCGGCAACACCGTCGCCGTGGAGTGTCAGTACACCACGGACGGACCCTGGATCGCACAGGACAGCACACTCGGTACCGCGATCGAGCTCACCGAGGCGAAGGCGATCGCCTTCCTCACCTCACGCTGCTCGGTGCGAATCAATGCCACCGGTGGTTCCGCACCGGACCTGGAGTTCGCGGTGGTGCCACTGGAAATGTTCCAACGCAGCGCGGGGTAAACAATGTTGGTACCGTTCGCACAGAACTTTGCGCAGCGGTAGGCGAGTGGTAGTGTATCCTTCAAGGCAGTTGCTTCTGATACCGATGAGGCATTAATCCAAGCGCGGCTTAACTCAATTTTCGGGACATCCCTGTAGCCCCGAACCACTGAGACGCACGGAATAATTCCCTAGCTGCCAGAAACGTGTTGCCTTTCGGCGCGTCATTTGGTTGAATAGTTAGATGGTGGAGCCATCATCTGAACGTGTTGTAGCTGGTGAGCAAGCGGCGCACCGTGTACTGCACCGTGGTGTGGGGCGTTACCATCTAGCGGTGCTGATATTCCACCTGCAAAAGTTGCAGGACCCATTCGCACCGTGTGAGCTGCCAGGGCTCAATCCAAACATTACTATCACACCGGAGATGCTCGAGTTTGTGCGCAGGCACCTCGACACACTAGTATCCACCACGTAAGTTTTTCGTTGACACATCCTCCACCCTGCGTGTTGAGTATGCGCTATGACACGCTACTTCACCTTTATCCGTCCGTCCCGCGGCATCACACCAGCATTTGCCCTGCGCCGCCGCGAGCTTGAAAAGCAGGGACTTAAAGCCCTCGCTATCGGAACCCATCACCCACAACTCAGCGGACGCCGCGTGGTGGTTCACTTGCACGACCCACTCTATGATGACCTTCTGGATCAGGTGCGCCCCGCGCTCAGTCGTGTGGGTGCACACATCGAACGCATTGCTGTGGAGCCCGCACCCGAACTTGTTGTCGAGAGAGAACCCGAACCTGTTGTGGAGACAGAACCCGAACCTGTTACGGAACCAGTTACGGAGTCAGAACCAGCGGATGGGACTCCCGCAGAATCGGAACCGCCCGAACCCGCCGCGGAGACCATCGAGGAGAGTGATGCGCCCGAGCTGGAGCCACTCGTGGCTATTGCCCGACCTCGCAAGTCGCGCTCGGCCGTGGTGCTGCTGTCCGGCGATTCAATTACCGACGAGATTGTGGAGCAAGCAGTCGAGGCCACCGCCGCAACCGAGAACCCGATTTTTGTGGAGGACTCGGCCCTGCGTGAGGCAGCGAGCGAGCGCGTTCACTTCGAAGTCTCGGAGACGCTTACCTGGGACGAGACTCGTGCAGTGATCACAGACAACTGGCGCCTGATACACGAGTGCATCGCCAACGCGGTACCGGTATTCGTGCTGGGTCACGAGGGAGCAGAGGAGCTGACCCCGTTCCGCGCGGACTCGATCGAGACGCTCGTGAATGCGATCGTCGCATCCGCCGCGACGCGCCAAGCTTATCTAGAGCAGGTCAAATTTTAGTCTGGCCAGCTGCCGGGCTGTGAGTAGAATACTCTGTTATGCCTAAAGCTATCCATTTCTTAATCAACAGCATGTTGCCCGAGGACATGCAGAGTGATGATCGTGAGTATAACAAGCGCACGATCAACGACCTGGTGGGCGAGCTCGCCCTGCGCAACCCGGACAGCTACGCGGAAATAGTCGACCGACTCAAGGATATAGGACGCACCAGCGTCTACCTGCAGGGCGCAACCCTCCGTCTGGACGACTTCGAGCCGGGCTTTGACAAGCCCGCGGTGTTTGCCGAGATGGATGGGGAACTGGCCGAGGTAGCGCGAGACCCAAACCGTGAGAATCGGCGCAAGCGTCGCCTCGCTACCTACGCGAAGTATGCCGACCGTTTTACCGACCTGGCGATGGAGAGCGGCCGCGCACGCGGCAGCGCACTCGCCGGGGTCATCGCCAGTGGTGCGCGTGGCAGTCCGAGTCAGTACCGTGCGATGATCGCTACGCCGGGCTTGTTCACGGACTACAAGGATGAGCCGATCGATATGTTCGTACGCCGTAGTTTTGGCGAGGGGGTTCGACCCCTGGACATGCTGGCCAGTACGTTCGGCACACGCAAAGCGATCCTCGCGACGAAAAACAGTACCGCCGACGCGGGCGATTTTTCCAAGATGCTAGAACAGAACACGCGCAACCTCACGGTGACCCAGCGCAAGAGCCTCAGTCCGAACGGGATAATCCTCGACCCGAACGAGGACAGCATCCGCAACCGCGTGCTCGCCAAGGAGGTCGCAGGCTTCCCGCCTGGCACACCGATCGATCGACACGTCGAGGCAAAGATCCGGGCGGCCAATCCGCGTCGCGTGATGGTCTACTCGCCACTGAGCGATCTGCAGGCCGAGGGTATCTCGGGCGAGGCATTCGGCATCAACTTTAATCACGAGGTCCCGGGCGCAGGGTTTGCGGCCGGGCCAACTGCCAGCACAGCGATCGGTGAACCGATTGCTCAATCGAGTCTGAACACCAAGCACGGAGGGGGCGCATACCAGGGTGGTAAGCGCGATTTCTCCGGGTTTGACTACCTCTCACAATTCGTGCAATCCCCCGAGGCATTCCCCGATCGCGCGGCCGTTAGCGAACTCTCCGGACGCGTCGAGAGTATCGAGGACGCCGAGCAGGGCGGTCGCTACGTGACTGTGGCAGGCGAGCGGCACTATGTGCTGCCGGAAATGGCGGTTACAGTTAAAGAGGGTGACGAGGTTGAGCTCGGTGACGCGCTGAGCGATGGCCTGATCAATCCACGCGACATTATTCGTCTGCGCGGACTGGGTGAGGGTCGACGTTACTATGCACGCCGCCTCAAGCAACTGCTGGACGATAGCGGGCAGGCGGCCGAGTTACGCAATACCGAGGTGATCGCACGCGGTGCAATCGATGCGGTACAGATCACCGACAATAACGGATTCATGGGGCACCTACCCGACTCGATCGTGAGCTACTCGCAGCTGGCCAATCAGTGGCAACCACGCCCCGGCTCCGAGCGCGTAGAGTTGAGGAATGCGGCAGACCGCTTCCTGGAGCAACCGATACTTCACTACACCATCGGTACCCGCCTCACCCCGCGCATGATAGGCGAGATCGAGGAGAGCGGCGCGAGCGAGCTGCTGGTGAATACCGAGCCCCCTCCATTCGAACCGCTGCAGATACGTTTACGGACCAACTCGTTCGAGACCTCGCGTGACTGGCTGGCCCGCACCGGCACCAGCTACCTGCAAAAGAATCTTGCAGAGAGCGCACAGCGCGGGTATGATACCAACACAAAAGAAAATATAAACCCATTCCCACGGTTGAGCATCGGCGAAAACTTCGGGCGTGACACACACACCACAGGAAAATTTTAATGAACCCATTTGTACAAGACCACTACGGTATCACGCCGAGGCAGAAACAGGCGGCCGACCCACCAGCGCTCGCACAGTATGGTGATCAGCCGGATGGTTTGCTGGACCAGGCCCAGAATTGGGCTTGGAGAAAAATGCACGGCGTTGACGAGGATATGTCGAGGAACATCCAGGAGAATGCACAACTCTACGCAACCGATAATTTCCGTGATCGGTTCGGGGTGCAACTTGGGAACACAATGGAGGGACTTAGTTCACTGGATAAGTTGAAGTTTATCTTTAGCGAGCTTGGTAGTAAATTTGTTAATTGGGCGGGACTTGGTGACTGGTTCAACAAGAACAACAGTTTCTTGAACTACGGTAATCAGGTTCGCCAGAACGCTGCACACGGCACGCTTACCGGTATGGGTATCAACGTTGACAAAAACGCGCTTGGAAACGTGCGAAATTTCTCCACATCGGGTATCGAACAGACAATGAACGATCTCCTACATGTGCAGCAATCGGCCGATGGTACACCTGGCGCTGTGCGACAGGCTGCGCGGCCTCTCCTAGACTCGTACACGAACTCCGTAAGACAGGGTGTCAGAACAATGGCTGAGGAACCAGGTAGTTTCGCCAAACGCATGAAAAGTCCGGACTTTTACGACAATTTGTTTGGGCCGGACGGGTACGCACAGCGCAGCTTTCAAGCGACACCCGAGTTTCCAAACCAGCCACTCTTTCAGCCGGCCACGCCGACGGAGGATCTAAGCCCGTTCGCACAAATGGGCCAGTCTCGTGCCTACACCTCCGACCCAGTTAAGTGGAAAACCCTCGGCTCGTAATTTTGTTGCAACCCCCCACAATTTAATCTATAGCATCTACCCATAACATGACAACGCCCACCACAATAAACCCCGACTGGAGAAAACAAGCTGCCACACGTCTGAACGACGAGGAGGTAGAGGTCGCATTCATGCGCCAGGCATTCACCCACATCGAGAGCAAGGCCGCACCGCTCCTGCGTGATACCTTCTTCCTCGGGTTCGAGGTGGTGGACAAGAATGATGCGAACACCAATATTATAGGCCTGTTCGTATTCCGTGTGGACAAGGCGCTGCTCTACGCACCGGCCTTCTTCAAGAACGGTAGGGTCAAGGGCGCGAACCTGCTCTACGATACCAACAACAAACTTTTCACACCACTCAACCCCGAGTGGTGCAACTATTACGTGGGCAAGTACAGCGAGTCGACAGGGCGCATGGTCGACCAGGGCATGCAGATGTCCCGCGGGCGCAGCATCAATTTCCAGAACCTGATCTCACCCGAGTCGCTCAGCAAGCGTGCCAGCGAGCGCACAGTGTCCGCGTGGACCGAGATGCAACAGCAGCACCAGAAACAGGCCACGGAGGGTACACCGCTGCTTACCGAGCTTCTTGCGAGCACACACGGTACGGACGCATTCCAGAAACTCGCCAGCGCGGTTGACGAGAACTTCAATTTTGCACAGGCAATGGTCGAGAGCTATACCGACAAGCAATGGCTCACGGCACCCCTCGGCCGACCGCAGGAGAAACGGGCCGCGGTAACCGAGCCAGGTACACTCACAATTCACGTGGGCTCATTTAACCCGAACGCACGCGTGAGTGTGGAGCGTCAGTTCCGCCTCGGCTACTCGATTGAGGACACACGCCCCGAGACCATTACAGTATACGAGGACTTCCCGCAACGCGGTGAGCCGATCTGCGAGGCCGGTGTCTACCGTGTCGTTGACCACGCAGGGGACACAAAGGAACTGTTCGTGGTGCCCAACGTGGAGACTGTGTACGCGGACGGTTGTGATGCTGTGGAGCCATACAGGTCGGATGATGAAATTTTCAAGAGCCCACTCAGCCCGAACAACCACCGTGAGGCTGGATACAAGGTTCAGGACTCCTACTACAGCAACCCAACCCCACGGCACCTGGTCTACAGCCCCAGCGAGCGCTCACTCTGTCTGGTGCGAGCCGACACAATTTACGGTGAGAGTGCGGACCAGGAGTCACCACTCAAGGCGGTCGACTCGATTCGCAAGGGGCAGCTGATCACACTAGTGGCGGGTAAACGCGTGCTGGAATCCCCGCAGGAGGTTGTAGCGGTGGAGCGTGATGAGAATATCACACGCATCACTATAACAGACTATGGGCACAAGCAAGAGATCCTTGTCAACACCGATCGTTCGGGCTACTGCACGGACACCGGTGTGTGGGGAGCCGACACACAGGCGCTGGTCTCCGCCAAGGAGCCGACCGGTGAGCGTGAGGAGTCGGACCCGGTCCCATGCTGCGGGAACTACACCAGTCCCAAGCGGCTGGACTTTGTGCCCGCAACTCTCTCGGCACTGATGGACTTCCTGTGCGATAATGAGGTCACACGCACCACAGTCAAACAGGCAGGCACACGCCTGACCATCACACAGCACGGACGGCAAACCCGCGAATTGAACAAGTTTGCAGCGGCAGCAGTCCTGGCGCGTGACCTGCGTATTCACGGGGACGTAGCACAGGAGATTGTCGAGCGAGCACTCTCGCAGGGCGAGCACACATTCCTCACCGAGAAACAGGCCGCTGTGCGTCTTGTTGGTGACGTCGACCCCGAGATGATGATGATCGACTCTGAGATGGGCGTGCCCGAGGATAGCCCGGAATCCTACACACTAGATACCGAGAGCGACCACCCGGAGCCAGTCGATCATGCCACCGGCGACCAGTACCGTATGGATGGTATGCGCGTGATGATCGAGACCGGCACACCGGAACAACTCTACGAGGCCAGCCAGGAAATCAAGGACGATAGTCTGTTCGACCTCGGCGTGGTCGGTAGCCTGGTCAAGACATTCGACAGCGGTGAGATGATTGAGCGCTTTATTCCGGACCTGCGACAAGGTCTGGACAAGGTAGGCCGCATCCTGTTCCTGATCTACTGGAAGCCCGAGAACTTTGTGGAGAGCTACGGCGCCGACGACATTTCGGAGATCGAGAGCAATTTGCTCTCGACCTTCAAACAGTTCGGCGCACTGATACTCGACCTAACACAACAGTTCAAGTTTGAGGACCAGGTGGATATGAATTCACTCGGTAACGACTAATCGCTTGACTCCGTCTGGGTCTGTGGGCTAGATGCTGAACTATGGACGCAAACCGGATCCAGTATCTTGCACAATATATTCCCGACGAGAGTGATTACTTTCGCTTCTCGCTCACACCGGGCAACGACAGCAGCCGCCACCAGAAACAAATAGAACGTTTCCTGGTGGCCTACCGCGACCTGGCGTTCGGGTATCACTTTATTCGCGCCCTGATAAAGGACTCGGTGGATATACCACCGGACGTCGCGGAGCGTGAACTGCTGGACTTCTACTGGTTCGAGCAGCTCGGCAATCCGAATAGTGACCTGGTGGCCGCACTGGCTATCCATCACCCGAGCTCGCGATTCCTCGAGAACTCGGTCCAGGCAATGCTCCTGACCGAGGCATCCCTACGTGATATCGCCGAGACCTCCGGAGTACCGGAGCGGGTGCTTCGCTATTACGAGCAACTTTTCTTCAATGTGCGCGACCGTCGGCGTGAGAGTCTTTTCATCGCCAACGTGGTCTATCCCGAGCACCGCCTGGTCGAGACCATGGAGGGGTATATGCGCGACATCGATGCCGGCTCGTTCCTGCGCCGCAGCGGTTACAACAATGGGCTGGATGACGTGGCCTACTTCATCGGTCTGCAGGTTGACTCGGTGCGCGCCTCCTACAGTGATAACGCACAGCAACTTGCGAGTAAACTCGAGAGCAGTATCATGGCCAATGGTTTCTACCTGGCACGCAACGGATTCCTCAACCAGCGCTCGGCACAGGGTCTGTCCAGTGCGCGTAGTCTCCTGGTCGCGGCTAAGCAGGGCGGTGAGGATACCACCAACCTCGACTCGTTCGGCGCAAGCACACTCGGCGCCAGCCTGGTAGAGGAGTTGGAGACCATCAAGGGTGGTGAGATGCGGGACCGTATCGAACGCCAGCAGCAGCTGCTCAAATCACGCCCCAGCAGCGGGGTGGATCGGTCCGAGCAGGAGGCACTCGCCGATGAAGAATAAAACGTTGACAATGTGTGGTTAGGAACTAGTGTAATCAGGCAACCATGAGTAACTTCAACCAATCAGATGTTGTGCGTATCGTAGAGAGTGTTCTCCCTGATATTCAACGAACAGGCAACGCACAGGGCGCACTTGTTAAACGCGCCACGGAGTTAAACCTTCCACCGAGCGTGCTCGAGAAGTGTGGACACGTATTCAATACCGCCAAAACACTGAACTACCTCGACCGCGTGGACAGCACCGAGAAACGTGGCAGCTCTTTCCAGACACTCGATGTTGATGCACTAATCAACGAGTACACCAGTTTCAAACCTGACAGCAACGAACTGTGGTCCAAGGCCGCCACTGCCGACCTGGCGGCATCGGTTGACTTCTCCGCGGAGCTTGACCCGTTCGCCTCACCAGATGAGGCATACGAGAAGGCAGCAAATAGCAGCACCACGAGCTCTTTTATTCACGAGGACCGGCACAGCGAGGCTTGGGCTCGTGTGCACGAGAAGCAGGCCTGTGAGCGTAACCTGGAACAGATGCGGTCCGTCTACCGTCACTTCCGCGAGGAGGCAACACGCAAGAGTGCTGCGATCCTGGACGCACTAGAACTTTACTACTCACCGATCAGCGATACGGCACTACTCGAGCGCGAGAGTGCCCGACTATTTGGTGCTGAGCGTGCCAAGCGCGCGTTCGACTTCCTTACAGCACAAGCAGCCTTCCGTCCGGTCTCGGCCGAGCGCATGAAACGCGCCGCAGAGGACGCACCCCCAGCAGGGCTGGTGCGTCATGGCGAGACGCACGACATGGTTGGTTCACTGGTTGAGGCTGTCGAGCTGCTCCGTGTGAGCGGGGAGGAGCTGGAGAAAGCGGCGGGCGCGTTTAATGAGAACTTTGGTACTAATTTTGGTGACGCGCTTAATGATGCTACACTTAAAAAAAAAGAGGATGAATCCGACAAGGTGTCGGACGTAGGCGCTAACAAGGGCAAGATAGAGAAGAAAAAAAGAGAGAAGAAAGAAGAGAAGAAAGAAGAGAAGAAAGAAGAGAGCGGCTCTGGGCCAAAATTACCCGTTATTGGTGAGACTATCTCTCGGGTTCGCGAACGTACCCGAGCATTCGGTGGAGACCTCGACAGTTTGATCGGGTTGTTCACTACCACTGACAATGAACGCCAGACCGATATTGATACGGCGGCAACCCTCGCACGTGCCGAGGCCGCACTTAACACACTGCTGCTGGTAGACCCTGTTATCAGCGAGTATGACGAGGAAGAGGTACGGAATGTATTCTTCACTGTGCTCAATACCAACCCCGAGGTCGCCACCGACATAAATCAGTTGCGTGGAGTGTTGCGCACCGCCGGAGACTTCGGTAATGTTGTTGATATTGACGCCGTGCTAAAACTTAAGAAACTACGGCACCCTACCATGCGCTCAGACAAGGACTAAACCCCACCACCTTTATATCGAATGAAAGTAAAAACTATACTCAGCCTGATTGATAACCGCTACCGTGTGGATATCAGTGTTTTCGACCCGTCATCGCTCGAACAGGACGCGCTCGACAACTACGGCGAGCCGCTGGTCGAGGTCGGTGGCGAGATCACCGGCAGCGCCACCCGTGAGGGAGAGAGCGCTACCAACGTAACTTTTACGTTCCCAACCGAGGAGCGTCAGCTGATCTCGGGTTTTCCGCTGGTGAAATTCTTTGACTTTGATGACTCGGCGGACGCCGACGTACAGGCCAAGGTATATGCTGATGAAATTTATAGCCGTATCGGGGCCGCACGCACAGCGCTCCTGAGCAGCGCAACAAACTTCCTGGGTGAGACCACCCTAACACTCTAATTTTCGATGCACACAAAACAAGCAAAAGACCCAAAATACTCAGAAACAGATATCCTGATAAACCGCGCCGGTAATTTCTTGAACGAGAATAAATGGCTGGCGGGACTTACCACGCTGGGCGCCGGTGCAACCGCGGGTGTTATTACCAATATGGATGAACGTCCTGGTGAGAGCAAGCGTGAGCGTGCCCTCCGCACCCTGCGTAATTCGGTAATGGCTGCCGCAGGCACAGGCCTTGTATGGGCTGGCGGTGCCGGCCTTGTAGGGTCCACAGCACTCGGGAAAATGAACAAAACAGATAAAGGGTACGATAACGTAAGCCTGGACGCGAACAACACGCTTGTACAGGAAGGTAACAAGGACGGCTTTACAGATATTATC
>Ga0307928_10002010_pt1 | contig 15582 bp, 27 predicted proteins | sample AceLakmetagen232_FD_201815 | JGI IMG/M metagenome (GOLD analysis project Ga0307928, IMG submission 201815) | Saline water microbial communities from Ace Lake, Antarctica - #232 | ecosystem: Environmental > Aquatic > Non-marine Saline and Alkaline > Saline | place: Antarctica: Ace Lake... | reverse complement strand
TGGTTACACAAGAAAACAGTGGGATAATAATGAAGTAGTTCAAGATGGATTAAATATTAGGGATCTTAACTTAATAAGTGATTCTCATTATGAAAGTAGAATATCCTATAAAATATCAGAAGTACTTGTTAAAGCTTTAAAAAAGATTAAATTGTCTTCTGAACCAGCTTGACAAAATTTATTAATTCTGCTATAATGTATAAAAGGAGGATCAAATAGTTATGTTTAAAGAAAAACATAAAATTCTTACTGTAGAAGGTTATAAAGAAATAAAAAAATTAGTTGTTGGAGATGTAGTTATTGGAGCTAACAAGAAAGAGATTAAAATCTTAAAAATTATAACTCCTAAAAAGAAGAAAGCAAATATTATAGGAAAGTTAAAAGAAGACGGAATATTAATTTATAAATAGAAAGGATATAAAAGGAGAAAAAATGGAAGAATTAATAAGAAAACTTTTAATAGATAAAGAAGTTGTAGGAGAACTTAAAGAACAAATATTGTCAATTGTTAAATCTACTGAATTTAGTAATAAATTCAAAAAATCCTTTATTAATGCAGTAGAAAAAGATCTTTTATTACACATGGATGAATTATTAGATGATGTATGGGATGATTTACGAAATAAATTTGTTGCAGAGATAAAGAAAAATTTCTCTTTAAGTTTACTTCCAAAAGAACCAACTAAAAAATAGTAGGAGGAATAACATGGGATCTCGTTATCTGGTAACAGGTGTTCAAATGGGGGATGATTAAAGGTTTTTTATCAGCACTCCAAAAAATTAAAGTAAAAGAACCTAATGAAACTGATAAAATAATTGATAACATTGAGGAAGTAATTGATGAAGTATTAGAAAAACAACATATTGGTTCCTCACACAATACTATTGACAAGAATATTGTAGACTTTAATAAAAAGTTAAGTCAGAACTGTTTATTACAGCATCAACTAAAGAAGCTCTAAAACAAATAGCAAGTATAATAAATTGGCCGTAGAAGTAAAGCAAATTGGAGGATTATAAAATGAAACTTTATTATTATGAATTTAAAGGGGTTGTATTAGGTGGAGAAGCAATAGTTATTGCTCCAAGTAAAAAAGTAGCAGATCAAACTCTTTTAGCAAATGGACCTTTAGAAGATTTAAAATTAGAAAAAACTACTAATATTCCTAAACATAGAAAAGTAATTCATTTTTGGAATGGAGATTATTAAAAGGAGGGTACTATGTTTTCTATTAGAATAGAAGAATTAGAAATAATTAAAGGTAAAGAACCTAAAAAACTTACCATAACTGAATTTCAACCAACTCATATTCAATCAGGAAAATTTGATAAGTGGACTCAAGATAATTTTGATAAAATGCTTATTAATATTAAATCAGGTAACAAGATTACAATTGAAAGAGTAGAGTAAAAGGAGTAAGTAATGGAACATAAAAGTATAAAATTACAAAAATCCTATAAGGAGGGTAAAGACTACATAGTGATGAGTAGTAAGTACACTTCTCTCTCAACTACTAAAAATATAATCAATAAACGTAAGATGCTATTTGTTTTTTTGGAAAGGGGAGATGTCTATTCAGTATTTCTTAACCCAACTAAATTTAGTCGAAAATATCTTTATTTTATTTTAAGTCTAATAGATAAATTATTACACTTGGTTCATATTCACTACAAGTTTGAATTTCGATATAAATTATTACTGTTAGGATTAGTCTATAGTTCTTATATATACATGTATACAGGATTTAAAGATTTTGAAGCATTTAGAAAATGGATGTCTGATAAGGAAATAAACCATTGGTACGCACCAGCTAATTTTAAAAGAGGTATAATATAAAAGGAGTAAGTAATGGAAATATTGATTATGGGTAAAATAGGAGAAGGAAAAACTACTGTTGCTGAACTAATTTCAGAAACACTAATGAAATTAGGTATGAAAGTAACACTTGAAGATGATCCTTTAAATGAGCCTATGTCCCGATCTTTCAAAGAGTTTAGAAAAGAAAGATTAGGAGAAATAAAAGGACGCCCGATTACTATTGTAACAAGACATCTTAGAAAAGGTTTATGTTTATAATTTACTCATAAATCTTTTAATAATAACTAAAATAAATCCTAATAAAAACTATAAAGAGGATTAAGACCATGCCAGATAAAAAAGAAATACTCAAAGCTATAAGAGGAAGCATTAAAAAATGGAGTATTATTGTCCACCTGGGAGGTAAAGATAGAGGAAAAAAGGATTGTCCCTTGTGTCAATTATCTTTTAATATGACTACGAAGAAGATCAATAATTCAAAACGTATATACAATAATTCATTTGATATTTGTAGGGGTTGTATTATTGTAGAACTTAATAATGGAATTATAGGGTGTAAAGGTACTCCTTATAAAGAATGGGAACGGCATCATCAAGAAAAACATAAACTTAGTAAAAAAATAAAAATAGAATGTCCTGAATGTAGAAGATTAGCTCAAAAGGAACTAATGTTTTTACAAAAGTTGCTTGAAGCTTATAAAAAAATAATAGAAAGGAGAAATTTAAATGACTAAAGATTTGTTTTTTAATTCCATAGCAGAAGCTCCAAATTCAAAAACTTGGGTAGCTATGGGAAAACCCTATATGTGGATAAAGGAATATTGTAAGACTTTCAAAAATAAAATAATAACAATTTGGTCAGATATAGCTTATGGTAAGATTAGAATAGCTATTAATGACAGAATAGCAATAGGAGATAATTTAGTATTACTTGATAATTTTATTATTTTTGGAATTTATTACAAAGGTAGGTTACCTATTTATCAACCAATAAGGAGGAAGTAGTAAATGGATCTTCAAACATTGGTAGATAAATGTCAAAGACTTTTTAAATCTTGTGTCCTTGAAGAACATATCCAAGTAGCTAACAAATACAAACAATTAGCAGTTAATAAAATTGATACCCTAAATGTTCCTATAGAGGAAAAAAAGAAAGCATTTAATACTATTGCAGATGCTTGGTATGTCCTAATAAAAACTTACCTCTAAAACTGACTTGACAAGAATTACAACATATGATATAATATATGAAAATTTGGCAATAATCTTTTAACACAGGAGAATTTATTATGAAAATAAAAATACAGGAAGTAAATACAAATGAAAAAGGAACTTTAATACAGATAGATACTCAAATAGATGGAGATGATTTTATTCAAATTGGAACTGTAGTTTGGAAAGACACTGGAATAATAAATACAGTAGCATTAGATGACATTTTAGCTGTAGATAATAAATATAATTTCTTTAGAGAGACTCCAAAATAAAGAAGTAAAAGTAATAAAAACCGACTTGACAAAATATTAGATATATACTATAATGTAAATTAAACAATGAGGAAGGAGAATTAAATGCCTAAGAAAATTAAGAACTCCTTAATACTTTTACATCATTCTCATAGAGTTGAATATACAGGTAGTCATAAAATAAAGTCTATAAAAATATTGAAAAAAAGACAAGATGTTTATGATTTTACTGTTGAGAAGTCAGTAGATCAAATAAGAAAAACTGTTCGTGCTTGGCATTCTATCCCTTTAAGAACGAACTTATTTTAAAAGACTTTAAACAAAAAATTAAATAGGAGAATACTAATGCCTAAGAAAAAAAATAACAAAGTAGTATTATTTTGTAAGGATTCAAAAAAGACTTCTAACTATAGAGTACTTCAAATAGTACCAGATGAAGGAACAGAAGTAAAGGACTTGAAAGGTATAAGAAATGCCGGTACAGTTTTACCAGCAGTAGGAACTATTTACTTATCTCCAGAAACTTTCAAGGACTATAATAAAATAGTAATCAAAATACTTGAAGGCAAGAAAGGTAAAGAAGGAAGAGCAAAAATAAAAGCAAGTAAGAAAAAGAAAACAGAAAAGATTTGTAAAATTTGTAAGTATTTGAAAAAGAAAAAATGTCCTTATGACTATGAAGAAGATCAATGGGATATTAAAGATCCTAAAGAAGTTTGTGATATTTACAAGGAGAAAGTAAAATGAATATCAAAGACTTAAAAAAATTACAGTCCCTTTTTATAGATGCAGAGGACTGGAATGAAGTAAGTAGAATACAATTTAAGATAGATACTTTACTTCCAGAAGAAAAGGAAATACCCAAGATTAGTCCTTGGTTTTTGACTATGTTTAAAATTCATCTATTAAAACAATTAAAAGCAGAAGCCTCTAAAATAATTTACATTGGAAAATTACATGAGAAATATAATAAAACGGAGATAGTAAAATGAACCTCTTTGATGAACAGGCTTTCCGAAAAACTTGGGTGAATATTTTTTCTGATTTAAAGGATAATAATAGTGAAAGAGAAACATGTTCTTTAAAAGGAACTTATGGAGTAAACAATCCTGTTCCTATAATCTTTTTCAATAGTAAACAATACAATAAAGGCATTAGTAGTGGTAATAGAATTTTGTCTAAAACTCCTAACGGTAAAATTATATTTCCTGGAAAGGGTATGACAAATACTATAATTCCTGGAATTCTATATAGGGATCTTAAACTTATTCATTATGATAATTATACTATTACTACTGGAAAAGATATAAGAAATAAAGAGTATTGGTTGCATCTTTTAAAAGACCATAAAATTAAAGCCATTAAATTATATCGTAGTTTATACAACCCAGATTTAGGTTTAAGAGAAGCCAAAAATATTGTGGATAAAGATAAGGATGAAATTACAATAAACAGTCAAGATTACTTACAAAAATATATCAATTTTTTGGAAAAGGATATTATAATAAAAGATATAGATGATCTTTTCTTTGTACCTGATACTCAAATTGCTCCTAAAGCTCGTAGTTTTAAAGTCAAAGGAACATTAACCTATAATGATGTTGTTATGAATGTAGTTAACAATATTCCTCCTACTACAATTAGAGATATTTTTGTTGACCCAAAAAAGGATTCTAAAAAAAGTTTTAACACTCCTAAAATAATATCTGAATCAACCGGAGTAGATATTTCAGAAAGAATTGAAACTTTAGAAACTATTCTAATAAAAAAGGAAGAAATAATAGCTGTCTTAGAAGATAGGATAGAATTTTTAAAAAAAGCAGTTAGTGAGGAATCACAAGCTACTATTACTTTACAAAGAACTGTAGGTAATAAAAATTTAGTAATAAATAAACTTAAAGATGAAGTGTATGATAAAGATAAAGAATTAATTAACCTTTATAATGATCTTGAAGACTTAATGAGTAGACAACAAACACAAAATCCAGTTCCAGAACAAGAGGATAATAAAGAAATTAATGTCTGGAATATAATTGGATGTAACCCTAAAGATAATAAAGATTTTATTTTGACTGAAACATACAAAGCAATTAAGTCCTATCATCCGGATAAAGTAAATAATGCTGGTTTTTTAATTAAGGAATATGCTAATGAAATCCTAAAAAATCTCTTATCCTTTAAGAAGAGAATTTCCTAAAAAAGTGCTAATTTTAACTAATTTTAGGCTTTTAAAATTTCGTTTAACTTAACAAGGAAAAATTAATTTAATTTAATAAATATGGTAAGCCTGTTGGTGGAAGAATAGTTTGCTGAAGATCGGGTTAATGTCATTTCCATTCAGTATTTACTGTTTGTGGATACAAAACCAAATATCTTGTAGTTGTTAGACCTTACCGCACTTAGAGGTTAGGGCGATATAAGATAATTTACAAAAAGTCTTGTTAAGTTCCTTATGACCTTATGATTTAATCAAGAGGAGGGGGACTTCGTAGACTGGCAATGATTTCTTGCCTACCTATAAAGATAAATCTTACTGAAACTTCCGGAATCATCGGTAAGAAGAAATAAGTCGGTATTGATAATATACTCCTGTTGAACAGGGATCATATTCCGGCCTTACCTTTATTTTTAACTTTTAATATAAAGGAGGTGATAAAGTGAGTACTTATTTAATCTGCTGTTACTTAAACATAAATTAAAAGGGAGGATTTAAAATGCCAAAGAAGAAACAAAAAGAATTATTTGGATGTTTAAAGTTAATTGATGATAGACTTACATCCATTACAGGAGAAGTAATTTCAATAGATGGAGATTATATAAACCTAAGAGTCAGAAAAAAGGGAGCACATAAGTATTTTATTAAAAGTACTTCTCTTGATCAAGTAGGTGGTATTATTTGTGAGAAGGCAGTCAAAACTTTTAAAGGGCTGGTAGGAAAAGAAATTACTTTAATAAAAAGAAGTATGCTTGCCGAAAAAGACTCTGCTGAAGGTACTTTTGTTTCCTTCGGAGATGGATTTGTTGCTACTCTAAATAAAAAAGATGATATTACTTTTATAGTAGCAAAGGATTTGAGTGATGTTGAATCTATAGATCTTAAAGAGGAAGTTAACAAGAAAAGAATTAAGAAACCTGTAACTGTTGCAGATGATGATAGAAGAAGAGGTGTTATTAAAGCAGGTAAATCAAAAGATAATGACAATGATGATAACGATAATGACAACAACGATAATGACAACAACGATAATGATAACAATGATGATGATCTTCCTACTATTAAGGAAATAGATAAATTATCCAAAATTAAACTTATAAAATTAATCGAGAAAAAGAAATTAGATATTGATCCAGATGATGCGGATGGAGTTAAAGAGTTAAGGTCTATGGTTAAATCTGAACTTAACCTGGACAACAATGATAACGACAACAATGATAACGATAATGACAATAACGATAATGATAATGACAATAACGATAATGATAATGACAATAACGATAATGATAACAATGACAATAACGATAATGATAATGACAATAACGATAATGATAACAATGACAATAACGATAATGATAATGACAATAACGATAATGATAATGACAATAACGATAATGATAACAATGACAATAACGATAATGATAACAATGACAATAACGATAATGATAATAACGATAATGACAATAATGATAACAACGATAATGACAACAACGATGATGATAATGAAACCACAGTATCCGAAATTAAAGCTTTTTCCAAAAAAGAGATTAAGGCTTTTATAACTAAAAATGAGTTGGATGTAGATCCAAAGGAATTTAAAAAATTGGAGGATTTACAAGAAGCCGTGATTGATGAAATGGGATTAAATTGGGATAACGATGATAATGATAATGATGATAACGATGATGACTAAAATAGTAAATACTAATTAAAAGGGAGGATTTAAAATGGATGATGAAAGAATTACAATGTCAGTAGAAGAAGGAACTGCACCACCTTTATCAGTAGGTAGCCCTCCACCACCGCCACCGCCACCGGCTACTCCTCAAAGGGATCTTTTTAGGATTCTTTTTAAGAGATGCTTAAAATGTGGTTTTTTAGTTCCGTGGGAAGATGAAGCAGATACAAAATGTCTTAGTGATCCAGAATGTCCTGCACAAAGATTTTTATTCAGTTCTGGACGTAATCCAAAGGCTTTAGCTATTCAATTATCAGAGATGATGCTTCAGGGAGATGTTGTTGACCAGAAAAAGAAAACAAAGATGATGAAGTTGATTGCTAAAAGGAAAGATGGAATGCAAATTCAGAAGATGGCTTTTGATTTATATTCCGAAAGAGTAACTGATGAAAGGAGAACTGAGGTTGTTGTATAGAGTAGTTAATTTTTTATAAACCTTATAAAAAAGCTGGATACTTCGTAAAAAAGGTATCCAGCTTTTTATTATTTTTATTACTTCTTGTTTTTTAATAATTAATAATTTTAAAGTATTACAAGGAGTTGTCATATGAGTTTAAATAAAAAAGCAAAAAAATTTAGTGTAAAATCACTAATAGTGTTATTTTCTAAAATAGAAAAATTAAAAGATAACTCAAAAAAAATTCTCTTACTAAAAAATTATAGACATCAAAAAATCCTAAAACAAGTTCTTATAAATATTTATTCTCCGTTAAGATTATTTAAAATATCACCTAAGAAAGTAAAGATAAGACTATATACTGAGAAGTCCAAACCATCCTTTAGATTTATTTTGTTTTTAAGTCTTCTAAATCAAAAGACTAAAAATAAAATTAGTTTAATAAGATTGAAAAGATCTTTGTCACCTATTTTTTCAACTGCTGAAAAATTAGAGAAAGATTTATATTCGAGAATATTAAATAAAGACCTACAAATAGATCTTAAGTTAGGAGTTGTTAACGCTGCCTTTCCAAAATTAATTACCTTCCCAGGTTCTTTTACTGAATCTACTTCTTTTCCAATAAATGCTAAATTAGATTTTCCTTTAATAGCCGAACCTGAATTAGAAGGGGATAGAATAAAGATTTTTTCCTCTAAAGGAGATTCTATTGCCTTTACTAAGGACTATTCTTTAGTAACTAAAATGTTTAAAAATTTAATTAACTTAATTTCTCATTTAAGTAAAAAATGGGATACTAATATTGAAATGGATGGAATTCTTTCTAATAATAAACTTTATGTTTTTGATATTATATTAGACAAAGAAATTAAAACTTTGAAATATAGAAAAAGAAAAATTTTAACTAAGATACTTTCTCTATTGGAAAAAGAAATTTCTCCAGAGGTTTTAATGTTACCTCACATAATAATTAAGGATAGGAAAAGTTTAAGAAAAGCTATATACAATCTTAGGCAAAAAGAGATTAAAGGTCTTATACTTAAAGATCCTTTGTCTACAAGTAAAAAACCTTTGTGGTTAAAAATTAATGAAAACTTTATTACTAATATAAAAATAGTGGAGATTGTAAAAAAGAAATTTTTAGAGGATTCTTCAAAAAATACTTGTGGAACTTTAGTTTGTAAATTAAATGGTAAGGAATGTTCTATTGAGGATATTGCTAAAAAGAGTAGAGAATATCTATGGAAAAACAGAAAAGATTTAATAGGAAAAAAATGTAAAATAGAAATGCAACAAAATAATCAATCAAAGATTATTAATATCAAAAATATGTAAAGGAGTAATGATGTCAAATGAAATTATAGATGGTTGGAATAAACTGAAAGAATATTTAGTTAGAACCCGTTATGCCGTTAGAGATCCTAAAACAAGTGAACCTATGGAAAAAACTTATGAAGAAGTAACAAATAGGATAACAAATAAATTAAAAACCTTATTAACTAATGATGTTATACTTCCAATAATTCCAAATAAAATTTTACCAGAAATTATTAAAGCTTTAGAAAATAGACTTATTATTAATGCTACTCCTTTTATCCTGTCCTTTGGAAGTACTTTTACCAAAAGACCGGGATTTTTCTCATGCTTCCCAAAAGGTAAAATAGGGGACAGTATGAAAGAAATTGGTTCTGCTTGTAAAGAAATGGAACAAATTTACATGAGAGGAGGGGGTGCTGGAATTGACATTTCTAATTTAAGACCTAAAGGTTCTCCTGTAGATAATGGTCAAGGAATAGCTGGAGGGCCAGTAGGATTTTTACCTAAATTTGATGCAGTAACTGGAACTACTAATCAAGGAGGTAGAAGACGGGGAGCTTTATTAGTACAAATGGACTGGACCCATCCTGATATTAAAGATTTTATAACAGCAAAGTCTCTTGTACCTAAACTGGCAAGATTTATAGATTCTCTTCCTAAAGAAGAAAAACCTGCACAAAATTTAATCTTATCCAATATGAATCTTTCAGTTAATATTACTGAAGACTTTTTCAAAGATAAAAAAATGATAAGATTAATTGCAGAAAATATGTGGGCTTCTGGAGATCCAGGTTTATTATTTTTAGATAACATGGTTAAATATTCTCCTTTTAAAAAAGAAGATGAACCTATATATTCCAATCCCTGTGTAGTAGGTGATACATTACTTAGAACACCTTCAGAAAATTTTAAAATTAAAGATTTAGTAGAACAAGGTATACAAGAATTGCCTGTATATTGTTGTAATCCAAAAACAGGGGAATTAGCTGTAAGAATAGGAAGAAATCCTCGATTAACAGGAAAGAAAGAAAAAGTATATAAAGTTACTTATGGTAAAGGAAAAGGAAAAAAACAATTTATTGGAGAAGGTGAAATTATTGTAAATGCAACTCATAAATTTTTAACCTCTGATCTTAAGAAACTAACAACATTAGAACTTAAAAAAGGGACAGAATTAAAAGGTTTTAAAGTAAAAGAAATTGGTGTCTTAAGTATTGAAAACTATGGATATGAAGATGTTTATAATATTACTGTAGATGAATTTCATACTGTAGCATGGAATGATTTGATAAATTTTAACTGCGGTGAATTCCTTTCACCAAAGGATTTATCCTGTAATTTACTTACTATTAATGTAGCCAGATTAGCTCGTATCACTTTTAATAAAATAAAAAAATATCATCCAGACAAGTATAGTAAAGAATTTAAGAAAGAATTTTTCTTTTTAATACAAAAATATGCAAAGTTAGTTTGTTACTTAGGTAATTTAATTATAACTTTAGATGAAGGTTATCCTATGGAAGCAATAAGAATAAAAACTCAAAAATTTAAACCTGTAGGAGTAGGTATGAGTGGTTTTCATACTGCTCTTATTCTTGCATTTTATGGTCATGTTAAATATGGAGAAAAAGAAGCAATTAAATTTGCTTCTGAAGTACAAGCTCATCTTACTTTTGGTACATTAATAGCTTCCAATGAATTAACTAATAGATTTAAAAATGCTTATGAAAATAAAGAATATTGGAATGAACATATAATGAATTTAGAAACTTGCATTGGAGGATCAAAAGTATATGATAATGAAACAAAAGATATATTCCATTCTTTTCAATCCACAATTAACGAATTTGGAGGATTTTATAATTGTATAACAACCAGTCAAGCTCCTACAGGAAGTGTATCACAATTTTTATGTAATTTAGATACTGGAATAGAACCTTTTTATTCTTTAGAAGTAAATCGTAAAGTTAGAGATTTTGATAATGACTGGATGGAATTTAAATTACAACCTATAGAACTTTATGATTTATTTGAAGAAGATAAAAATTTTAAGAAAAGAGTAGAAGAACAAACTACTATGGATTTATCAATGGGACAACAATTAGATATGTTAGAAGCTTTTCAAAAGTATATTCATACAGGAGTTTCTCGTACTATTAATTGTCCAGAATCTACTACTGTGGAAGAAATTGAACATCTAATTTTAGAATGTAAGGATAGAAGATTTAAAGGACTTACTGTGTATAGAGAAGGTTGCAGAGGTTCTGATACTATTTTAACTTCTTCTAAAGAAGTAAATACAGGAGAATTAGAAAATGAAAGAAAAGGATTTACTTTTGAAGTGAAAGGTCCAATAACTACTTATGTAACAATTAACTATGATAACCAAAACCAAATTAGGGAATGCTTTATTCAATCTGGAGATACTGGTACTCAAGTTAACGCCTTACATGCTACTACAGGTAGATTAATTAGTACAGCTTTAAGATATAATCCTAATATGCTTAATCCTCTTATACATACAATGTCAAAGATACAAGTTGGTGATTTTTATTCCTGTGGAGATATAAGAAGTAGTAGCCTTCCACATATGATTTCCCTTTTGTTAGAAAAAGTTTCCAAAGATATTAATAGTACAATAATCAAAGAAGAAAATAATTCTTCTGGTTTAGATTTATGTCCTGGTTGTCAAAAGCTTTCTTTAAAGAGAGAAGGTAGTTGTAAAACTTGTAAATTATGTGGTTATACTACTTGCTAAAAGGAGATTACTATGGAAACAACTATAAAAATAGCTTTGAAGGAACATTTACTAAAATTAGTAGATGATTTAGAAAAAGATGAAATAGACATTCAAGAAAAAATATCTAAGGATTGTTCTAAGATTGTAGTAAATAATGTAGCCTATAAATTAAGTCCTAAAGAAGATAAATTAGAAACCCAAGTAGAAGATAAACAATTTTATAAAGACTTAGGTATTAAACTTATTGATAACCTAACTTGTAAAGAAGATATGTATAAATTGGATTATAATGAAATCTATAAATATGATGTTAATGCAATTATAGTTACATTTGGTTTCTTCAAAGTTGTTATTTTAGCAAGGGAAGTTTTATTTAAATTTGACTATGATGATAATTTTATAGTAGGTCTAAATCATTGTAAGGTGCATAAAGGATGGGGTGGTAATACTATAAAATTAATTGATGATAGTGGTTATGCTTCTTCTTCTGGTCCATTCAAAGATAGACTAAGAATTAGTAAATGCATTTATATTAATACTAATAGGTATTCTATAGATTTGGAAGCTCAAGTAGTACATTTATTAAAAGAATATCACCATCGTTGTTTTTTTATTAATGATTTTAATGGAAAAGGTAAAACTTATGAGGATAAAGATTGCAATTGTTTTGTTTGTAAAAGAGAAACAAAAAGAATACAAATGAAACCAGAATTAGAAAAGGTTTTAATTCACGATGACAATGAAAAAGAGGAAGAAGTTCATTATATTCCTGAATCTTTTTTAGATTCAAATAAAACCTTATGTGGGAAAAAATTACATTCTATAAACACTATTCGAGTAAAGAAACTTCCAGTTACCTGTAAAAAATGTATAAGTAGGAGTTTATTAAACTCCAAGTATAGATAAGGAGGATAAAATGTCAAAAGTAATTGGAGTTGTAGGTACAATGAAAAGGGATGGTCCAAAAGACTTTTTAAAAGTGTTTAAGAAATTTAAGAGTTTATATAAAAAAGGTGATAGTATATGTTCTGGTTTATGTCCGGAAGGGGGAGATCGCTTTGCAGTTATTATAGCAGATATTTATAAACTTCCAAAAAAGAAAAGATTATGGTTTCCTGCTGATTGGGAGAAATATGGAAATTCTGCTGGTTTTATTAGAAATACTCCAATAGCAGAAACATCAGATATAATAATTGCTTGTGTAGCTAAAAATAGAAAAGGTGGTACAGAAGATACTATAAAAAAATGGAAAAAGTTTCACAAAGATAATTGTAATTTAGAAATAGATGATCTACATATTATATAATAAGGAGGTTGCTTAATGAAATTACCTTATAAATGTTTAAGAAAAAGAAAAGATTGTCAACCATTGAGTCAAATTATAGCTGATGAGAATAATGATTTTATTTGTTGTGGTCTAAATGATCCTGAAAGTAGATCAATACCTCAAGATAATTTTTGCTTTTGTTGGAAAAATAATAGTTATGATGATCGTTCGGATTGGGATGAAAGAGACATTAAAGACACAATTCATGTTTTATCGGAGGCTTTAAGTGTTGAAGCAAATATAAGATTAAACAAACAAGATGAAAATGACAAGTCAATTAAATCCAACACCATGAGGTTGTCATGATATTTGCTTTAGATATAGATGGAGTAGTCGCAGATATAAAACCTGATATAGTCAATTATTTAATACATAAAGGTTACAAACCTATAGGAACTAAACATCGTTTGGAATTACAAGGAATTGAAGATAGTAAAGATATTATTAATGAAGCAATAGAAAATGTACTTTCTAATAAAATAAATGAGATTAAACCTTATGAAGATGCAGTTTATTTTATTCCTGAGTTAGATAAATTAGGGTTAATGACTTTTGTAACAGCAAGACATGAAAATCATAATGAAGGTACTATAAATTGGCTCACAACTAATTTTGATGTTTCTTTTAGATTAGCAAATAGGTCATCAAAAGATAAACCTAAATTTATATCAGATAATAAGTTTGATTTCTTTGTTGAGGATAGACTTAGAACAGCTAACGCTGCTGCAGAATTAGGTATTAAAGTATTTTTAGTTAATCGTGAATGGAATCTAAATAGACCAACACATAAAAACGTATCAAGAGTTAAAGGATTAGGAACAGTTTTTTCTTTAGCTACAGTCATGAAGTAGAGTATGTAGAAAAGAATTAATCAACCCCTCTAAACTTGCAGAATGTGTTTAAATAGTAAATCATATTAATAAAGGAGGTGTTATGAAAAAAGTATCTCAAGAAGAAATAGCTAAAGCAGCAAAAGACTTTAGTGATAAGCAAGGGGAAGTTCCTTCTGCTTTTGCTTTTCAAGCAGGTATAAAGTGGTTTTTAAATAAACAAAAAGAAAAACAAGATAGAATAACAATACTTGAACAGTATGAAGAAAGTGTTGAAAAAGGAAAACAAAATTTATCAATACCTAAAATATCTAAATCTAAATATTATGAAGTAGGTACTGAAGTATTTAAGGAGGATTAAAATGGTAACTGTAGCTTTTGGAAGATGGAGTGATTGTGCTGGTAGGTTTTTCACATTAAAACGTATTTACTATAAAAAGTATAAATAGACTCCTTTCTGTAGAATTAAAAAACGATATAAAACTTGGTTTGGTTACAAAGAAGAACATCCAAATAATAATTAAATAAATGGAGAAGATTAATGGAGTCAAAATACGAGAAACTAATAAAGTATATCAGGGATAATATAAAAGAAACCAAACAAATTGAAAAAGATAAATGTATTTATATTTTATCTCAGAAACATAGTATAATATGCATAGGAGCAGAAGTTTGGGAAATTCTTATTGACAATGAAGTTGGAGAAAATTCTGAAAGCATAAAATCATTTTTTACTCCTGTAACTCTTCATCAAGATGTTAAAGAAAATTTTCTTGGTACTATTAATAATTCTATAGTTTTATTTGACACTTCTTTAGAACAACAAAGTTTTATTGTGGACAATACTAAATTTTATTGGAAGGAAAAAATGTAATTAAATAAAAAGGAGGTAAATGGTAATGGGTAAGGAAATTGATTTCTCAAAAATTCCGGTAGACAAAGCAAAAAAATAAAAAAAGAACTTATGAAAAGACAATTAATTTTAAAAGAAGAAAAAGAATTACATGAGGAATTTGGTCTTAACTATAGATATTTTAGATTTTGGAAAAATTATAGATTAGTCTCTATCTCTATTGGTTATGTAACACTTGGGAGTCCAAGAAATGAAGAAAGTAATATAATAGAATACGCAGTAGCCTTACAATCTAAAAATGATAACTTTAGCAGGAAAGATGCTTGTAGAGTTATTAATCAAAGATAGAAGAAAAATAAAACAGTCAAATTTTATATAGATAAAAATATTAAAGCTAAAGATCTTGTAATTGCTTGTCATTATAATAGTAAAGCAGTTTCTCCAATTATATATGGGTTAAAATCTATCCCTAAATATCTTAAATATATTCCTATTTATATTTAATAAGGAGATTAAAATGGATGTTAAATCTTCGAGCTACGATACTAAATTAAATGGATGTGATGTTAGAATATATGAACAACAGGAACTTAGGATTAAAGCAATTTGTAGGCACGGTCATAAAACCTACTTACATGTAACTGCCAACCAATTATTGGAATTAAGTAGACAAGCTAAAATATTTAATGATAGAAGAACTTCTTATAAAGCAAAACATGATTAAAGAATAAATCGTTTATAATAATACAAAAAGAGAATCAATAAAGGGTGAGTGTTGGAACTGGTAGACAATAGGGACCTAAAATCCCTTGGCTGATAGCCGTGAGGGTTCGAGTCCCTCCTCACCCACCATTTTTAATAACTTATTATGAAGGAGGAA
>Ga0307928_10002009_pt1 | contig 15586 bp, 31 predicted proteins | sample AceLakmetagen232_FD_201815 | JGI IMG/M metagenome (GOLD analysis project Ga0307928, IMG submission 201815) | Saline water microbial communities from Ace Lake, Antarctica - #232 | ecosystem: Environmental > Aquatic > Non-marine Saline and Alkaline > Saline | place: Antarctica: Ace Lake... | reverse complement strand
TCTTCATCATTGGTATTTCCCATTAGCATATCGCCACACAAACAATAAAACTCTGCTAATAGCTCATCTTTTGTTTCACAAATGCTCATTATTTTTTCTCCTTTATTCGTTTCATTTCTCGTTCATAGTCCAATTCTGTAATCTTTTTCGTCCGCAAAGGACGTTTGATGCGCTGTTCTAATTCTATCATCCATAATAGCTTTTTCATTTCTTATCTTTAATCTTCATGTCGCAAGATAGTGTGGTCTTTACCGTCTATATCAATTTCTAAAATAGCATTTCTGACCATAACACCCTCACCTTTAGTCACGCTATTAAACCACTTTTTGACGGTTTCAATATCCTCTTTACTACCAAAATCTCTTAAATCACCCCAAACAGCCACCGTGTAAGCAGCTATTGAACTCATATCAGGGCTTTCGTAGAATACAAATTGGATACTACCCTCGCTCCCGCATGGCACATTACAGTCGTCCCATTTATTTTCATCATCGTCATAACAAAAAGTCTTTCCCATGTGTTCCTTAACTGCATTGAGTGTTGAAAAAGGCATACCCACCATTCCTCTAAGAGCATCAAATCTTATACAACCGCAAATATGTGTCCATTGTGACATAATCTTTCCCTTTATTTAAAGTTTTAGTTAATGTACCATAATAGCTTTTTCATTACAGGCCGTCAAGGTAAGTTTTGATAGCTGCCAATTTTAGTTTCGCAGTGTAATTACTTCCCATGCAGCCATCATCAGCCCATTCCAATATAGTTTTTAATATAGCCTTATGTCTGCGTGCGTCATTAACTACACTATCGAAACATTCCTTGCAGACCTCATAATCTACGTCCTGCATCTCGTCCTCTGGATAGCGTTTGTCGCAGAATTGGCAGTAGCAAGGTTTATCTTGCTTGGGTTCGGGGTCTTGTTCGGCGAATCTTGGGGGGTCAGTCATTGTCGGCCTCCTTTGTCCAGTGTGATACAGAACTTCCCGGCAACATTCTACGACTAAAACCAGCCTCTATGTACTTTTTATTGCAAGAATAGCTCCATACAAAAAGCATTCCCAAGCATAGAACTATTGAGGCAACCACAATAGACACGACTGTTAGTTTGTATTTTTCTTCTGCCATGATTTCATACTCCTTTTAACTTTTATCCAATATTTCTTAGTACACTCTTTTTTATAGCCATTCCCGCCCCCGTTATGGATTCTCGCCATATCCTGAAGCGTAGGCTCGCGTTTAAGCCTCTTTTCCGTCGCATAGTGCCGAATATACACCTTAACCATTTCTCGGCTTAGAATGGGACTGAGGCGGTCTGAATAAGTATACCTATCCTCTCCCAGAATTCTATTAACATCATCGACGTAAATCTTCCATATCTGAAACGAGCCGACAGCGTTGCCGTTATCGCCCACAGCGTCAGCCTTACCGCCCGATTCAACCTGCTCGATAGCGTCTAAAAGGCGGCTGGGGGTATTAGCCCCAGCTACCGTACAAAGGAGGAGTGATGTGAAGATTGCTATACGTTTAATGTGTTTCATAGTGTTACCTTTTTCTATTAAGTCGCTGTATTTTTTGATAGAATTTTCGCGGGTCGTCTTGCCAACTTACATTACCCTCACACCAATACCTTCTCAGCTTTGGATTTAATAATCTTGCAGGGCAATTTGTACAAATATGTTGGCCTACTTTATCTTTTCGGTATGAGTATTCGCAAAAGGGACAATCATTTTCAAGCCAGCTATGGGTAGCCCAGTCCTCCCATTGCTTTTTATTCTTTTCAAGCCATAGTTCCTTTAGCACATCATTTGAATCTTTAGAACCATTTTTAACTTCTTTGGCTATCCATTTCCACATTGCGAGACACAACGACCATGCTCTATTAAGTGTTAATTTTTTGCTCATAATTTACCCTTTCTAAAATGGGGTGGCTCTCTAACCACCCCGAAGGAGGATGATGACTTTTAAAAAGCGTTTAGACCAGCCTTTTGCCGTCAATTTGTCAACCCTACAAACATTTGGACATCATAGAGAGGTCTTTGTAGGTGTTTGACGGTTAGCTTTCGCTGGCTGGCCTTGCGCTCGACCGGACATTTCCAGTCCCATTATTTACTTTTTAAAGCTTTGGCGGCTCAAGCCGTCGCACGGGATAATACCGCCTTAGCTATTCAATTTTAAAGTGTGATAGGCATCCAGAACTTCACTCGCTCAACCGGATATCAACCGGATTCTGCTACTATCACACTATTCAATTTTAAAGTGTGATAGGACTGCCTCGCTTCTGGAGGAGCAGACTCCATATCATGTTCATGTGCCATCTATCACACTTATTAACTTGTCAATATTGGGGCGGTTAGTTCGATACATTCTAACCGCCCCCTGTGTATGCAACCTACGGAACGCCCGTAGAGTAAGGTTATTGGGGGCTGAGTTCGCCCAACCCCCGAAGTTTCAACCTACCGACCACCTGTAGGATTTAAGCGGGCTAACTTTTGATTAAAAATAAATAATCCCGCTTTATTAAATTGTAAAAGAGATTAAACTTTTTCTTGTTTCTGGTAATCCCAGTAGCGGGTAAAAGTAGCACTGTGTGCCAAAGTATTAAATTCATCTTGCGTTATACTGTTTGTCGCTTTAACAAGGTGACTACCACTCCACAAAGAACCGAGTTTAAGATTTGTGAGCGACACACGGACTTTATTAAGAGGGTGATATTGGACAGATAAGATATACTTTTCTCCACCGTCCTTTTTAAACCTATCCCCTACAGAATAGGTAGGCTCGGTGTCCTCAATCGCTTTCAAGAGCCTTGTGGCCTCATCCTGTAACTTCTGTCGGTCATTCTGATTCTGCTCTAATTGAGCAAGTAACATTTCTTTTTCTTTCATGTGAAGCTCCTTTTAAAAGTTATAATTGCACGCTGGTTTTGATTTCACAGACTAGCAACTGCGTTTTTTAAGGATGGGTTACGTTCTAAGCATGTCGTTAACTATATTGCCTCGCTTAGTGAAAGACTTACTAAACATTCCAATAGAAAGGTCAGACCAACATTCACTATCTAACCAATAGGCATTAAGAGCTTCGCCATTTTTTAAAAAGATAACAGGTGCATCCGCCTCGTTATCAATCCCATAATCACCAAATTTAATCTTAGGTTTCGGTGTTTTTGTTTTCACTTTGAATCTCCTAAAAAAAGTTATAATTGCGTTTTTTCTATGAAAAAATCAGCATAGGAAAATCGGAAGTCTGCGCTGTCTACTCTCCATAGCTTAACACTCGTTGCGGTAAAAGGCCCGAATACCTGGCCTGCTTTCTCCTTGCCTAACAGGGTCTTAGAGTGGTCGCATTGTCGGAGGGTAGCGGTGAAGCTGTCGCCTTTTTTGAGCTTATCTCTGGTTTGCATTGCGGTTATCCTTAAAAAAGTGTCGGTTACTATTGTAATCCAGCAAAACAGTGTTCTTTTATTTGCTTAACAACCGCTTTAGTTGCCATATTGCCATCAGAAGCCAATTCCCACCCAATCGCCGTTTTTGCTAAATCAATACAAAAAGCTGTCATTGTAAGTGGTGGTTGGTGTGTTATCGCTTCGACAAATAACCTATTCAAAGCAATCGCGAGTGGGTCAATTTTTAATTTTGTCTTTGCCATCTTCGTTTCCTTAAAAAAGTGTCATTCAATACCCTTACTATAAGCAACTCATCGGCCATTGTCAAACAAAAAATCAACAAAATGTAAAAATTTATCATAAATGCTATTTAAACGCAACCAAGCCCGAAATAATGTGAAAATATTTATTGACTTAATTTTATCCGTCTGGTAATATGGGTGAGTATGTTGATAAATAACAACACGATAAATCAAAATATCAGCGTTAAGTCTTTGCGGGTCAATGGTTTATGCGTGGTTATGGCTGACGTTGAGAAAAATAAACATGATGCAAAAAATATTCAATAAAAATTCAATAATTATTTACAGCTACCCTTGTTTTTAGCGTAAAAATGCGGGTCAAGGCTTAACAAAGTTCAAAAGTAACCCTATATATAGAGAGACGTTTTTATGGTAATAACGGCAAAACACTGGCAGGCTTTTGGGCTGATAGTTCAAAACAAGCGGGGATATATGACAGCCTCGGAGATAATGCGTGTGCCTGCTGGCGATGTCAAGAGGTTATTAAGGGAGATGAAAGAGCTTGAGCCTGATTTATTTCCTATCGACTGCGAGAAGCACAATTTAAGCAAGCAGATTCACAAGAAAGAACGCAGTAAATTTAAAATGGGCGTTTGCTCTTATGATGCCAGCAAGGAAAAGTCGGAGTTTTTAGAGGACGAGATAATATTAAAATTTTAGCACTTCATAAAGCGCGTGGACGGCGTTCCTATTGCAATGATAAGAACAAACCGGCGCAAATATAAAAAAGGCGGGTAACTACCGAAAAACCCGCCTTTATTCTTTGATAATTTAATAAGGGTTTAAATTGGCTTGTTTGCTTTAGCTAATACTTCTTTAACTCTCTTTGCGTCGTAATCTTCACATAATGGGTCTGCACAGCTATATAATGTTAACCGAATCATCAGCGCGTTAAGTTTGTCGTCATCAAGTTCTATTGCTCTCCCTGCCACTTCATAGAGTATGCTTAATAAAATTTGTAATGGTTGGTGCAGGATAGAACATCCTCTATTTAGAAGTATTTCCTCAAATAAACGTGGCGTATGACATCGCCAATCCAATTGTTCTACTGTCATTTTATGCTCTCTTTCCGCAGGCTTTCAATACCTGCCTTAAAGATAATACTGGTTAGCTGGCTGAAATTCAGATATACCCCTGTTTGAGCGATATCTTCAGCGTGAAATTTGCGGATAATCTCGCGGTTTTCACTATTTATATTTACGGTTGTTTGTTTTGACATTATACGGCCTCGCTTTCTTTGAGTTTTAGATAATCCTGTAAACATAAGACCACATCTTCTGTCGAACAACACGCACCTTGTTCATCAACCTGCATACCAAACGACAAAAGCCCATCGTCATATACATCTTCGATTTTAGCCCACTTTTCAATCTCACTAATAAGGGTTTTTATTCTAAATTGTGCTGCCGATATTTGGCGACACTTGCTTCTGATTGTCAGCGGTATTTGTTTTAGTGTTCTCATTTTTACCTGGTATCTTTAGGTTAGTGGTTAGTTATCTTCCTTGTAGCTATCTGTAAAACAATCTACAACATCCCAGTTTACGCCGATACTACAATCAATGCTGTGTTCAATAAGTCCCAGAATATCCTCGGCTTCTTTTTGACTTATAGCTATATCTCGGTCTTTAGCCTGAATAATAATATCTTCTGGTTGCCACATGTGAACCAAAATAACATCATCTTTGTTGTACAACTGGCTTAATTGTTCAATAACATCTTGTACTTTCATAATAAATACCCTTAAAAAAAGTTAATAAAGTTTAAAGCCCGTTTACCGAGTCGAACGGCGAACCGTTACGGGCTGGGTGGTTAAGTGAGTAATTGTGTATAACATAGTGAGTCTGCTCTGTATTCATTACCAGCAAACCAAAAATACATTCTTTTCGTTTTACCAGTATCAACAACCCACCGGGCTGATTTAGGCATATTTCCTTTAATATAATACCAAAGTTGTTTGAAAGGCATGTTGACGGTTGCTACAAAACTGCCATCAAAGTATCGTGTAATAGTCTTCATAATCTAAACCCTTAAAAAATAGTGTTATTAACTTATAACCTTACTATCGACCAAACTATCACAAAGCTTTAAAGATGTCAACATAAAAATAAATATAATTGTAAAATAATTAAAACACCGTAGAAATACGGGGATAGAAAACGGCATAATCTATGAACGAGGAGCTTGACAACCTAAAGAGGCAGTTAAAAGAGAACGAGAAAATGCTTGCCAGGTTAAATATAGTAGTCTCTGATCTAAAAATAGAGATAGCTGGATTAGAAGCTGAACAGCAAAAACAGGGGTAACTATACTACCTAAAAAGTATTTTGACGGCTTAGAAGCGAAACTGGGGACAAAAAATAAAGAGAAATGAGCAATAATGAGCGAAAACAGGCAAATAGTTAAATTAAGTCTTGAAGACGATCTGTTACGCAAGCTAAACCGAAAAGGCTATAAAGACGTTATGAGGTATCTACGACAATGCCAGAACACACTAAATATTGAACTTAATAGCGGTTCATTCTATTGGCAGGCGGGGCAATGTTATGTTGTATAAAAGAAATAAGGCGATAATATGGGGTATTATGGACAGAATACGGTAATGGCAAGGATAAGAGCCAAGCAGCAAAGAGAGGAGGAGGCTAAAGAGCAAATAATGAATAAGATGATAACAGGGGACTCATGTACCAAGGTGGCGAAATGCTTTTGCAAGGCGTTTGGTTGGGTTCGATTCCCAAAGTCTCCAATAGGAGTAAATAATGGCATTAAGTCAAGAAAAGGCTAATCTAATAGCCAGTGAGTACAAAGCCAGTAAATGTGATATGACCAAAGGTCTATTAGGCGCAGGATACTCTAAGTCTTATGCTGAAACATTAGGACATAAATTATATAGCAATATAAAGGTAATCAATGCTATTGAGGCTATTAACAAGCACCAGAGGATAAAAACAGGAAGAACAATAGAATCCTTAGACGGCATGTACCAAGCTGCCTACGACCTTGCTAACACCTCTAACCAGCCATCAGCCATGAACCAGAGCGTTACCGGCATAGCTCGTCTATATGGCTTAGACAAGGATACAGTCGACACTACACAGCAGCAGGCATTGACTGATAACGAGCAGGCGGAGGCTAATAGACTGGCGACAATACGACTGCGGGAGGCTTAACACTCAAAACTCGTGACGTAAGTCCTTATAATAAAACAGAGAATCGGCGTTTCTTGCCAATGCTTCGAAGGAGTACCAAATGAAAACTAATGACGTAAGTGTAGTAAATAGCGCACGCAACCGCAAGGCCAAAGGGACGGCGCGAAACTGGCCTGCTGGCAATGATGGCGGGGTGTTAGGTGTTAGTAGTAGGTACGAGCCAACGCCAACCAGTGAGCCAACATACGAAGATATGATTGAATGCGTGTTTGGAATAACACCAGCGGGGGCGTGAGGGGAAGGGGAAGACCCCCAAAGGGGCGAGGGGTGCTTATAGTACTACCCTCTCCTCAGTTTTTATAGCCCAAAGCAATTAAAGACATACCACGTCTTAATATGAAAGGAAGAATAATAAACAAGCCAACAAAGAATATATGGAAAGGCGAGTTTCCACCTGAATACATTGAAGCGGTTAATAAAAGGCTAAAGCAAGCATGCTATGAACATCCATCGGCTTTTAGGACAGCATTATTAGAGAGCAAAAGACATGTTCGGTGTAACTCGGACTAAATGCGAATCTTGCGGTTCATGGTCAGACGACTCAGAGAAGCTTTCCTGGTATAGAACGGTTCTTATGCGAATAGAGCAGATATTAAAGCATGGTCGATTTTTAACACAGCCAGAGGCTATGAAAGCTCGTGTGGACGAAATAATATTAAAGAAGATGGAAGAATAATGAGTCAGACTTTTGATATAAAATGTAATGATTGCAAAGAAACTCTGTGGATTGGTCAAAGAGACTTTATTTATACTACCCCAGAGGCATTGGCTATCTTAAATAAATTTCTTTTTAGTCACATAGGTCATTCCTTAACCTTTGACGCTGATTCAGATAACGAGTATTCTGATTTTAAGGAGAAGGAAGAATAATGTTATTAACAATATTACTAATAATAGGCGTTTTTCTCGTTTTATGTTTAATGTGCGTATCTATGCTGGTCATAGGTTTAAGTGGCCTGTCTGATTTTAAGCCATCAAGGCCGTTACCACCTCTCCCTTATAAGATACCTAAAATACGAAATTACGGCGTTGGAGGAAGCATGTTAGAATCTACCCGTTTAAATAAGTATCGCAACGAATTATGCCCTTGCGGTTCTAAGATGAAATTTAAATACTGCTGTTGGTCTAAGCTATTAGGAATATGCGAGAGTACCCGCCCGGACAACGATAAGTATTACAAGGATGGTCGCAGGAAGCCTTATCCGGTTATAAGCGAGATAGATGAAAGTATCGCTTTAAGCCCACGTGACCCATCTTATTCAGTTGATTACATTACTTTTGACGAGATTGACTTAATGCCAGCAGAAGCCATATAGCCAGTGTATATCAGAAAGGAAGAATAATGAAATGTTCTATATGTGACGTAGATTTAACAACTGTTAATAATGGTTGTTCTTTTGATATAACAACGGAAATATGTATCTCTATTGATATTGGCAAGAAGTCTAAGGATTACCAGAGAGCAAAAGACATGTTCGGTGTAACCAAGTTTAACATCTGCCATTGCTGCGTATTAAAAGCATTAGGTGTAAAGCCAATATGACAGATTTAACACCACAGCAGATTGCGTCAGTAAACCCCGGCTATTGGGCTGTACTCAAGAAGATACGCTTACAGGCAGGATTATACGCCACTAAGGGTTTCGAGTACCAGATAGAGCCTATGAGCTTTATGGGGCGTAGACTGTGCTATCTAAAGGCAAGACAGAGTTTTGGCGCTACTGAGATGGAGGTTCTAAAAGACCTTCACGGTATGATATACAAGAAGTACAAACTCGGTGTAGCGCATATTTTTCCTACTAACGATGAAGTAGGTGAGTTTAGCAAGAGCCGTTTTAAACCTTTAATCGCGGCTAACCCTATTTCTATCGGTAAGTACGTTAAAAACGTCTCCGGTGGAACGGATACTACTTCTCTAAAGAACGTCAACGGTGCTATGTTATATCTCCGAGGCGCACGGTTGAGTCAGAATATCGGCGAGAGTACGGAGAGTACCTCATCTAAGACATCGGCGTTTTCGTCTGATAAGGTGGTTTTTGACGAAGTTGATTTCATGAAGCCTGAGTCTATCGCTAAGTATATTGGTAGTATGGGTATGTCTCCCCATCAGCACGAGGTATATTTAGGCAATCCTTCACATGAGGATTTTGGAATAGATTTAATCTTCAAACAATCTGACCAGCGATATTGGTTCAGAAAGTGCAGTTGCGGTCATTGGACTTGTGCCGAGAAGTCTTTCCCAGAATGTGTAAAGATTCGCTCTGACGGGACTGGTTACGTCGGTTGTGATAAATGCGGTAAAGAAGTACCAGCATGGGCTGGCGAGGGTACTGCTGAGTGGGTAGCAGACTATCCCAGTAAGTCGGAATATATGCACGGGTATATGGCGAGTCAGTTAATGACTAAATTTAACGACCCTGCCGAGATACTTGAGGCTTTCGTTAATCCTCCGCTTGGTAATTTAGCAGACGTTTACCGACTTCGGTTAGGTAGACCATATTCAGCGAGAGAAGATAAGTTAAGAAAACAGGACGTTTTAGCTAATTGCGGTGGCGATATACCTCCTGTAAGACATTCAGGTCCTTGTGCAATGGGTGTTGACGTTGGTAAGAGATACCATGCAGTAGTAATTGGTGCTAAAACGTCCGAGGATAGATATGAGATTTTCAGAACTGTAAAGGCTGATGGTTTCCAAGAGGTTCGTAACTTAGCTAAAAGATACAATGTAAAGAGTGATGTAGTTGATATTGGCCCTTATTACGAGGCAGCGCGTGAATACCAGAAATCGTCAGGACATAAGACTTTTCTCTGTGAGTATAAAGATACCCAATCTGTTGACGAGGTATTTAACGATAAGACGGGCGAATGCAAAGTAAATAAGACCGCACTTTTCGATAGGTCGCACAGATTACTTTCAACCGGACATATACGACTTCCTATCCAATGCCCCGAAACTGAGGAATTCGCAAGGCAATGCTGTAACTGTGCTAAGTTTGAGGAAAAAGACGCTCGTAAGGGAACTATAGTCTTTAGATATAGAAAGACCGGCGATAGAATGGACGACTTTAGAAGCGGATTAAACTATTTTCTCTTAGCCGCAGGTGGTCACAGGATAGGTTATTCTAAAGACTGTATAAGAAATAGAACATTCGATGGTAAAGTAGAGAGTGATTATGAAAGAATTTAAAATATGAATGCAGAAGAAATTATCGACTTAAGGAATAGAGAGCTTGCCGCGCAGGGAAATATTAGGAATCTATGGCAACAGACCGCAAATAAACTATACCCTTACGTCCAGATAGATTCTACCTACGAGCCGGGTTCTATAAGGACTACTGAGATTTACGACCAGACCCCAATGCTTGATGCTGAGGATATGGTATCAGGATTGAAGCAAATCTTATTCCCTACTGGACAGCCATTCTTTGCAATAAAAACTTCAGAAAATAACGATACTTCACAGCGATATATATCAATGTTAACTGAGAGGTCGCATGAGGAAATCTTTAACTCTAACTTTATAACTGAACTTGACGAGATTTTAAGGTCTTTAATCATTTTCGGCCCGTCGAGTCTTTATTCCGAATGGACTCCAAAGACAGGACTAAACTATAGACATCAGATGTTAGGTTCATATCAGTTTTTAGAGAATAGTAAAAAATTAGTAGATGGCATAATCATAACAGTAAAATACACACCCCGTCAGGCTATAGAGGAGTTTGGGAAAGAGAATGTAGGCAAAGACGTAATGGAAGCATACGGAGAGCCTAAGAAACAAAATAACTTATTCTCATTCATCTACGTTATAAAACCAAGAGATATAGTCAATCCTAATCTATCAAGTCGATATTCAGGCAATATGGCTTGGGAAGAACAAATAGTAAATGAAAAAGAAAAACTAATCGTTTATGAGGGCGGTTATGAGGAATTCCCATACCACAACTCAAGATGGAAAAGACCAGCAAACGAAAAACATGGCAGAGGAATAGGAACAGAAATACTTCCACAGATTAAAGTCTTAGACAGGACTATGAGGAATTGGATTGACGTAGGTAACAGATGGGCGCTTCCAGCTATGGACGTACTATCTTCTTTTGATGGTCCTTATAGAGTAACTCCAGGCTCTAAGAATATAGTAGGAGAACTACCATCAGCCAAAGCGGTTGATACAGGACTTAATGGTAATATGCCAATCACGGAAGTATCATTAGATAGACAGCAGGCTTTAATAGACAGGGCTTTCTTTAAGGACGCATTTTCACCATTAGAGGGTCTTACAGGAGATAGACGGACTACTTTAGAAATAAGGGAAAGAATTAAACAGACATGGCACAAGATAGGCCCACCAGTAGCAAGAGTATGGTATGAGCAATTAAGTAAATGTGTAACAAGAAGTGTATTCCTCTTAATTCGTAACGGAGTCGTTGAGCCACCACCTGCTGAATTGCAAGGTGCTGATTTTGGTCTTGAATTTGTCGGGCCATTTGCTCTTGAACTTCGTAGCCAACAGGCTAAAGCATTTAGAGAATGGGCTGGCTTCGTAGGTGAAATGGAAGAAGTATTCCCAGGCGCAGTTGATAACGTAGACCCAGACGATGCTATTATGCGTGTGGGACGGACATTCGGCGTAAACACAGAGGATATGGCGAGTTCAGAGGAAAGGGGCGCTAAGAGACAACAGAGAGCAGAGGCACAAAAGGCACAAATGGAATTACAGATGGCGCAAGTCGCAGGGCAAGCAAATCAAGGACTTAGTAAAGCGCCGGAGAAAGGGTCGCCTGCAGAGGCTTTAATCAATGGATAATCCAACACACGAAGAAGTTATAACACAGAGAGTACAGGACTTTACGGAATCTTTCACAGGTTCAGGGCTTAGAACATATAAATTTTTATCTGCGTTCTGTTTAGAGCATACGAATACTTACGTTCCCGACTCTGATAAGACAATATTTAATGCAGGCGCACGTTCAGTAATATTAGAAATCAGGCATTGGCTTGATTATGACTTAACTAAATTTGGAAAGGAAACAGATGAGTACAATCGGATTAGCTGAAACCGCAGATGCGACTACTTCAGCCCCAACAATGTTTAAAGAGATTGAACAAGGTGAAAATGTAGCGCGAGGTTGTGTAGAGGTTATAGAGATTATTGCCTATGACGCAACTAAAAAACCGAGGCGATGTATTCCTGAAAAAGATGGAACTCCCGGAGAAATTAAAAAGGATAAAGATGGAAATATCCTGTATGAAGAAAAGGGCAGAGCGCCTTATTTCTGCCAAGACCACGAAGATTCAATGCTATTCAATGAGAAAAACCCAGAAGTAAGGACAGAAACATTCACTATCCAACTTAGAAAGACTACGGCTAAGAAGTATATTGACTCTCCAAGAAACATTGAAGCTTTTGAGGAGGTGAAATAATGACTGACCTAATTGTAACGCCAGAAGTAACACCAGTTGAACCGGTGGCAGACCAAACCCAAGTAGTAGCTGATACAACGCAATACTTTGGTACTGACGGTGCTTTAAATGAAGGCTGGACGAGTACATTGCCAGAGGACATTAGGGACGAGAAGTCTTTAACGTCTTTTAAAACCATACAAGACCTTGCTAAGTCTAATGTTATGACAAAGAAGATGGTCGGTAAGAATACTATGGTAGTACCAAGTGAGACATCTACTGAAAGTGAATGGGAAGAATATCACAAAGCTGGTGGTAGACCTGACACTTCTGCTGATTATGGTCTTGCCGCGCCTAAAGATTTTCCACCTGAATTTGCTGACGAGATATTCCCAGCCGACAGAATAGCTAAATGGCAGGAGAGATTCTTTAAAGGTGGTATAAGCAAAAAAGCTGCTGATAATATTCTTTTAGAGTTTGGCAATGATATGTTAGCTGATATACAAAGCGCTCAACAGGCGCAGGAAACTCAAAACGCTGAACTTTTAGGCGCTCTTTCTACTGAGTGGGGCGCTGCTATGGAACAAAATAAACACCTCGGTAATATAGCGGTAGAAGAAGGGACTTTAGGGGATATAGATTTTAAGACTCGTCTTACAGAGAAGTTTGGGAATGACCCAGACTTCATAAGATACTCGTTTAATCTTGGAAATAAGTTTTCCGAGGGTAAATCTCCGAACCTTACAAATGTCCCAACTCCAGCAGACCATCAGGACGCAATATACGCTCTTATGGCTGACCCACTTTATACAAGTGGAACTGCACCTCAAAGAATGAAAATTGCCAATAAGATTATGGCGATAAGAAAACTTCAAAAGCCCGAACCGGTGACTACCTAACGACCACCAATAGGGATTAGTACGGATTACCTTTCAAAAGAAAGGCCCAAAAAATGACAGTATATCTGTCCTCCGCCAGAGTATCGGTAGGGTTTGGCCTGAAAAGATTACCAGCCTGATAATTGAAAACTTACTTTGAAAGGTAAAAACGATGTCACAACAGATACCAATCGCTTTTGTCGACCAAGTTAAGGCAAATATTCTTATGCTATCGCAGCAAAAAGCTGCGCCACTAAGAGTTGCTTGCCGAGCTGAGTCGGTAGTAGGCGACACAATGTATGTTGAGAGATTGGGGCCGAAAGATGCTCAACCCCGTGGCGCACGTCACGGTGAGACACCAATCTCCGATGCAGACCATACACGTCGAAAACTGTCTATGTTGGACTATGTAGTTCCAGCAGACATAATTGACAAACCAGATAAGTTGAAAATGCTTATCGACCCTCAATCACCTTATGCACAGAATCAGATGTTTTCTTTACATCGTCAGATTAGCGATGTAATAATTACAGCTTTGGGCGCTTCTGTCTACGGCGGACATGAAGGCGGAACAACCATCACAAATTACGCAGTAGGCGAATGTCGTCTTATTGAATCTGATGGAACTGTAGTAACAGCAGGTAGCGACTGGAGTGATACAACTGAAACTCCTCTTACAATCGCAAAACTGCTTACTTGTAAACAGCTTCTTGACGATGCAAATGTAGACGAAGACAGACAGAGATATTTCCTTTGTAATCCTTACAATCTTAATCAGTTGTTAAATACGACTGAGGTTAAGAGTGCTGATTATAATACGGTCAAAGCTCTGTCTCAGGGTTATGTTGATACCTTTATGGGTTTCAAATTCATTAAGTCTACAAGACTTTCTGCTGACGATACCGATACTGGTGCAACAAAGTGTTATGCGTTCGCACAGGACGCAATCGTGCTTGCAGTTGCCGAGGAGCCGACAGTTCATATCGACCCTCGTGTTGACTTGCTAAACAGTACTCAGATATATTCTACACTGAGTATTGGCGCAACAAGAGTAGAAGGCCCCGCAGTAGTCGGTATTACACTTGACACTGCCTAATCTTGAAAGGATTATATTATGACAACACCTTATCCAAATAATCCGATTATATGGCCTGCTCTTCCGCACGACCATACGGGCGATAACCAACTTGGGTACTATACTCAAGAGACTACACAGAGGTTTACTTCTGGTACTCGCGGTATAACTTGGGACGGTAAAGTATTTAAGTATGGCCGTTCTAAGGCTACGTTAGTTCCAGGTATGGGTTCTATTAACAGCGCCCAGAACGATGTATCTGATTTACCAAACTCCAGTACTACTATAGCTATAGTGGCTGGCGACAGGTCTACTACCTTAACGCTTGCCTCAACTGAAGGCTATGATAGTTCCGGTGGTTTAGCTGAAAATGAACTAGTTGGCGCACAGTTTGTAATTGGACACGGCGCTACTGGTACTGGCGAAACTCGTACTATTATGAGTAATACCTATTTAGCTGATGGTGGTGGTACAAGTATTATCACTGTTGACGCGCCTTGGGTTTTGGCCCACGCCGCAGGTTTCAGTGAAACTGTTCTTAACCCATATCACTATATGGGATTAGCAAGTACATCTAATGGCTATGGCTCAGTAATGGGTATGCCTAATGTGGCTGCTACTACGGGACAATTCTACTGGATGCAGACTTGGGGGCCTTGTTGGGTAACTCCGGGTGGTGGTGATTCTACACCGGGCGATAGTGCTAACGATAGAACTGTTTACTTTGTTGGTGACGGCTCTGTTAATGGCGGTGCTGCTCTCACACTTGAAAGTGGTTCTCAGCAAGCAGGTTTCATTATTGATGGAACTGAAACTGGCACAGGCTGTATGCCTCTTGTTATGCTTCAGTTGTCGATTTAACTTGTATGGGGGTGGGTTTAATCGCCCACCCTTTTTATTATGGAAATAATAACAGAAAAACATAAAGCACCTAACGAGATAGTTTCTGTTGGAACGAGCGAAAAAGATTTACAACAGGAAGTTAATCGTCGCTCTCATAAAGCAGGTTACACCGATAGGGATGGACAACCTAAGAAAAGTTCAGGTGCAGGGAAAGGCGATTCTTTCCGACCCTGCAATAAAGAATTATACGATATTAATTACATTCGGATTTTTGGGCACCAGTAATATGGAAAAGAAAAAATGCACAACATGCCAAAAGATTAAACCTGTCTCTAAGTTTTATAAGCGATTTTATATGACAAAAAAAAGAGGCCGTGTTAAAATTTGTCAAAGTGAATGTAAAGCGTGTTCAATAGAAAAGTCCAAGAAAAGATACGTTTATAATTGGAAGAGAAATAAAACAAGGAACTTAAACCAATCTTTTGGAATGACATATGAA
>Ga0307928_10002008_pt1 | contig 15589 bp, 10 predicted proteins | sample AceLakmetagen232_FD_201815 | JGI IMG/M metagenome (GOLD analysis project Ga0307928, IMG submission 201815) | Saline water microbial communities from Ace Lake, Antarctica - #232 | ecosystem: Environmental > Aquatic > Non-marine Saline and Alkaline > Saline | place: Antarctica: Ace Lake... | reverse complement strand
CAGCGTCGGTATCAATACTGGTTCCATCTGTTCCTTTTAAGGTAATGGTTTCAGCAGCGCCAACTGTATATGTACCGTCTCCATCCATTGTCCATTGGTCAGCAGTAACATCGTCCATTACAAATTCTTTTGTTGCTGTGGTTAAAGTCCCAGTCATTTGATAAGTAACATCAGCATCAGAATGATTAGTAAAGGTAACTGTAATGTTAAGACCATCAGCCATAAGGGCAGTGGTGGCTGACAAGCCATCAGTGCCTGAAGTTAGATAGTAGGCCTTGTTAGCAATAATATCTGAACTACCGTTGTAATCTGTTAAGGCGCTCAAGCTTAAAGTTGCTGTGTTGGCATCGTCAGTGTCGAGATATCCACTGCCATCTACAGCTTTTATGGTCATTGTTTCAGCTGCTCCGGCTGTATATGTACTGTCTCCATCTGCTTCCCAGATAGTAGCTGTTACGTCAGCCATTGTATATTCCTTTGTGCTACTGGCATGAGTACCTGATGCACGGTATGTAAGATCAGCATCAGAATCGTTGGTAAAGGTAACTGCAATATTAAGACCATCAGCCATAAGGGCAGTGGTGGCTGACAAGCCATCAGTGCCTGAAGTTAGATAGTAGGCCTTATTGGTAGTAAGATCAGTAGCGCCACCCCTATCTGTTAAGGCATCCAAACTCAATGTAGCTGTATTGGCATCGTCAGTGTCGATATACCCACTTCCATCTACTGCCTTTACTGTCATTATCTCTGCTACTCCGGCTGTATATGTACTGTCTCCGTCTACCCCCCAAGTAGTGCCAGTTACATCAGTTGTAGTAAGTTCTCCTGTCGCGGTAGCTAAAGAAGCAGCATTATCTACTGTCTGAATAGTAACATCAGCATCAGAATCATTAGTTAATGTTAATTGACAAACCCCAGCCACAAAATTGCAGGTAGTTGTGCTAATACCATCTCCTCCATTCCCTAAATAGTATGCCTTATTAGCTAAAATATTTGTTGACCCACTCCTATCTGTCATTGCACTAATTGAAATAGTGGAAGAACCAGTATGGCTTGTGTCTGTATTACTATACTGATCCACAGAAGTAACATCTACTGTACAGACCACTCCAGCAGTACAACTCCCTCCTCCATTTTTAGCAACAGTATAGGTAGTAGCTTGCTGACCAGTTATGGCAAAATTCGCCGAAGTTCCAGTAGAAACTTGAGCGCTTTGGCTAGTTTTGGCCGTAACTATAGTTTGATAACTAGCACTTGCAGTTTCAGAATTAACAACATTATTTAAAGTAATTGTCTTAGCTCCAGCTGTGGAATTAGACCCTCCACTTCTGGTCAATGTGAGAATTTTATTAGTATTATCTCTAGTCACTGCAAAACTTCCGTCAATTCCAGTAGCTCCAGAAACGCCAGCTGTAGATATGGTAAAAGTATCAGGAAAATCAATCAGAATTTTGCCTGTTGCAGGAATAATACTACTCGCTGGAACAGTAAAGGAAATAAGGTGGTTAGTTGTGGCTCCCGCACCAGTATCGCTGGGAACATCAGTAACTGTAGTTAATGTTTCGTTAGCTCCGTCAGCAATAGTAATATTAGTATTGGCATTTCCTGTGCCATAAGTGCTTCCACCATCAATAGACCACTCTAACGCCGCAGCTCCGCTTGTTCCTGTAACCCCGATATAATTTAAATCACTAATAATCAATGTAGTACTGGTACCAAAATTAGTAGTTACATCAATAAGCAAAATCTTATTACTACCAGTATAAGAAACAGTTGCACTAGCACTTGTTGACGCAGTTCCTGCTAAAGTAGCTGTAGTGTCGCTAATATCCCATTCGGCATTGACACCAGAAGGTATCCTAATTCTAATGTCAGTAGAGGTTGCGATTTCGGGAGTTGTATGATCAGTTACTGTAACGGCGTTCATTGCCTTAAGCTCACCAATATTAACTGAAATTGTTGAACCAGTTAATGTGCCGTTGGGAGCAGCAGCATAGACATCACTAATAACTGTTAAGGTTCCACTTATGATTAAGGTCGTAGCTAATATAACAGATGTTATTTTTAAAGCCGCGTTCTTTTTTGAATAGAAAAAATTGCTCATAGTTTTTTTATGAAATAAATTAATTTTAATTTTTGATTTATGGAACATGAAATATGAAAGCTTAAAAGCTTGAGTTAAAAATTGGATCGACCTTGAATTATCTCAAACCAAAAACTTAAATTGCTATCTAAAATTTTGAGGAATAATCTTCCCAAAATTTTTCTTTAATTAGGATATTATATCACAAATAATTTAAAACTAAAAAACATGTCAAACTGTGGATAACTCAAGAGCAAAAAAACTACCAAGAAAAAGAGATCCGGCCTCATCAAGAGGCCGGGTCTCATAGTTATTTGGTCGGGGCACGAATACTTTCAGCCGAGGAACAATTTTTATTTTAAATATATTGTTCCATCTTCGCCAACATAACTAACAACGTCTTTCTGGGTTCCGCCCAGCGCTTCAATTAGGCCAAAAAACCCTATATTACCGCCATAAACAGCGATTCTCCCACCTCCGCCAGCGCCAGCAAAAGAGCGAGCATTGCCTCCATTTGCCTGGATTGTGCTTGTACCAGAAAGATTACCAACGATAATATAAACACTGCCTCCGCTCCCTCCACCTGTGGCAGGACCACCACCCGTCTTCACCCGACCATTTATCCCATTAACTCTTATTTCACCATTTAGTTGAAAATTATTATTTACTTCAATAAAAATCTTTCCCCCGCCAGCACCACCGGGTCTGCCAGTTGACGAAATTGCTTTAGCTCCAGAACCAAATTCTGTTGGTTTTGTAGTAGAGCCATAAACAGAACTCGTGCTATTTTTTCCACCAATTCCACCGTAGCTTGCGCCACTATAATTCATTGCGCCACAACCTGGCCCTTCATCTGTTGGATATCCTAAACCATCTGCTGAAAAATATGAATTACTGTCAAGAACAAGCTCAGCAACTTGAATATCTAAATTAGCAATAATGCCAGAATTTATCAAAGAAAAACTATTAGCTGTTATATTAAAAACCTCCTTTATCTGACCCTCAAAAGAACAACCATTCATTAAAATCTCCCCTGCTTGTAAATCTACTCCAGCCAAAACCCCAACTTTGGTATTATCAAACTCAAGCTCATCTAAACCAATTAAATCTTGCAAAAGCGTAAAACTGCCATTACTATTCTGATTTTTAACAACCAATTTATCCTGAATATTGGAAAAATAGACCGTTCCAGTGCCACCTGTTTTGTTATTATAGTCATTTCTCCCGCCAAAAGCCGTTATATCTCCCACAAATTGGTTCTGGTTATAATAAAGTGCGATCTGCCCGCCAGCCCCCGGAATGCCTGTTCTATAACCTTGGCCGCCATTTGTCTCAATTTTTCCACTTCCTTTTATAGTATCAGTTGTAATATAAATACTTCCAGCATCACCTGCATCAGAAGCAGGACAAAAATTAACATTATCCAAACCCTTTTCGCCATGAGCAGATATAGTGCCTAAAACTTCTAAAATACCTGAAATTTCTAAAATTATTGCTCCCCCGCCATCACCAGCATATCTTATACCAGCACAACTTGAACCCGCTGGAAGATGAATATCTTCTCCAGCAGAACCAAGGGTTATAGGACTTGAATAATCTCTTTTTATTTCTAAATTATTATAATGCCCGCTATTATTAGCGTTTATAAAGGAATTTGCCCCTATAACAAGATTTTGAGCAATAATCTTTACGCCCTGAAATCCGGGTAAATCCGGATTTGAAGACAAAAATAAACTGGAATTATTTGTTATTTCTAAATTATTAAAAGAATGTTCGCCCGCAGAAAGCCAAATATCCTCTGAAATTGTGGTTGTGGCATCAAAAGAATCAATAATGCCATCTTTATCCAAATCGCTGTAATTATGCGAATTTTGCACTCCCGGAGTTGATTTTTGGCTTGAAAAATCGCTTTTATTGTTGTCAGAGTCAATATATTGCAAATAACCGTTTAAATCTGGCCCTATTCTTCTTGCTAAGCTCTTATCTTCATCCGCTGTATCTGCTGGCTCTCCCTCCTTGACTATTGATTTTCCCCAGCCTAAAGCGTCAACTTTACAATTTTTGGCTTCAGCTATCGCTTGAGATAAAGTAGTGGTGCTAGTGGTGGTTATTTTAGGATTACAAGTAAAAAGCCCGACAGAACCACTACTATCAAGTAAATTGTAGGTATTCGGGCTCCAATCCGGAATTGGCTCACTAAAAGCTGGATAATCCCCAAAACCGATTAAATAGTAGGTTCCAGCACTAATAGTGCTAGTAGTGCTAGTTGGGAACAATTTATTAATATATGGATTATTCCAATCACGGTTTTCCGAAAAATAACTTAAATAAAGGCCAGCAAGAGAAATCTCTTGATCTGACGAATTATATAGCTCCACAAACTCTTCCGTGCCATTGGCTCGAATTTCAGTAATAATTAATCCATTGGCTAAAGTTGATGTTCCCTTGCTATCTTGTCCGTTATCTTGTCCGCCATCATCTCCTTGTATATTTTGTCCGCCATCGCCACCACCTGAGATGGGTTCACTATTCTCTTGTTTGGGCGTACCCAAAATCCCATTTTCTCCATCGCCAGAATAAGTATGCCAGAATAAATTATTCCCACGCTCCATTGTACGCTTTTCATCATTATCCCCAGCAGGCCAGCTAGATGTGGCTATTATTTCATCTATTAGCAGACAATCACTGTTAAATAAGCGTAATGTTTCGTCAGAATTTACTAAACTGCCCACATATATCTTATCTGCTATAATATGCGGTACTGTTTCATTATCAGTTCTTTCTAAAAGATAGAATTCACCCGGCCCAAGCGCATCATTTTGCCCAAAAGAAACCTTTATTTGCTTATCTTTATCCAAAATCTGCCATTCATTAAGCTGAATAGTGGTTGTTGATATATTTTTTAGCTCAATCCATTCATCAGCAGAACTTTCTGCTGTGCCCATCCAAGCGATTTCATTAAATATCATGGGGGAATATTGAGGTTCTGCTAAATTATTTTGAGAACAATACACGATTGGAGCTTGAGCTGGGCCACCACCCCCTCCGGAACCGCCATCATCCTGCCCGTTTTCTCCTCCATCTTCATTACTATCACTATTTTCCCCATCTTCTCCCTGTTCATCTTCTTCTCCATCTTCTTCACTAAAGTCATCTTGCCCGCTTTGTCCAAGAGTTATGGTTTCAGAAAATGAATTTATGGGCGTAGGGGATTCAATAAGTTGAAAATCTAGTTTATTGTTGTCAGTATCAATATAATTCTCTCGTGCCAGAGATTGATCTGTTAAAAGTCCGTTTTCCAAAATTTTACCTTGCGTTTCAATTGCTAATTGAGGAGGGAATTGATCTTGTTTTCCCCAGGCAACCTTGTCTAAAATATTGCCTTCTTTATCTTCTATTATAACACCCGAAACGCTGGAGAGTTGGCTAGAAAATGTCGCATCTGGTTCAAGCGTCTTATTATCAACGATTAATTCGCCTCCGACGAACAAAAAATGTCCTTTAGCAGAAATTTCTGTTTTTAACCAATCAATACTTTTATTCGTGGCTTTGTTAGAAGAACTTACTAATTTAAGCTTTAAATTTCCTTGTAAAATAATACTTTCATCTGTTGGATTGTAAATTTCTATAAATTCATTATCTGATTCATTAAAACCAGCACAAACTTCGTTGATGATTAGGTCCATGTCCCCTTTCGGTTGTTGTTCTATTTCATTTTCTTCATCATCTGCCTGCGCTCCTTCTTCATTCATTCCCTTGAAAAGCGCGTCAAGTCGAGCTTTTAGATCTGCTAACTTCTTGGCTAGTTCCTCTAAATCCTGCTCTCCCTCTATCTCTTTAATTTCCCGCTCTAATTCTTCTTGCTGGGCTTGGCTTAATCGCTCACCGATTAATTTCAATTGCTCTAAAATATCCTCAAAAAGTGCTTTAATTTGAGCCAAAATGCCGGGTCCTTCCTGAATATCTATGTTTGGTGGCTGAATTACTGCGGCTGGAGTAAAAAGATTGCCAATCTTCTTGAAAAATCCCGTGATTGAGTCCCCTATTTTCTCAAAGAATCCCTTTTCCGCAAAATCAAATTTAGGGACTTCATTTGGAAAACTAATAGAAATATCTGGCTGATTTACCCAAGAATACTGATGCATAAACTGACTCTGCCACCACCCGATTTGCTCTCTGTTTATTTCGCCTTGGATTGTTAGAATAAAGGGAGAGATCTTCTCATTTATCTTATCGGTCAGCGGTGTCCCCCATATCCCTCCCCAGGATCCTTGCGAAAAAGGAGCTTCCAGATAATCCTTAGAATAAATTTTGACTACTGCCTCGCCCTTTTTCTCGCTCTCTGACTTAAAAACAATAATATATTGAATTTTATATTCTTGCTTCTCCTTATCGGCATTTTTATAAGAAAAATTAATGTCTCCAACACCAACCTTTATCTTATTCTCGATCAACCATTCTCCTAAATATTTCAACGATTCTTTCACAGTCATTGATTCAACTTCTTTCAATAAAGCGGACATGTCCTTAGTTACAGCAATCTTACCCAATTTATAACCAATTTTTACAAACTCCACAGCCATCTCTTTGGGCCCTTCAACTAGCATATAATCTCTTATCTTTCCTCTTACCGCTTCTCTTAAAATCAAAACAATTGCCTGATCTTCTACATCTGAAGCAGAAACTACTAGATCAATCCACTCATTAGTAAGCACTTGGGGGATTGATTTCATTATGTTCATTCTGTCTGCTTTAGAGAACTTAACACTTTGGCTTATTTCTTCCTGTGTCATTTCTTTTGCCTCAATAGGACTCGCAAAGACACAAAAACTAAGCGCAAAAAGCGCTATTATTATAAAAAAAAGAAGCTTTTTTCGAAGCTTCATAAGTGTCAGGTTATTCTATTACTACTTGTTCTAAAAATTGATTAAATGCTTGAGAACATTTTTGTTCTGTGTTAGGTCTAAATAAAGTATCAAAAATAATAATTCTGTCTTCTATAGGAATTTTAACAGCAACCATCGAACCCCAGCCCTCTCTTGATAAAACCATTTTCAAGGCGCTTTTTTCATTCACATATATTGACTCATAAATACCGTTAATTTCATTAGAATATTCTTCTGGGTCATTGATTCTGAATCTCGCTGCATTTGCCGCACCTTCATGTTGCTCAATGCCAACACTAATCCCACAACCTTCTGACAATAAACCATCATCTCCTACTTTAATATCTGGGCTGGCCATATTTATCACCCATTCATCTGTTTGCACTTCTTGTTTTTCCGCTGTCCAACCCTCTGGAACCTTGAATTTTAAGCCCACATTGGAATTTTCCACAGTTATTCCCACATCTGTCTCAATCATTTCATAATTCTCTGGTGGTTCCACTTTTACTGCAGGAATCATATCTCCAACATCTTCAGAAATACCTGACCACAAAAAAATCCCCCCTAAAAACATTATCCCAAAAGCCATAACCATCAAAACATAAAAAACCTTGGGCATTTTCCTAAAAAATTAATTTAATTATTAATTATCAACGAGGACGGGCCTCGTTGATATCTTCGCTGATATCTTTATCTTATGAATATTTTCAGAAATTTTACACTATCTGTTCTAACCAACTATCTGATTATCCATCAATTTTAACTAACTATCTAATCTTTTATTAATTTTAACCAACTATCTGATTATCTATCAATCAGCTAATTACCTAATTTTACTCCTTAACCATCTTCTATCCAACCCCCACCTGTGGATAACTGTTCGAGAACAGTTCTCGAACTGTTATTTCCTTAAATATTCTGGAACTAAATTATTAAAATTCTTATCTTTAGATAAAATCCAACCATTAACTTCTTCCCTTATCCCAGAGCTATCTCCAAATAATTTATTAAAAAAATCTTTATCAATTACTAAGGGAAAATTATCTTTATTCAAATAATCCCAATAGCTTGACCAAGAATATTCTGTTTCCAGAAAAGAAATTGCACGCCTTGCATCTTCTACCTCCCAGCCCTTCCATTTTTTCTCCAAAATCTCAACCGGATTAGTATGGATATAGGTAAAAGTATTTTTCAACTGTAAATCTGATTTAATCAAAACTGCCCTATATCTTCCTTCGAATAAAGTGCCTGTTCTATCATATTTTTTATTAAAATAGTATGTATAACCGCCCAGCTTTCTCATGTAATCAATAATTCCATTATCTTTTATCTGAGAAAGCAAAATATGAAAATGATTTTTCATTAAAACAAAAGCGTATATTTTAACTATTGGTTTTTGAGAAATATTTTTAAGAGGAGCTCTGCTCAAAAAATGCGGATCTCTTTTGTTATGCCAATATCGTCTTACTTGCCAATCTACAGGATTTTCATCATTAAAAGCTAATAAACTATTTATAAATCTAAAACGATCCTGTTCGTCAATAAAAATTTTATTTTTATTAATACCGCGCTTTACAATATGATAAAACTCATTATTCACTAATTCTGTTCTTTTTATCGGCATATAATTAATACATAATTATAAAGAATAAACTAATGAATATATTATATCTTAAAATTTATAATATAAAAATGTAGTCAGAGAACGCAGTCCGAGAACAGTTCTCGAACTGAAAATATAGTTAGAAATCCTGATATTTAAAATTCCGAGAACAGTTCTCGGACTAATATCCCCAACACAAAAACCCCACCTGTGGATAAAGTCAACGAGGCCCGTCCTCGTTGTAATAAAATTTGCGACAAATACTATAGAAATGAGCGCAGACATTAGCCTGCGCTCGTTGATGCTATCGTTTGATGTCATCCCATCATTATTCACCAAAAAGAACGGTAGAAAGTAGCGTAGAACAGGATTGGCAAAGACCTACCAACCCTATGTACAATTCGTACTGACCGGGTTGCAAACCGGATGTGTTCCAGACAAGGAAGAACCGGTTGCTCTCTGGATTGAAGGTGAAAAGAAGACAAATATCCCTACGTTCTTGATCAAGAATAACAAGCATCCTCTTCCCATCTTCACCGACGCGGGCTACCGTGAGATTGGCAACTAGCCTCATGGCATCCGCTGAGCTCACCAATTTCCTAGTATAGTCGCTGGAAATCTGGAAACTCAGGAAAGCGCTATGGCCAATCTGTATTCTGGGAGGAATACCTATGTCAATAGCATAACCATTGTAAAGGATTTCAAGGAACTTTTCCTTGTCCTTGCCCGCAAAACCCATGGCGCATCCAACTGCTGTGCAATTGAACCCGCCTTCTTTTAACGCCTTAAGCTCTTCCCGAGAGAAATTGTAGAGAGCTTGCGATTCATCCCAGCAAGTCGGCCCTAATACTGGCTCTGGCTCCAGTTCGGGATCTGCTCCATTTGAAGGCGGGGCGGGAACGGGATCTGGAATGGGAACCGGCTCCGGGTCTGGAGTGGGGGCGGGCTTGGGGTCCATATGACAAGATTCAACATCGCCTTCATCAAGAGCATACCAATAGAAACCAGCGTTTTTACAATCCTCTTCAGGCGTCGGAGCTACATTGTCACCGACAACCATCAGGTTAAAAGCAAACACCAAACAAACCAGACACAGAACCAACAATCCATGTTTTGCAATGTCTTTCATGGCGACCTCCTAGTTAGGTCATCTTGGGCCAGACTTCCTTTTATAATACGCTTGTTAGCTACGGTTTTTAAGAAAATAAGAGAATATCGTCCTAAAAACCGTAGCCAACCCATATAAGAAAGATTTAGTGTGCTGTAAATTCTAAATACATTATAAAATATTATGAGAAATAAGTCAATGTTTGACAGTAATGTCCGCACGCATTTAGCGGGTCTCGGACTGAATCCTAAGAAAAAGTGAAAGCGGGCGAGATCTTTTAGGTCTTGCCCCCTTTCTCTTATTAAGGAATAAAACACAGTCCGAGAACAGTTCTCGAACTGAAAGTATAGTTAGAAATCCCGATATTTAGATAGTCCGAGAACAGTTCTCGAACTAATATCCTCAACCCAAAAACCCCACCTGTGGATAACTCTAGGAGGCCGGGCCTCGTTGATTTTAATTAAAGAAAAACCGCGGAATGCGGTAAAATTTCAGAATTAGATAAATAAAAATCTGCCGAATTTGGCAAATAATAAAGGAAAAAATATAAAGAAGTTAGGGGACTCGCGTAACATGGCGAGCCCCCTTTGCATATCGAACATCAATGGGTATATCCGCTGACGTGGGTTACAGGCACAAAGAAAAGTGCCTGCCGGTTTGTTCGTCTGCCTTGAAGCAATCGTCTTGTGTGCTGATTGGTTCAGCACCCAACCTACGACCTCTTCAAAGCTTAGCCCTAGTGCAACATCCATATGTCCGTGTGCATACGCAACATCATCACGTGCACCAATGGGCATTGCGACTAAAACATATTCTGGTACGGCTGTAAACCCTTGGATTGATTGTTCTGCTTGAAGCACAAGTGTAGTGATGACCAAGAGTAAGGTCATCGCTGTTATCACGACAAACCTTTTCATAGGTCTCCTTATGATTTTTGTGGTCAAACACGAATTGCTTCCTGTTGTTAGAACAACTTTCTCTTACCAGAGATATAGTGTACAACCCTGAAATGAGTTCAGGTCAAAAAACTCAAAACTTAAGTTCTTTAATCTAAATTCAACTATTTCACCCTAACTCCTTTTTGTTTTTTAAGCAACCCCCCAAATACAATTTGGTCTTTTTCCAATGTCAAATAAATATTTTCTCCTGGTCCTATCTCTCCTATTACCATTTTTAAAGACAAGGGGTCAAGAATATGTTTCTGAATAACTCTTTTCAAGGGTCTTGCTCCAAGATTGTGATCAAATCCCTGTTTCACCAAAAAATCCTTCACTTTATCCTCAATCCTAATCTTTATGTCCTTTTTTGCTAATTGTTTTCCTACTCTTAAAAGCTCAAGCTCAACTACTTCTTTAATCTGCTTTTCATCAAGATAATTAAAGATAATTATCTCGTCCAAACGATTCAAAAACTCTGGCCTAAAGCTTTCTTTAAGAGATTCATCTATTTTATCTTTTAAAGATTTATAATTCTCGTCCTCGCCTTGAATAAAACCCAAATTCCCCATCTGAGCAATATATTCAGAGCCAAGATTAGAGGTCATGATAATAATACAGTTTTTAAAGGAAACTTTTCTGCCTTTAGCATCAGTTAGTTGCCCATCATCTAAAACCTGAAGCAAAATATTAAAAACATCTGGATGAGCTTTTTCAATCTCGTCCAAAAGCAAAACACTATACGGTCTTCTTCTTATTTTTTCTGTTAATTGCCCTGCTTCGTCGTAGCCAACATATCCGGGCGGAGAGCCAATCATTTTAGAAACCGTGTGCTTTTCCATATATTCAGACATATCAAGTCGGACTAAAGCGCTTTCATCATTAAAAAGAAATTCTGTTAATGCCTTGGCTGTTTCGGTTTTTCCAACTCCGGTAGGACCTAAAAACATAAACGAACCAAGTGGTCTGCTTTCCTCTGAAATCCCTGCCCTGCTTCTTCTTATAGCATTAGAAATTGCCTTGAGCGCCTGTCCTTGACCAACCACTCTTTTTGCCAAGACATCTTCCATCCTGCTTAATTTTTTAGCTTCTTCTTCCAGAAGATTGGTTGCTGGAATGCCTGTCCATAGGGCAACCACTCGCGCAATTTCTTCTTCTCCAACCTCTTCTTTCAAAACCTGATGCTTTTTTCTAAAAGCAACAAGGTCTTTTTCTTTTTTCTGAATCTCTTTCAAGATATTTGGAACTAATCCATACTTTATCCGAGCCACTTTTTCTAAATCACCCTCTCTTTGGGCAACTTCTGAATCAAAATTCAGTTTATCCATATCCTGCTTCAATTTTCTCAAATCCTGAATTAAATCCTTTTCTGTTTTCCATTTAAGCTCAACATTTTTAGCTTTTTCTCTTAAATCAGCCAATGTTCGCTCACAAACAGCCAGCCGTTTTTGAGAGGCCTTGTCTTTTTCATTTTTCAATGCCTGTCTTTCAATTTCTAAACGCTGAAGTTCTTTTTTTACTGTCTCTACCTCTATTGGCTCTGATTCAATTTCAAGACGCAAACCAGAAGCGGCCTCGTCCATTAAATCAACTGCTTTGTCTGGTAAAAATCTGTCTGTGATATATCTTGCTGAAAGCTCAGAAGCTGCAATTAAAGAAGCATCTTTAATTTTTACGCCATGATGAAGCTCATATTTCTCCTTGATGCCCCGCAATATGGCAATAGTATCTTCAATAGAGGGCTCAGAAACATAAACAGGCATAAATCTTCTTTCAAGAGCTGGATCTCTTTCAATATATTTTTGATATTCTTTCAAAGTAGTAGCTCCGACTGCTCTTAATTTACCTCTTGATAACGCGGGCTTTAAAAGATTGGAAGCGTCAATTGCTCCTTCTGCCGCGCCTGCTCCCATTACAGTATGAAGTTCGTCAATAAATAAAATATATTGGTCTTTTGCCTTTTCAATTTCTTTGAGCAAGGCCTTAATTCTGTGTTCAAACTCACCCCTATATTTTGTGCCGGCTATTAACAGACCTAAATCAAGAGCAATAATTTCTTTGGTTTTTAAACTCTCTGGAACCTCGCCTTTTATTATTCTTTGGGCAAGACCTTCTACAATAGCGGTTTTCCCAACTCCTGCTTCACCTATTAAAACTGGGTTATTCTTTGTTCTGCGAGAAAGCACTTGTACTACTCTCCTCATCTCCTTTTCTCTGCCTATAACTGGATCAAGCTCACCTCTTTCTGCCATCTGAGTAAGGTTTTTACAATATTTTTCAATCACTTGATATTTTGATTCCGGATTAGGGTCAGTAATTGTCTCCCCGCCCCTGATTTCAGCTAAAATTTCTTGAATATTATCATAAGTCAAGCCCGATTCTCTGTATTTATTCAAAATCTCTTGAGCTTCTGAAGGAATTTCCATTAAAGCCAAAAACATATGCTCTGCGGAAATAAATTTATCCTTCATTTTGATTGATTCTTTCTTTGCTCTATCTAAAACTCTTATCATATCTTGAGTCAAATAGAACTGACCTGCTGGAGGTGCTTTCTGGTCTAGGCGACCTGCGGTTATTCCTCTTTTACCAACCGACTTAAACACTATTTGCTGGATTTTAGTCGCATCAATTTTTAACTTTCTTATAATAGAAGCCACGACTGTTTCCTCTTGCCCCAATAAAGCATGCAAAAGATGCAGAGCGTCAATCTGCTGTTGGTCTTTTTCCCGAGCAAGTTCTTGAGCCATTAAAATCGCTTGCTGGGCTTTTTGAGTGAAATCTCCTGCTGGATTCATTAACATATTAGTAATAATTTAACACCAAAAAAACCGTTAGTCAAACGAATCAAGGTACGAAGTTCAACCTCGTACCTACTCTTTTTCTATCCCCCCCGACCTCATAAAGAGATTGGGGGAGATCCGCTGAAAAACGATCTCGGTAAACTTTTTATTTATAAATCTCGTGAGTGCCAATATCTAAAAATAAAACCTCTCCGATAGAGAGGAATATAAATTTTATCCGATAAGAATCAGTTACCCAAAAAGCCCAGCATCTTTTGTCCTTTCCTGAAAGTTTATGAGTATTAAGACGAGGGTCAAAGGAGTCCTTTCTAAAGATTGGTTCCTTTTCTTTGGCTTTTTCTTTTATTCTCTTGGGTAAACGCCGGTAGTTCTTTCTAAATTTAGGTGATGTACTAATAATCATAAACTAATCTAAATCAGCCAAAGATTTTATTTTCTTACACTTGCCCTGTTTATAATCTCTCAACCCTTCTTCAACTAATTTATCAAGCTCCTCTGCCTCTTTGCCTTCTAAATAATAAGTAGGCACTTCTCTGGTACGCATTTTTTTGTATTCTTCCAAGTCCAAAAGGACTACTCCTTTTTTAAGAGCACTCTGGGGGATTTTTACTATTTGATTTTCTAAAACTTTAGCCATATGTTTCTATGTTAGAGAATTCTCAAGGTAAGTCAAGCACACTCCCTGATATGCGTGCGTCAATCTTTAATCCCCTTTTTCTCCCAAAACAACATCAATAAAAAACTCTTCTCCTTTTCTTAGAATCTTTAGCAGCACACTATCCCCTGGTTTTTTCCGCAAAATTAATTTTGCTAAAGAATTTTGAACAGTGATTTTATCTCCATCCCATTCTAAAATTATATCATCTTGCTGAAGTCCTGCTGTTTCTGCAGAAGTTCCGGGAATAATCGTTATTCCTGTTTCTGTTCCATTAGAAGACCTCCCCACCCAAGCACCATAATTTACAGATAAATCATTGGCTTGAGCAAGTTCTTTGCTAATCACAGTATAATAAACGCCTAAATATGGATAAACAATTCTGCCCTCTATTTTTACCTGTTCTATATCTCTTTTTGCCATATTAATAGGCAAAGAAAAACCAATATTTTCTCCTGTTGTAGAACGAGCAACATTAATGCCAATCACCTGGCCCAAAAGATTCAAAAGCGGACCACCCGAATTACCCGGATTAATTGCTGCGTCTGTTTGAATTATCCCTTCCAAGCTCTCAATAAAACCAGTTGTCTCGGAAACAGCAGTAATATTTCTGCCAAGCCCTGAAACAACTCCTGTTGAAACCGTATTCTCAAATTCTCCCAAAGCATAGCCAATAGCAATTACGGTTTGGCCAATTTGAAGTTGTGAAGAATCTCCGAGCTTTACCACGGGAAATGATTCTCTTTTTTCTTCTACACCCGTTTGATCAATTTTTATAACAGCCAAATCGTAAAATGGATCTTTGGCTAAAATTTCTACTGGATAATTTTCGCCATTATTCAAAAATACAGTATAATCAGCATCTTCTTCCGATAAAACATGCTTATTGGTAATAATCATTCCATCTTTAGAAATAATAAAGCCAGTACCTCCGCCAACCTGTCTTTTTTCCGTTCCTTTTTGCCGGTATTGAGGAATTAAAAAATCACCACCCAAACCCCAAGGATCATTACCAAAAGGGTCAATATAGTATTTTTCAAGTATAGGGATATCTTTTGTGATAATAATACTCACTACTGCAGGAGATGTGTCTTTAACTGCCTGAATTGTTTTTTGTTCTTCTGTTGTTTGCGGAATATAATTATTACTTACAATCGTATCTTGTTTTATAATCGGCAATCCCTGATTTTTCAATAAATCCTCAAACCGCTCCTGCCAATGAATATTTATGACAAATGCGCCGATAGCTCCCCCAATTATAGCAGATAAGACTAAAAAAATCGCAAAAAGAAAAACTGGCGGCTTTTTGCCAGATTTTTTCTTTTTAAAATTCTTAAATCCAAAACCGCTATCAATAATTTCCCCCATCTTTTTTAGATTATTATCAAATCTTTTAAATTCTTTAAAATCCATTATTTTATTTTAAACCAAAAATATAAGGAATAAAGATAAGCCCACCCACGATAGCTGATACTATTACTATTAATAAAACCGCACCTGCTGCTAAATCCTTGATAA
>Ga0307928_10002007_pt1 | contig 15592 bp, 31 predicted proteins | sample AceLakmetagen232_FD_201815 | JGI IMG/M metagenome (GOLD analysis project Ga0307928, IMG submission 201815) | Saline water microbial communities from Ace Lake, Antarctica - #232 | ecosystem: Environmental > Aquatic > Non-marine Saline and Alkaline > Saline | place: Antarctica: Ace Lake... | reverse complement strand
TTGTGGTCAACGACGAGATACCATGCTGACATGGTATGCCCGCTGCTGTTTTCATATTTGTCGAAAGTGTATCGGATCTGGTTGCCTCGTTTGTCAATGATTGTAATCAGTGAAGCCCAAGGATCTTTCTTGTATGCCCATTTTGATCCTACTGTCACATATCTGTGAAGCATACGAGAGGCTAAGAACCTCAGCAGCAAACAGATCAACGCGACACCAATAACATCAGTCATTGTCTTCCACCTCACTTATTCTTTTCATTCTGAGCCTCCTTATAATCATAGTGGCTACCCACGTCACGCCAGTAACAGTCCATAACATATGCACCAACACGCAGGTTGTCCGATAAGCATGCATCAATCAGATCCGTCATATCATAATGTCCATCAACATATTCCAGAACCGAAGGTTCCAGAACATATATTCCAGCATTGATATGGAAACGATGCTTAGGCTTCTCGTCAATCCGCATCACGCGTCCATCGGATATATTCACGACTCCGTACTTCACACGGATAGCATGACGCTGTATCGCTACAGTCATATCATAACAATGATCATCGTGGTAGTTCACCAGATCATCGTAGTCGATGTCCGTAATGATATCGCCGTTCATTACGATGAATGCACCAGCGGGCCGAGCCATCAGAGCCAATGAACCAGCGGTGCCCAATGCACCAATCTCTTCAACATAGGTAACAGAGTCACCTAGATGCGTACGAATCATTCCTCCTAAATAATTAATAGATATCGTGATCTGACGATCACCGAGTCCTTCCAGTATGCAATCGAGAATAGTTCGATCACCTAGAGGCAGCAACGGCTTTGGGCAATGGTCTGTTAGAGGCGCGAGCCTCGTACCACGTCCACCAGCCATAACTACGGCCTGTCTCATTTGTTCTCCTGCTCTAGGCACTTACACCTCGGGCTGTGAGACATAGCTATAGCATTTGCTGCGTCTCTGTAGAATACATACTCATGCCCGTCGAACATCTTATACGAGAAGGGCTCATTAACCTTACACTGTACGTCAGAAGCAGCTTGGGCTTTAGCCACTTTGGCCTTGACAACAGTGACTCGTTGACTCTGAGGTTCTGGCTGACACCAAGCGAATGCTCCGGTTATTAGGAGCATGCCAACACAGAATCCCGCTATCAATCCAACAATAATTTCTACATACCTCATGCTAACACGTCCTCCATACTATTCTCACTATACCATTTGATGCACTTCCTCAGACCATCTTCCAACGACACTGATGGACGCCAGCTTAAGTATAACATAGCCATTGATGCATCGCAACGTAGGCAACTAACCTCAGAACCTACGGGTCTCAGACGATCGCAGTCCTTAATAACAGGTAGGCCCTTATTGACTATTTTTAGTACCGCTTCCACGACTTCTCTGATACTGTAGCTGTTGCCCGTACCAATATTGAAAGGACCAGTTGATCGCGACTCTCCCATCGCGAGGAAGCCTTCAACAGTGTCAGACACAAACATGAAGTCACGCTTCGGGGACAATGCTCCGAGTCGTATCTCCTCCCACTCGATCGCTTGACGGATGATGGTGGGTATGACCGCACGAGTAGACTGGCGTGGACCAAATGTATTAAAGGGCCGGATGATTCCGATATTCTGGTCGAAGCTGCAATTGAACGATAGACCCAGAGCATCAGATGCTACCTTGGATGCGGCATACGGCGACTGAGGGTGTATCTTGTGTTCCTCATCCATAGGAGCAAAACCTCCGGTATTGCTACCGTAGACCTCACTCGTTGAAGTGAGAACTATTCTAGCATCAGGTGCAGCACGGAGCACGTTGAGTGTACCCATGACGTTCACATCCACGTACTGCTTCGGTGCAACATAGGAATAGGGGATACCTATGAGTGCCGCGAGGTGATATACTACGTCGCAACCCGCGGCTGCTGTCTTGACGCAATCATAGTCAATGATGTCTCCTCTGATTATTTGTAGCCCACGAGTGGGCTGCAACCAACCGATTGAGCCTTTGCTGTTGTACCGCACCAACGCCACAACTTCGTGACCTTGAGCAATCAATGCTTCAACGAGATGACTGCCGATGAATCCACCGGCTCCTGTTACTAGTACTTTCATATGATCTCCTTCATTAATTTTTGTTCTAGTTTCTTCAGCTTCTCAGAGTCATAGACTCCTTCCCTTCTGGTATCGCGATCAGAGATTACACTGCCACACGGCCCAGATTGTGGATGCAACACATCAGTACCAATTTTAGAACAGAACTGACCTTTACACAGAATATATGACCCTACCTCTTTACCCTCACTGTTGAGCACCATGTAACGCCCATATTTCCACGGGTCTTGTTCAATCCTCATCTCTTACACTCTTCGAGCTTTGTTATCCTCTCTTTCTTCGCGGCTATGATCTTCTGAGCCTCACTGGAGTATGTGACCACGCGCCGTATGTCCTCCTGCAATCCTGCTATTTCAGCATCGAGCACAACCTCAAGGTCGCTCAGAGTCAGACGCTCGATCAACCTTCTGACCTCCAGCACCGTCAGCGTAATCTTCAGATGATAGTCACCGTTGATCTCAGAATCATATAGGTCGTCGAGTATTTGCTCTTGTGCCTCAATGCGTATCGCCTTCGCGAGGTCGGTCGGTGTGCCGCACAGATTGTAGATTGGTTCGCCACAATTCAAGCAGACGTTATCCATTGAGTATCTCCTTCAGTTTCTTGATTCGTTCGTCCCACATAATGTAGAAGGGTATAGTCCATTCATGATCGATACGATGTCCCCGCAACATCCACGAGATGTCAGCTAAGAGATTCTTTGCAGCCCATAGCTTGGGTTTCTTATGTGCTGTTAGTCGACGATACCGTTCTGAGAGTTTCATACCTCTAGAATAATCTAGGAAGTCCTCACTAATTTGTATTTTGATTTAATTCCTCACGGAATACTGTTTGCACTTCTTCCGGCGTGATGTCGTAGCACTCTAGGGCATCACAAGCATCGCTGGTGTCGCCAGTGTAGTAGCTCTCATAATTTGCCAGCTCATACTTGATGATGTCACGGCGTTTGTTGTTAGCTAGGACGCTCGCTATCCCGTCGGCGTGGATCTTGGCTAGGCCATCGAGAACGGTGTCAACATTGGGCTTCGGCACAAGCATATTCATATTAGAAACGTGGACGTATTTGACACCCTCCTGCTTCTGTCTGTCGAACTGCTCCATGCTGAACGCGAAGAAAGCACCGTTGTCATTGAAAAGGGCGGTCTGAAGTTCCTGCGTGTATTTGGTGAGCATCTATATAACCTTCGTTATTCCGGTGCGTTTCCGCGTTTCCATTGGTCCAGCTGCGTAATCCGTCATATCATCGAGCCTGTATTCAGGCTTCTGATTCGTGAGCCACCAAGCATCCTCACCTCTGATGCGGAAGGTTTTCTTGCACCCGTAACAGTGCATGATGTACTGTGGTCTACAGTTACTATCTTGGGAGAACCTAACTATTTTCGACCCACAATTCTTACAGGTCATTTCAAGGTTCACGGGTAACGGTGCGTGTGTTCTAGCCATTATTCCGGCTCCTGTGTCTGTGCTTGCTCCGGCACGTCTAGCTGAATGTCATACTTCATACATGTGTGTATTAGAAATGTTGCGCAGATGATTAAGACTATCAGCACCGCTGCGCATCCAATATCTTCACTGTCCCAATCACTGCTCATTAGTTGTCCCCTTTGACTCTAGCGATAACCGCTTTAGCTCGGTTCGTAGCGCAACTCATATCCGATGGATCACAATCGTTCTGGCAAGGACTACACTCCACTAAGTATTCCAGAGCATCGAGTAGATCGTCACGTTGATCCGTGAAATACCTGATGCCTTGACCCACTTCTGTCACGGTAAAGTCCAAGGGATCACCATCTATTGGGCACAGATCATATGCGGGAACCCAATGTTCCACGCCTTCAATGACAGCCATCGGCTGATTGAAGGTCTGTCCAGCATGCTCAAACATAGTGATCACTGTGTCCTCAACGGCAGTATCATCTTCAAGGGCACGCGGCACGTATTTTACTCTATCTCCGACCTTCATAACTGCTCCGTGGAAATAGTTTTAATGGCCACCTTCGATACAGTGAACCCACCATGGTCAGCAAACATCTTGTTAATGATCGTTCTAGCTGTATCACTTGCCTGTTTGTGGATCTGACCCACTGGGCAGTCATCACCCCAACGATCACCAAGAGGCAACTCGATGGTTATTTGAGCATGTGCTCTCGCTTTTACTTCGACCTTACTCATGCCAGCCTCCCGTTAAGCCAACGAGCCGCAGAGTGTAGACTCGCAAACGATCGACCGCCATTATATCTCACCATCTTCGCCACGCTGCTCAACGATTTCATCTGACCAGCACTGAAGCACGGTCCGTCGTCTTGTCCCAACACACAGAATAGTGTCTTCTCTGGGCGCTTATTGCTGTCATCGACAACTTCAGCTATCGAGTAGACGCCTGTCATCCTGGGTGTGATCACGTAGAGGCAATAGTCACACGACTCACGTTGTCTGATCTCCTCGGCCATGCACTCTTCAGTCCAGTCCTCAACGACTGGGTTGAAATAGTCGATCTCTAGTTTCTTGATCAGATCATCACGCCATGTGCTTTCGTTGCATGTTCCGCCTAAAAATACTTTCATTTCTTACACTCCACGCGTATTATGCGCTCGTCGCCATCCACCTTAATAGAGGTTTCGAGCTGATTCTTGTTGTTGCACTTGAGGTACGCGGCCAGTATTGCCAACGCTTCCAGCACGTCCATCGTCGTCGGTTCAATTATTTCTTTGTCCATTATGAGTCCACGTGCATTAGGTCAAGCGTTTGTCCCTTCCACTCATGGGTGCAATCCGTGAGGAAACGAATCTTACCATCGAACTTCATTGGCTTAGCCTTCATCACAATCCTCTGCATGTCCACACTTCGCACAAGTCTCAGGCACCGCACCCTTGTAGCCCGTGTCCCAACAATCTGGGATAGGTGTCTCGTCGAACTCTATGTCGTGCTCTATGCCGAGACTGACTACTTCGTGTGGAATAGTCTCTGCGTCCTTGAGGAGCAGAACGATGATGCGTTGCATCGCTTCTACTCTAGGAATCCTTTCCTGTGCGCACTCGTTCCAGACTTGCAGGAGAGCCTGTGCTACAGACGTACTCTCAGGATATGCAGTGCCCAAATGGATCTCTTGTATTCTATCAGTGTTCATCTTCTTCCTCCAATGTGTCTCGTAAGATATCTAAGAAATCTTGCGCTCTCCTACCGCTCTTTGCCATTGACGCTTCGGGTTGGTCCTTATCAGTGGCGCACATGCTGATATCACTAATGAGATTATCAACTAGTCCGATCATCACACCGAGATTCGCATAGCGCATTGCGTCTATTCTGGAATCACCTATTGCTCCGATCGGACCAACTAGCTTCTTAACAATCGCGTAGTGGTTCATCTCTTATCCTCCAGCTTCGACCACATCTCATGTAAGATGCGGTAGCATTCTTTGGCTTCATACTTACGGATCGGAAGCAGATGAGCTTTCTCTCTAGCAGGATTCACTTCGTCTTGAATATACCGCATGTATTCTTCCTGCTCAGAATAGTATGCTTCAGTTTCCGCTAATGGGATCTTCATCTTCCTCTGACTCCAATGCGTATTCTCTGACGTTAGTCAGACCAGTTTCTTTGTGTTCTAGGTTGCCTTCTCCATTCGTGAAGAATTTACCTTTTGGCAAATACAGACGATCAAACTTTCCGTGCCATTCGCCAAGCCCAGACGGTTCACCGTCATTATATTCGGCTGGACCACATGCGCTACACAGCTTCTTGCCTCTGTATTCTTCGAGTCCGGTCCAGTCGAATATTGACCTCAGAGTCTCTGGTCCCCAGAGGCAGCAGGAGGTCAGCGCGGTATTCTCAAGACATCCACACTTCTCACATTGTATTAGGCTCATGACCTCTCCTCACTATATGGGTATAGCCACATTCCATTATTACACTGTAGACATGTGAACTTGGCCAACGGACCATCGCGGTCTGGTTGAACTGTCAACTTAGACTCAAACTCTTCGATGATAGCACCACACTCATGACATGTGCCTCTGAAGACCTTGGGCTTCTTCACACCCTTGCTAACTATTCTAGCCATGTAATATCTCCAACATTTCGATACATATTTCCCTGCTCGGTGCTCCATTGGGATCAAGACACATCGAGTCATAGGCTCGTGTGATTAGGGAGCGTAGCTTCTCAATCTCTTCTTCCAGATCCTCATAGTCTGGTTTGAATACGAGAGCGTCGTTCTCCTTGCTACGTTCCCACTCGTAACTGCATCCAGCTCCCTTATTTGATGTGTTACAGTGGCCGACCTCGGGCTTGTCAGCATATACCACTGTTCCGAAGTTTCCTCCTCTGCATTTAGGACAAGTGAACATCAATCCTCCTGTGACCATTTTCTGGTCATGTACCCAAAGGCACCAGCAATAATAGCAGACGCCAGTACGAAGGCGTTATTTGGTTCACGGACAGTCAGGTCTTTACCTCCTACCCAGAATACCAGAACCATCAGAGCCGCAGCTGCGATAGCGCATAGTAGCTTCATCATTATTCACACCTCGTTTGCGCATTCAATTCACTCGTTAGAGTTTCTAGTGCCAGCCAGTTCATCTATTCCCAGAGTGATGAGACAAACTGTATTATAATCAATCTTCATGATTGTGGCTCCATATGAGTTTCTATTAGTTCTGTAGCAGATGAGCCAAGTAGTATGGACTCTTGAACCATAGCCATGGTTGTCTCTGATCGTATTGTGCGTTCTCCTAGGCTGATGGCCTCTTCAGGGAAGAACCTCTCCAGTGCCATCCTGAAACAGGCATTAGTCATGTAGCCGATTTCTATACATAGATCAATACGCCCAGGCCGGATCAACGCCTCATCCAACTTTTCGATATGGTTTGTTGTTGTAATCAGCAACCGACCATGTATAGTAACGACGCCATCAAGCGCATTCAGGATCTCGGAAAGACCACCACCATTGAGAGTATTGACTAGATCAGAAAAGTCATCATCCGCTGTGGGCATGTTGTCCTCTGTCTCCTTCTTCTTTTTCTTTTTCTTCTTCCGCTTCTTGACTGATGCTGCTGTATCGATGTCCTCAACAACTACAATCCTGTCTGCGTCTAAGTCATCTAGCGCCCGATTTATAACAGGCAAATAGCCGGCGGACACAATATTTAGTCCTCTGGAATAATGACCAGCGATAGCCTTGATAAGTGATGTTTTCCCAGTACCAGACGGACCATAGAACATCAGACCAAATTGGTACGGTATGCCGTGCTCAAGATACCACTGCTCTTTCGCGAGGAAGGCATCTATTCCGGCTAGTATCTTCTTCTTTGTTTCCTCAGGAAGTATGATTGAATCCCATGAGCGTATGGGCTGACCGCCGATTATATTCCAACCGTCCTTTCCGAATCGACTTACTACAGTCTTACCTTGATCTGCTGCCTCAGTACACTTCTGGCTTGCGGATAGAAGTTCATCAAATAGTGTATGACTGCGCCCGAGTGTCAGGAGATGAATGGTCTCCTTCTCAAACATATCCATTGACTCTTTGGTCAGTACACTAAGGAAGATAGGTCTATGTTTGTACCAGATAAGATGCCAACCGTCACCTACAGACTTGGTTCGATTTTCGTCATTACCGTACCGTCCATTCCGTATCTTCACCCGACGGAATTTGGGTGCGTAACCCTCCTGCTCAAGCCATCGCATAAGATTATGAAAAGAATCATTTGCTGACGCAATGGAGACTTCAGTTGTTAAATACCGTTTGCTAGTATTGTAGATCCAAGACGGCACGCCTCGGCAGACATAGGATAAGACACCTAACAGCCATAAGGATAATGCACCGCCAATCATCTGGTTTCCACCAGAGATATCATTGATGAACTCAAATATTCTATTTAACATTCTTCATCACTTGCTCTTAGTTTCAGGTTCAACATACTTTTCAAACCTGTAAGCCTTGATAGTCTTTTTATTCTCCAAGACAGCCTTGACGAGTCTATGCCACCCGTCCATGATATACCCATCCCAACCTATGATGACTGGTATTGAGATATCTGTATTTCGGATTCGGACCGCGTGGTACAAGTAATCATCAATCGACGTGATACTACCATTGGACCATGGGAAACGACTCAGGTCAAGGTGGCGTAGAGTAATAGACTCTATCCTAAGCTTACGCTCCTTGGCTATTCTGTACAAGTAAGGTGCTGACCAGCGATTACCGTCACAATCACAGAAGCAACTCTCATCGAAAGGACACGAGTTGGCTTTGTGTACCTCCAAAAGTGTCTTCATTCTTCCACCTATGTTATTAATTTGGCTCCCGCTAAGGCAGAAGCCAAAATTATGTCAGTGTCCGGTTGGCTGTACGGTATCCACTTTGAACGCTAGCTTCATGAAGCGTTCCGCACCTTTGTTAGCTATTCCGTGATTGCTCTCATGTTCACCTTCTGGCATGGCATCATAGAAGGACATAGCGACGTTGCAGTGCCACGACCATGCGAAGTCAGGATCATCCTGCATTGCTGTAGACAAGACCCTCAGAGCCTTTTGAACCGAGGTCTCATCTTGATTTTGTGGAATAAAATGAATCTTATCCACAGTCTTGCCCTTCTCTCTCATAACCGGCCAACTTGGCAGCATTTGGTACACGTAACCATGTCCGAGGCCGACCATCATTACAAGTGAATACTTCTAGTTCACGGCTGTTGAAGCAGTAACCAGCAGCCTCAAACATGCCATTGTCTACGACGCATACTGCTCCCACTTCTGGTTCAGTTAGAATCTCAGCGTCATGGTTCTCAATCAAATACTGAACCTTGCCTTTAGCTGGTCCTTCGATGTAGAATCCCATCATGTCCTCTCTATTGGTGTTGCTTTCGTGCGCGGACGCATGAGTAGACCACCACGACGCGTGTGGTCGCATGTGGCCTTCTCGGGCTTGTACCACTCAAATGTGATCTCTGGAATATGTGCCGGTACGGGTCGCGGTTTCGGATAGAATCCGCTCATAGCTGTAGCGCTACATGATGGGCAACTGATCATGGCAGGCGTACAGCCCTTATCCACTTCCACGGTCGTCGTGATCTTGCGGCACTTCGAACACTTATAGGTGTTGATACGCCAGTTACTTTCTCTCCAGTTCATTTAATGCCTCTTCAATTTCAGATATTTGTTTTCGAAGAATCTTCAGATGCTTATGCTTCCTAGCTACAAATGATTCTTTGGCTTCTGGAATAGTTTCACAAGCGAAGCACCGTCTCCATGAGCTCTGCTACTACGGAGTAGACATGTCTCTGAATATCATAACTATTTTGATCATGATGTTACTCTATGTAGGCGTCCCAGTGATTGCACATCAACTCCCCAAGTGCTCTTAACCACCGTTGGTATAACTTTAGCCAGATCGACTATAAGATAACCTTTAGAGCAAGCGCACTTCAGGTGTAGCTGATACGAGTTAATACCAATGTTGTTGTGTTCCGTGAAGAATATGTAGCCGGAACACTTGCAGCATTTCATACCCTTGAGAACCACACGATTCTTGTAGCAAATACTCCGATCGTCGTTGGCTCTGAGGAAGATACGATAACTACCCTTATTGGTAACTACTCTCACACTCTGTTTGCTCAAGGGAACAATGTCTATCGGCACCTCGCGTGCATATTGGAGTTCATCAGTTAGTTGGAGCCGTATGCCAGTCTCATCGATGATCTCAATCATTCTTTCCTCCCGAGCGCGTACTTCCTATTCCCAGCCTTATCGCAGGGTACTACATCATATGTCAGATTAGACCCAATCAGAGCCTCAGAGTCATCAGTGTATCCGATGATACGATAAGGTTCAATGTATGTCCCGATCATGATACACTTGGGAGCATCCTTGATGCTAGGATACACACCCTTACCCCAGTTCAACTTGAAGAGTTTGTAAGGCTCCTCCTTCACTTTCGCTATACGGAACAGCCCACATACCAACTCGTAGCTGTCAGGTTGCTCTGTGTCAAAATAGTCGAACTCCTCCCAATCCAGTATATTACCATCGCGCTGGAGCAGACGACCATTGAGTGGGTAAAGGAAACGTTGACCTTTCCAGTATTCCACCTCTCCAGTCTGGTCAATCGTGACCATGTGTTTCTTGTGCAAATATGTGATCGTACGCAGCCAACGCCTACGCTCACTCTGCCAAATATCTCCGACCTTTGGTTCAATCATGTTAGCCTCTGTAGCGCATCGCGCAGTTTGTCAGCTTGGGACTCGATGACTGCTTCGATCCCTTCGGAGCGTGACTGTAGATCATGCAGCTCAGACTCTTTGACCCGTATGCAGGACGTGAGGTTGGCTTGGTCATGCCTCAATATGGTGATCTTGTCACGGTATTCCTTGAGTGATGCTGTTGGGATAATATCACTCAACATCCCGTCATGTACCTCACTCCGCACGCCCGTGAGCCACGGACCAAGGTATGAGTCCTTGCCCAACTTGGATATAGCGTTATCCAGAATAGATAGTTCTTCCGATTTGGTCATGGTAGCTCCTCGAACTTCATGGTCCTGATCCCGAGTGATCTCGGTATTTCACCATCTGTTATGTCGTCATTGCCCACGTGCGTCATATCTCTTGAGGCTACGCCCAAGTCCTGCAGCGCACGCTCGTAAGGTTCTGGAGTCTGCTTGTCGCCGATCACTATAACGTCAAACAGTCCGCGGATTCCAAGACGATCTATTTTGTTATTTTGGACATTTGGTAGGCCGTGAGTCACGAGTCCGATCTTGTGTCCCTGTACCTTAAGATTGATCAGCTTCTGTATTCCTGACCTCGGATACAGCTTGGAGGTATTGAACCTGTAGGTATTGACAATATCCTGTATACACTCTTCACTTGAACAGGGCAACACCTGACCAAACATATTCTCACGATTGCCAGAATCATAGATGGCACGAAGCTGCCACTCGACATCCAAACCATCTCCGGAATAGATTTGAGCTGCCACAGCACGTATGCCAGCGTAAGCGTAATCTTGTTCCAAATAGAGCGTGTCGTCCAGATCGAAAGTGTATGCTGTCATTGGCTTCGTGAACACCGATTGGTCATACCGAGCCATGGACATCCCTTCTAGGATGGTACATACCTCTGTTTCTCTTCCAACCACCATATCTATGATCATTCCTGGCCAGTCTCCGCCCGCAGCAATCGTCAGAGGCAACCCTCCGCCCATCCGAGCGTTGATCTCGATGAATACATTATTCTTGAATTGAACTGTAACAGGTCCGGTGCAGCCCATAGATTGAGCAATAATGATGGACCGACTCTCTAGCATTTCATTCTCGATGATGACGGCTTTAGTCACCTCACCGCCGCGCACTCGTATACGCTCCCTGCATACAGCCATGAGAGTATGGCCTTTCAGATCCAGCAGCACATCAACTGTGACTTCAGTACCTATCAGAACCTGCTCATCAATGAAGATACTATCATCAGACTTTTCGTTATTGTACTGTAATCCAGCACCAGCCGATCCGCTACCGAAGCGAGGCTTGCGGTGGTAGGGAAGATCACAGGTTTCTGAGTCGACCAATTGTGTGACTGCGATGCCTTTCCTCCTGACTATTTCACGTGCAGCACGCTTATCATCACAAGTCTTGACAGCTTCCTTGGAGGATACCAGAACCGTACAGCCCAGATCTCTGTCGACTAGGCGCAATAGATCTGGGTCTATAGTGGGTATGATCAGTTCGATGTCATGCTCGTGGATGTATGCCTTGAGTGCGTCATCGTCTGTAATATCCAGCTTCTCAGGACACTGCACAAAAGCGAGTGCTGGAGCAGACATATCGATGTCGGTGCCAAATACTTTTGCTCCAGCAGCTATGAACCTTTGAACCAGTTCAACACGCCTGCCGACGTTGGGAAATAATATATTCATTTCGTATACTCATACTTATGTGGTTCGGAATAGTCGAGACGCGCATCAGCCAGTTGTGACCGGGAACTAAGACGATGAGAATCTACCAAACGATCGACCTCACGCATGACCCTCTCAGCCGCTTTGAGTTTCAGCTTCCTCATCTTACCTCCATACGGGCTACCTTTCGGTAGCCCAATTCGTGATTACTATTTTCGAGGCTTTGGCTGACGCGGAGTATTGCGATTACCCCGACCACCACCAGAACCGTCCCTCTTGGGCGTGCCTCCGCATGCTCCTTGTCTTGGTCCTGGTCTTGGCTTCACTGGTCTGCGTGCCATGTTGTTCTCCTGTTGTTGTTACTTATCGGGTTCTTGATTATACTTGATGGAATAAATGACAATTATAGTTTTGTGAGACTTGCTCAAATCTATGTCGTGCACATTCCTCATCTGTGAAAATCTCAGGGTCCACATCGGCATCATCAAATAATATGGCCCAATAGTCAGTGATTATACTCGTTGCAGCATGAGGTGGCTGGATTGGTGAGCATCTAAGGCAAGCTGGAGTAACATTAGAAAATTCTACAACTTCAATACCCGCCTTATACCCTATGGCAGATAAGTTCATGTCCGTCCAAGCTTCAACATGCTTCATACACTTGGGACACATTGCCGCCTTCTGCTCTGTGTCTGATGCCATCCGACTCGAACTGCCTATTTTAGTACCACAGAATGCAAGATCTGCATGATGGACACCAATATGTGTCCACTTCAGATGCATCGGTCGAAAGAGTCCGTGACCCTCAGTCGCTTTTACTCTAGGCATGCTACTATTTTCTCCGCTGCATTACCATCACCGTATATGTGTGATGGTTCATTAGATAATTGTTTTGCTAACTGTATCGACACATTGATGTCAGCACGACACCAGCTACAAGGAACAGTACTTGGTCCGAGCTTCCTTCCAAGCTGACGCGTACCAATATTGACACTAGGTACACCCATGAATGATGCTTCAATTATTCCAGAGGAAGAGTTGCCTACAACGCATGCAGCGTGACGCATCAGATTAATATATCTCTCGTGACCGACACTTGTATACTGGCGGGCATCAAGGCGACTCAGAGTATTCCGTATCTCCTCAGATCCGGAATCATTACATGGATGCGTGATGACTATTTTCTCTTCCCTCTGGTCGAGGACTTTGACTAATTCTGTTAATTTAATGCGTCCCAGAGTCTCAGGGTGTACGCACACCAGCAAATAGTCTTCATCTATTTCCCGAGCGAGGCTTGGTACGAGCCTGACTGCATCAAGGTCTGGTGCACCTGTGACGTGTATATTATCCATCCCGAGTCGTTCGACTTCAGCGGCACAACTAGCATTGGCTACACAATGGATATTCGAGAGAACTGATAAAGCCTTACGCACCTGATCGTCATATGATCCAGCTGTAACATACCCGCCGCCGATGTGTACAATTGGCATTCCCTGCACGATAGCTGACTCAGCGTAGCGCAACATCTCCAGACGATCACCCAAGATCATCATGATATCACCCTTAGTGCCCAATCCAACATTGAATCCACTATTCTCGACCTCCGAGGGGAAGTCATGTTCACAGTCCACTACGAAATGATAATCATCCAGTAGTGCAGCTACCGGCTTTAGACGCCCAAAATCCGATCGCGCAACCGTTGGAATAACGACGTGCATTCTATATCCTCCTCAGTTAGTATGTGATCCTTGAATATTGTGTGCGTGAGACGTTGGCCCACGACGCGAGACAACTCAGAAGCTGGTATGCCTGTGCAAGGCCGCTTGGTCGTGAGGTGCTCACGCTTCAGGATCATGCCACCAACCATGTTCTTCTTCGCTACGATACTCTTCTTTGCTACTCGTGACGTATCAGCTTCAGACTCTGCGGGTATTTTGATACCATTGCCTAGCATCTTATCTACACCCATCAACGAATTAACCATCTCAAGGAATGCTTCTGGTTTCATTGATGCCACATGATCTGGTCCCTCACCTCCCGTCGTGAAATGCTTTTCAATAACTGTTGCTCCCAGAGCCGCAGCTGCGATAGCTGCATCTGATCCGAGAGAGTGATCCGAATAGCCGATTGGGCATGAGAATAGTTGCTGCATGGTTCGTATGACTCGGAGGTTAAGATCCTCCGGTCGAGCCGGATATGCTGATGTGCAATGCAGCAGTGTCAGAGGGCCACTCTGTTGTGCTGACAAATAATCTACTGATGAACAGACTTCTTCCATCGTAGCCATACCAGTTGATACGATCAGAGGCAAACGAGTCATCGCACATGCTTCTAGCATGAGTGGATTGGTCAGCTCACCCGAAGGTATTTTGATGCGGTTCACACCAAGTGCGACCAAATCGGCTACGCTCTGAACATCGAAGGGACTAGCCAGAAATTTCATTTGCTTCTGGTGAGCCACAGACATGAGATAATCCATCTCCTCGACTGTTAGCGCATACTTATTCGCTATCTGATTGAATGAATCACCTGTCATATATTCCGCGATGGGCGCACCTGGAACCATGAGCTCGTCAACATGATACATCTGGAATTTAACCGTCGTGGCTCCAGCACTCCTTGCAGCATTAATCATTTCCGCTGCCTTGTCGACGCTCCCATCATGATTAATGCCTATTTCAGCAATGATCTCTAGCATTTCATTTTCCCTATGACATCAACAATCACGGCTACACTAACTTCGTACTTATTCTGAAGCTCGTCCAATTGAATCTCAGACTCGTACTTCTTGTTCTTAAGAGCATCGACACCATCAGTAAGTTCAGCCAAGCTATAATCCATCCTAGTCGTGTGGAATACCGCCGAGGCCATATTCTGTCGATGTTTCTTATCAGTGGCCAGCCTCTTTTGAATGATAGCTTTCGCTTCATTCAGATCGTGGCAAGATGTGTTGTACTCTTGCGCTACCCAGTCAAGGAAGCCCTGCTGCATTTGCTTCATGTCCTCTAACTCCATCTCGGATATTTGGAGTGTGAGCTTCACGGCGGAATGCTGCACGACTAGCGACTCGTGTTTGGCTTTCGATGTAACGTACGATGGTCCCTTAGGCGTGTCTTCTAGCATTATTTAGATCCTCCTGTGTGTCAATATCGATTGAACGTTTGGCGTTGAGTAAGTATCCACGAGTGTTAGGTGGTAGTAGAGTCCTGTGTTCAAATAGAACATCTGTACGGATGATATAGATACCTCCAGTTATCTTATGCGCAACACGCATACTCTGTCTGGGCGTATGTTGGTCTAACGGGTATAATGGTTCAAGCTCCCATTTGTGGTTCATCCAACGTAGGTGATCAGGATACACATCAGACACACAGACGCTGGCTACGGCATCGAAATGAGGTATATACTCGAAGGCTCCATCCACATCTTTAGATGTGACGAATGGCGAAGATGGTTGCAATAAAGTAATATACTCTGGTTTGTGACGAATTTGAAGCAGAACGTCGAAAATAGCGTCAACGACTGACGACCCATCCGTGGCTAACGCTTCAGGGCGGAGTATAGGTGTTGCACCAACCGCTAGGGCG
>Ga0307928_10002006_pt1 | contig 15599 bp, 21 predicted proteins | sample AceLakmetagen232_FD_201815 | JGI IMG/M metagenome (GOLD analysis project Ga0307928, IMG submission 201815) | Saline water microbial communities from Ace Lake, Antarctica - #232 | ecosystem: Environmental > Aquatic > Non-marine Saline and Alkaline > Saline | place: Antarctica: Ace Lake... | reverse complement strand
GTCCAACGTCCACGCCGTCAACGTTGCGGATCGCGCACCTTATCGACAAGGTGAAGTTTATCAGTGGCGACCTGGGCGATATGGTGTCTCTGATTAGGGCCGTCGAAACGGCGCAGCCCGATGAAGTTTACAACCTGGGAGCTATGTCGTTTGTCCCTGATTCATGGTCGCAACCGGAAAAGGTAAACGATATCGTGGCCGGCGGAGTTGGCCGATTGCTGGAAGCCATTCGGATGATCCAGCCCGATGCGCGATTCTACCAGGCGTCATCCTCTGAAATGTTCGGAGAGGTACTGGAGACGCCGCAAAGTGAGACAACGCCGTTCAACCCGCAATCACCCTACGGAGTAGCCAAGACAGCGGGACACCGCCTCGTTGAGGTTCACAGGCGCAGCTACGGCACGTTCGCCTGCTCCGGTATTCTGTTCAATCATGAATCGCCACGGCGCGGCTTAGAGTTCGTCACGCGGAAAATTACTAGGGCGGCAGTGATGATCAAAGCAGGAAAACAGGATCGTCTTGCGCTCGGCAACTTGGCCGCGAAACGCGACTGGGGATTTGCCGGCGATTACGTCCGTGCCATGTGGATGATGCTGCAACAGGACGAGCCCGATGATTATGTAATTGCCACAGGCGAAGCGCATACCGTGCGGGATTTTTGTCGATCAGCGTTTCGATGGGTCGGTTTGGATTATCAAAAATATGTTGATGTCGATCCTGCATTTTTCCGACCGGCTGAAGTCGAGTTTCTGCTTGGCGATTCATCCAAGGCAAAAAACGTGCTAGGGTGGTCGCCGAAAGTAAAATTCGATGAACTCGTTAGATTAATGGTCGATCAAGAAGGAGAATAAGATGTCGCTATTCCAAATTCCGTTGACACCGTTTGAACTCGCGCTGAGACAACTAGGGGTTTGTGAAATCCCCGGACCGGAGACCAATGTCAGAATCGCTGAGTATCACGGATCGGTAGGGCTGCACGTTGGCGACGAAACTTCGTGGTGCAGTTCGTTCCGTAATTGGTGTGAAGAAACAATCAATGGTGAAGGATCGGGCACGAACAGCGCAGCGGCTCGATCATGGTTGACGTGGGGTCAAGAGGTTCCGCTGGATGCAGCAAGGACCGGTGACACTGTCGTTTTTTGGCGGGGGTCAATTGCCGACTGGCGCGGGCACGTTGCGTTTTTCGTTGCGTGGTCAAGGGATGGAAAACGGGTTTTGGTTTTAGGCGGAAATCAATCTGATGCCGTCACGATGAAATGGTATCCGGTCGACCGGATTTTACAAATTAGGAGGGCCGCATGAAAAAATGGTTTAGTCGAAAACTGATCCTGGTTGTAGTGTTCGATGTCGTGATGATCGCCCTCGGTGCACTTGTCCCAGCGACGGCACCAATGGCCATCGAGGCGGCGAAAGCTGTCACGATTGTGTATGTCGGAGCGCAAGCCGTGCAGAACGCTGTGGGAATCGTGGGCGGTACGCTGAAAAAAGATCAGCCGGCACCGAAAAGCGATTTCGAGGAATAGCCCAGAATGCCTGTACGGCCCGCAAGGGTCGGGGATCGCAGCATACGACGTCGTTCTGTGCGCAGGTATACAGTGGGAATCAAGCTAGTAAATTATTTTTCGTTGTAAAATCAATTACTTACAAAGCAGAGGCTCGTAAGTGCTTGTTTTCATTACTCAATATATTTTGCAAAATGGCTAAAAAAAGACTTGACAATTTTTTTTGCAGGCCCTATATTGAAAACATGATGACGAACGGAACAAACCAAAACCAAGAGGGAAACAAAATGAATATCTTCCTGGACAGAAAAAACATTGAAATGATCAACGTAATCCGAAACGCCTGGGGACTCGCCAGATCAGCACAGTCCAATTCTCCGAACAACGGTCGGTTTGGAGTCGTGCGCCTGTACGACAAACCGGAGTACAAAGGCCATCCTGACCGTGCCGTTGTGACCCTGCATAATGAAAAAGAGCTTCGCCAATATTTCAACGAACACCACGCATAGGAGACTGTGACGATGACTCTCGATGAATTGATCCAAACGTTGACAAGGGGCACAGATGGAAACCCGGGGCTGCGTGACTCTGTAAAAGGCGTTGCCGCTATGGCTTATAAAACCGCCATCAAAGATGGCAAGAGCCACGACGACGCAATTAAGCTCACACTCGAACAGGTGGGAAGCTGGTTTATTCCGTTTCTCATGTTCTAGCCGGCAGACGAAAATACAAACCAGGAGGGGAACAATGACACGGACAATGGAACAAATAACCGAGATCATGAATCGAAATTTTATCGAGATTCTGGAAATCTGCGAGGGGCAGGGGCCGGTTGGCTGGTTCGTTCAGACCGGCGTGAGCGGCGGTGTGAGTACGCCATCCGATATCGGCACGTTGACCGTGACCGTTAACGAACTTGAGATGCGGGGTTATCACGGCCCGTTCGAGGACTTCGTGGAAGCCTTCGAATTTGGCCTTAGCATTACAAACAAATACCTCGTTGAAGCGGCGATTCGCGACACGTTGGTGGTTTGGGATAATCCGGAGTTCCAAAAATGGGCGGAGGCGTGGTTGAACCAGACCAACCGCTCCGATGCAACGGTTGTAGCTGCAACCCACGCGGCGGTGACCGAAGCAAAACGGTTTCACCGAGTTGCAAAATCCGCGTGGTTGGCCGTGAGCGCGGCGGAAGCGCTAAACGTCAACCCGGCCGGCGACGCGGCGTGGGAATACGCGCTGTACGCAACCGAAGCGAGAATTGCGGCGTTTTTATTAAAGGCAAACGAGGACGCCGACGAATAACCGGCGAACGGAAACAAAACTAGAACCACACGCCGCGATCAGCGGCAACGAAAGGGGACGACAATGGGGAACGCAAACGAAAACCACGTTGACGCGGCGATGTGCACCGTACGAACGGTTTGGAATACTCCGGAGTTCGAGAAATTGGTCAAAGAATTAGAGAATTCCGAAGGCGCACTTGACCGAGCATTGGAGGCATTGGAGGCAAACGAGGACACCGACGAATAACCGGCGAACGGAAACAAAACTAGAACCACACGCCGCGATCAGCGGCAACGAAAGGGGACGACAATGGGAAATGAAAACGCCGCAATTCTCACTCTTGAGAATTTAAAAAACCGGCCATGGACGAACACCGACCACGGGGTCGGAATTACCTACAGCGAACTGTGGGCAGCGATGGTCGAATACCGTGAAATCACAGACGGCGTTCTGCAAGCCTATTTTAAAAAGGTGCTGGAAATTTTTGACACGCTCCGCGAACTCGGGTTCGGTCGCTACGCGTTTCAAACCGGTGTCGAGTATGTTTCCACGACCCGTAAGCTTGTTGACACGGTTCGTGATGCAGCGGTGGCGGTGAAGCTCGCGGACGGCGACATTCCGCCGTGGGAAACAGATAATGCTTCACCGGATGACACAGTAACTCACAATGGTTTTCCCAGCCAAGCAGAGGGGGCAATTGATTTTTTCACACTAGCGGCAAGACGGAACTTCGATGAAGCCGGCAAGTTGATGGAAATCGGCTTTCGCGGTGTCGCGGTCGCCGTTTTGCGTGAAAACGAACAACCGCTCTTCGATTTTCTTATTGATCAACACGTGGGGCAGATCCTCAACGCAAGCGTGGAACGCAAAAACTTCCCGGTTAAGAGCTTAGTGGTTGGTCTTTTCTGGAAACGCAAAAAGGAGCATGAAACCAAGTAACCCAAAAAGGTTTGCAGTTCTTTTGAAATCTAAAGAAAAGGGGTTTACAAAGCTTGTAGGATGTGCTAGAAAGTACGGTATATCAACTGCCCCGACCTCCGCGATTATCGGTAAAACGGGGCCATAAACAATCGCCCCCACAGGGGGCAAGGAGAATCAAAATGAGTCAGTTCCAAATGACAAGCATCGTAACTGTCGCCTGTGACAGTGTACGATGCAAACACGACCTCGCGGTCACTGTCGAGCCGTCCATCATGGGCGACGAGCACGCGGTTGAAAACCGCGTGCTCGTCGCCATGTCGAAAGCCGGGTGGAGCGTGATGACGATCACTAACAGGGACGGCGTCGTCACCAAAAACCAATGTCCGAAGTGCATGGCTTATTCGCAACGACGGTTCCAACCGAAGCCCGCGCCCGAAACGACCCCGGTGATTCCGACTCCACCCCAGGTGACCGGTGGCGCTCTGACCATCGGAACGACGAAGGCCGCACGGGCTCCGACGGGCAGAAAAAAATAGAGTAGAAAAAGGAAGGGCGTTGCGGAAGCCAACCCGCAACGCCCCTCGACCGGAGAAGAAAGAGAACCAAGATGTGCCTTCCTCTTATCACCGGGCGTGCGTCTTGTCAACCGAAAAAGGAGAAAGGTGAATGTTACCGAAACTTGTCGCCTACGTCGCCGGGCCATACCGCGCCGAAACTCATTCCGGGGTTTACGATAATATCCAGCGGGCGCGGAAGGTTGCCGAACGCCAACGACTAGAACTGAAAGGGGAATCAAGATGTCAAATACCGAACTGTTTACTCCAAACAGACTATGCGAAATCGCCGACGCCATTGATAAAAGCGTCAAGATGAAAAAATGGGGAGATAGAAATAAGTGCTCGCTGTGCCTGTGTTTCATGGATAACTGTAGGTATTGCCGTGAAATCCTCGGATGTCTTTGTCATCGCTTCGGCGAAGACCTTGGAGTCTCATGTTTTCACAATGGTGGGAACAGAGGCCGCGAAACTGTTATGGCCGCGTGTCCGTATTGGTTTCGTAAAGGGACAAAAGCGGAGCGATCTCTATTTCGCAGACGTGCCAACAAAAAACTGCGCAGAATTTCGGCGGACTTACGTAAAAGGGCTGGTGCAAAATGACACAATCAAACGACATTACGAATACCGATATCGCTGCGGCGCTAGAACAATGCGCCAAGATGAAAAAATGGGGCCACTCATCGAGTTGCCCTTTGTGCCAACTTTTTGCGTGGTGCAAACCATGCCGGGAAGTCCTTGGCAGCCTTTGTGGCGACTTTGGTAGAGGTCTTGGCGTTCCACGATCTTATAATCATCGTAGTGGTAAAGGAAATATGTGTGCGGCTTCATACTGGACTGACCAAGGGACGAAAGCGGAGCGATCTCTATTTCGCAGACGTGCCAACAAAAGGCTCCGCGCGATGGCCGCTGAATACCGTGAAGAAGAAGACGAATGATGGCTCTTACGTGGATAGATAAAATGAAGCGGGCGCCCCCGTCAACGTTATCGGTCGTAGCTTTTATGATGGCTCTACTGTGCGTATGTTTGGTGTTTTCAATCTGCCTCTTTGACAATCGACAAAGCCAAATCAATAACAATAACAATGATCCTGGATGCCCCTACGACACGATCACCGAACAAGAGTTTTGCGGCGACGGCGAAGCCCTTGCCGCGTACCACGGCCGTATCGCTGCGCGGCTGTGCAAAGGAGAAGGACAATGACAATGACAAGTGAAAAGATTCGCTTTCGCATCGATGACAAAAGAGTCACAAAACCTGTTGCCGTTGACATAAGTTTCGGAGATGGCCTTTGGGCTTGCGAGTGTCGCTTGCACGGCTTCATGGGAATCTTTGCTCACGCCAACACCCGCGACGACGCACTCACGGAAGCCCAAAAACAATTTACTTTCATCTGGACGGAATACGCAATGGAGAACGATGAATACCTTACATTGGCTGCAATTGAACTAAAACAAAAGCTACTGAAATTGGTCGAAGATGAAGACGAAACACCGGCACGCGAAACTCGAATCATTCTTGATTGGCTCGTTGAAGTCGATGGAACAAGGCTGGACGTGTCAGTACATTTCGCAACACGCAATGACGTTGGTTGCCCAATGGACACAGCGAGGTGTGTGTGTGTGTGTGTATTTGGATACTATTTTACTCGCAAATGCCATTACATGATGCACGCACATTTTTACAACGGCGGGTGGGATTTCATACAATCATGGAGCTACGACGACGGCCCACCTGACGAATCGTTTTCGCGTATCAATGGCTCGGTGTCGCCGAGCGAAACTACCGACGATAAGGGGGGCGTGATGTTTGGCAAGAAGAAAAGAGAACAGCGGATTTTAGAACTCGAAAAGGTCGTCGAAGAAATGGCGGCGCAGGTTTTTAATCTTCAAACCATCCTTGAAGATGTAATCGAAAAATTCAATAAAATGGGAGCGCAAGTTGATCGAATCGGTAATAAAGCCAGCGGCGCGTCCACTGCGGTGAACAAGCTGCGCGAAAAAGTCAATAACTGGTGGGGAGAAGGCTCAAAATGAAGTACGACGGCTGCAGAGGAATAGTGACAACGTATGAGGTTTGGGCAGCGATTAAAAACGCTCATGAACTAGTGCCGATTGGATCCTACTCTGCCCCACAAGGCGGGTTTCATGATCCAAGTCAAGGCATAATGGAAACCGCCTATGGTTTCGAGGCCGGCGACTTTCCGATCATGGGCGCAACAACGACGTGGGATATCGACCGTGAGAATCCCCCAAAACGGTTGAACGAAAAAACCGTTTATGTTCTCTACGTACCGGAGGCGACTACAAATGACTACTGACGCTCGTAAACGAATCCGCGTTTCCAGAGGAAAGGCCGGGTTTTACATCAAAACACCTGGACCCTGGGCAAAGAACCTTGTTGCCACAATCGCCGGCGCATCGTGGAAAAGTTCACCGTTCTTTGTTTGGGCAATTCCCGCATCACCGACGTCGGTAGGAGCATTGGTGGCGAACTGTGAAGAAATCGGTTTCGATATTATGCTTAACCCAAGTTGTGCCGAAGAGTTCCGACAACTAGTCGACCAGTTGCAACAGCGGAACGATGCACAAAAGTACAAGATCGCCGACGAGTTATCACCGCCGCCTGTGTGTAACCCCGAACCTAAACACTGGCTTCATCAATTGCGCGGATATCATTTTTATAACGCGCTCGAAGCTGGCATGATTCCGTTCGATATGGGTACGGGGAAAACAAAGCTGGCCATTGATTTGATTCAGAACGTCAATGATGGAGAGCCGTTTAGGGCGTTGATCGTTTGTCCGCGATATGTTGTTCGTATATGGCCCAAAGAAGTCGCCAAACATTGCGCCCTCGATACGGCGGTCTGCCATCCTGAAAGTCCGACGCCCATTGCTAAACGTATTGAACAATTACAAAGGGCTGAAAGGCTTGCAGGGCTCAATTCGCAATCGTTTTTGGCTGTGGTCAATTATGAAGTCGTGCTTAATGATCAAATGAAAGCGTGGCTCACGGGCACAAAATGGGACGTAATCATTCTCGATGAAAGTCATCGAATCAAAAGCCCATCAGGAGAGATATCACGGTTCATCCGAACCAAACTGAGGAAGGCCGGTCGTCGTCGGTATTGTTTGACGGGAACGCCAGCACCTCATTCGCCGCTCGATGTGTGGTCACAGTATTATTTTCTTGATCCGGACATCTACGGTGCCATCTTCGGCAAATTCAAATACACTTACGCCACTCTCGAACCCGAATACTATCACCCGATAGAATGGATCAATCAGGACAAGATGGCTGAGCGGTTTTTTTCAATCGCGTATCGCGTAACCGCCGAGGAGGTCTTGGACCTTCCTGAAAAGAAAAACGTCGATTTGACCTGTACACTTGAACCATCTGCGATGAAAATTTACAAAGACCTAAAGAAAAACATGATCGCGGAAATCGAACAAGGGACCATTACGGCGGCGAATGCTCCGGTCAAACTACTTCGCCTTTTGCAACTCACCGGGGGGTTTCTTCCTACCGATGAAAGTAACTATGAAAAGTCAGTTCGTGTATCAACGGCCAAGGCCGATCTATTCGGGGAACTGCTCGACGACCTCGGGCCGCACGAACCGCTGGTTGTCTTTGCTGTGTTCCATAATGATCTTGATGCAATTCGGCAAATGGCCGAGTCAAAGGGCCGCACAGTCAGCGAGATCTCCGGACGGTCAAAGGCCGGCGAAGTCGATCAATGGATCGACGGCAAGACGGACATCCTTGCGGCGCAAATCAAAAGCGGCTCCCTAGGAATCGATTTGACGCGAGCACGATACGCTGTGTACTACTCACCGGGATATTCCGCCGGCGATTTCAATCAAAGTGAACGGCGCATCTGGCGACCTGGACAAGAAAAAGCCGTTACATATTATCGGCTAATCGTGGAACATACCAGCGACGCGGACGCGTACAAAACGCTTGAAGGTAAGCTCAGTATTGTTGAGGCTATGCTAGGTAGTGAGGCTGCGAGTATGCTGAAAAAAACATGAAAGAAAACGCTTTACTTTTTATTGTAAACATGCTATAAGGGAACTTAGAATTTACTTGCAAAAAAGAACAGAAAGGAGGAATCAATTGAAGGATAAAAAAGCAAAAGAAACGTTCTTGTCTAACCGCGAGGCCGCCTGGGTTCTCGGAATCACCGAGCCCGGTCTTTCGTACAAACGGAAAAACAATCAGGGACCGGAAGTGCATGAGGAAAATGGCCAAACCATGTATACTGAGAACGCTGTGCTCACGTATCTGAAAGGACAAATCATACAGGCCCAAACGGCGTATGAAAACGGAAACGACCGGCTTCAACAAATCGTATCTCAACGACCGAATGGATAGAAAGGAAAAGTCAAGATGGACGAATCAATCAAGACCACCCCCGACGACCAATTTCAAAAGGATATATCCGATTACATTCAAGCCGTCGCGCTTGCCAAAACCATCGCTGTATCGTTGAAGACACAGAAACAAAATGCAGCGGAGATTGAACAACGTTTGCTCGATCACTTTGCCTTAAACGGTATCAAGAGGATTTCCAAGAATGGGAAAACCGTTTATGTCAAGCGGCGCGTTGTCGCCAGCGCCATCGCACAGGAAGGCGACGAATCCGGGGCCGCAACGGAACGAGCGGTTAAGGTATTGAAAGCCACTGGATTCGGATTCCTCATCAAAGAGCGGTACAGTGCAACCGCGTTATCGGGAATCGTAAACGAAATGGAAAAGAGCGACGAAGACCCACCGCAAGAGTTCAATGGAGTCATTGGCGTCTTGGAGATTTTCACCCTGGGCGTGACTAAGTCATAACAACTAACCAACGAAAGGGAATCGAGATGACAAAAAAGCAAGAGGAAACTGCTTTGATGAAAATTGAAGAGCGGTTTCCCGTTATGCAGGGCGGCGGTGAAAGAGCCGTTGCACTGATTCAAAACTCGCTGGGCGGTGCCGACATTACACCGTTCGACCTCGAAATAATCAAGATCCCCGCGGGCGGAGCCGTTCATTTCCAAGTGCTTGACGACAACGGTGAAGAGGACGCCGTGAGGTCCATCGACGGCATCGTCGTGTTTCAGCGACGTCAACGGGCTTATTGGATCAGGGACGATCCTGACGGTTCGGCACCCGACTGTTTTTCCGATGACACGATCACCGGGACCGGTGATCGTATTGGCAACGGTGAAAGTACAACACAACTTTGCAAGGATTGCCCATTCGCACAATGGGGGAGCGACCGAGCTGGTGGTAAGGGACAGGATTGCGGTTTGAAAAACCTTCTCTTCATCCTGCGCCCCGGTGAGTTTTTGCCGACGATTATGTTGCTTCCTCCGACGTCAATCAAGGTATGGCACAAGTTTCTTCTTCGACAAGCCAGTCGTGGAATTCCGTTGACCGGCTGCGTAGTTGAAATCAGCCTCGAAAAGAAATCAGGACCGAAAGCCGAGTATTCCTGCATCAAGGTCGCGAAAAAACAGGACCTCGATGAAGGCACGCAGTTGGCGTTGGTCGAATACGCTGAATCACTTCGTTCGGTGTTTACGCAGATTCGCGTGGGCATGGACGACGTGGGTGAGTAAGGGCAAACAAAAAACAGAAACCCAGAGTGATACACTCCGGTTCCTCGGGGAACTATTCCCCGAGGTTCCGGAGTCAAGCCGGATTCTAGTTTGGGAACTCCGCTCGAAAAAGTCACGCTGGTTCTCTGATGTTGCAACAGCGGCAACGTTCGCTGCCAAGCAGGCTGACGTTTACATTGGTTGCGCGTTATCGCCGAAAAGCTTCGGCCCCAACGCGCGGTGTCCAGCCGATCAAACGGCTGGCATCGGCGGCCTGTGGATCGATATCGATTATCGACACACAGTCCATAGAAAAAAGAAACTTCCATCAACCATCGAAGTTGCTGTAAAACTTGGGAAAAGCACGCTCGATCCGACCGTCATTCTTTCAACCGGCCATGGTATTCAGGCGTGGTGGTTGTTCAAAGAATTATGGATGTTCGATTCCGATGAAGAACGACAAAGCGCCGAGCTTCTAATTTCCAGCTGGCAAGATGTTTTCAGGAGACAGGCTGCATCAAAAGGGTGGGAAATTGATTCAACACATGATCTGGCGCGTGTATTGAGGATTCCCGGGACGTTCAACGCTAAAGGCGCAAAGCATATTCCCGTTACAATTCTTGAATGTGATTGGACACGACGGTTCAACCCTGACGATTTTGAAAAGTTCTTTGCTAATCAAATGTCGTTGGGCGACAAAGAGCCAACAGAGCCGTTGCCCAAATACACAAAACCTTCGCGCATCATCAAGACGGATTTGCCGCAGATCAAAGTGCGGCCAGACCGTGGGGCAAACCCACAAAAATGGCACGCACTCAAATCCGTGGATGACAGGGTGGAGGCAACGTTCGAGCATAAACGGCGTGATTTAAACGATACATCCATGAGCGGTTACGATATGGCGTTGGCGTCGTTTGCTGTACAAGCTGAGTGGTCCGATCAGGAGATTGCCGATCTACTTGTATCACATAGGATTCGGCACGACCCGCGCGATCCAAAGATTCAACGAGTCGACTATTTTGCACGGACAATCGCTCGCGCACGGAAGGGGGGTCAGCGAGAGTTTGCACAGCAGCAAGTCGAGGACATGGCTGACTTTGGTGTTGCCGATGGAATCCCCGAATCGATGAACGAAGAAGAAAAAAAACAGGCGATGATGACAGCGCTTTCGAAAACGCTCGGCATCACGGTCAACCGTGTAATTCGATTTTCATCTGATCCGCCACAGTTCCGAATCGAAACCGATGATCGACACATCAATCTAGGAAGCGTTGAAAATCTGATTGAACAACGTCGCTTCAAAAACTCTGTTGCAGCGATGACCGGAATTTTGATGGAGCCGATTGATAAAAAGCGGTGGCCGAAAACGGCGCAAACGCTTCTCGATTGTTGTATCGATATGGATGCCGGCATGGAAGCAACGGACAAGGGCTCACTAATTCTTTGGCTCAATCAATATCTCAGCGAGCGTCCGCCGTTGGACCAAGAGGAAAAAGATCAAGCGGCGGCGACACGGTTTCCGTTTTTCTGGGAGAGCCAAGGGCGGATTCACACGGCCCTGTTCCTGTCTGACTTTATCAATTGGCTTCGTGTATCGTTATCTGTTAAGCGCGAAGGTCGCCAGATGGGCGTCTTATTTCGGTCGTTCGGTTTCAAGAGTAAGCAGATCAAAATCGGTAGCCGGCCGACATGGGTGTGGGTAATGAGTAACGTGGAGATTGACAACAGGTCCGACGAATACCGAATCGATGATGCTGACGGGGATTCGGATGCAGTGTAGAAATATCACACAGTTCGCAGTACGCTGTCCTGCTGACCCTAAGACGGAGAAACGCCTACATACGAATCTTGGACCACGGGGGCGCTTAGCGTGGCGTTTTTTGCGATCGGCTTGGACTAGAATAGAGCCTCGCTGCAAAAAAAGCCTTACGTATATGGGAATTAAATCAACACCACAGGTGCCGGTTTTTTTTGATGTTACTGTTACTTTCTTATCTAAGTGCACGGAATTGCTTGCGGAAGTACGGTACCACCAAAAAACTGAGGTGTTACCTTTATTGCGCTGGCGACGGATTTTTTTTCGGCATCATGGGTGCCGATTGTGTCCTAGTTACAAAGGCTTATTTGAGTTATTCAACACAAAGGTGTCGATGATCGAGATGCACAAGATTTGAACATCTTGGCAGGTCGTCGATGGAAAAACAAGGAAAGTAACATGTGCCATGTTACCGCGTTGTTATTACAAGTGAAAACATATATAGGGAAAGCTGAATGTGTGTGTGGAGTATGTTACATGCCTCAAAAAACCTAGCAATATCGTCAATGAAGGTCAATTCGTCTGGGTTTTTTGAAGATTTATTTTTTGCAAAACAACCCAACTGATTGAAAAGGAAAGCGAAAATGAAAAATCAGGAAAACGAGCCAAAATCAATGACGATCAAACTCGATGTTACTTTTGAGGATTCTGCGTTACTTCGCCGGGCTCTTGCTACGTGGCTACGGTTTCGTGATCCAACGAGAGGCATCAAAAAATACGCTTTCATTGAAAAAGACAACGTCGGACCGATCATTCAGAACCAAGTGGAACTTTTCTGCAAAGGCGCGCTACGTTTTCACCACGAAAATCAGCACAAGGATCCGGTCAAGCCGGGCCTTCGTGAGAAACGGATTGGTCGACCGCCCGGTTCATTCAAAACCAAAAGTAAAAGGCGGCAGATTGCTGCCGCTCAGGAGGATACAGATCATGAAAAGTAAAACAGAATTGCAAGAAGAGGCCAGTAAAGTAAAAATCAAACAAAAAGAGATCGATGATCTTTTGAGCTATTTAGAAAAATTACGAGAAAAAAATGATTACGTCCCATTTTGTGTCTGTGAGCCACGTTGTCATCTGATCGTTAAGCACGACTTCATAATTGACCACAGCCATAATGGAATCGTTGCTCGATCGGGCAAAGAATACGCATCAATGGATCGGATAATAATGGAATCGTTGCTCGATCGGGCAAAGAATACACATCGATGGATCGGATGATGGCAGTAACAAGGGCGAAAACTAAATGAGGTTTGAAATGCAAAAGGAGACACCGCGCAAGCGGGCTGAAAAGACGAAGGGCGGTTCCTGATGGAACTTCGTCTTTTTGGCCCGCCATAACTAGGTACCGGAAAAACCACAAGACTTGCCGAACGAATTGCCACTGCGGTAGATCACTTCGGTGATGATCAGGTATTGGTATCGTCATTTACTCGCGCCGCTGCCAAGGAAATCTCATCAAGAGGAATCCCGGTCGTCCGGCGAAACGTCGGGACGCTTCATGCCATGTGTTACCACGCCCTCAACCGTCCGGAGATCGCTGAAGGCCACGTTGATGAATTTAACAAAGCGTTTCCGCACTTTACTTTATCCGGTGAAAACGTATCCGACACTGAAGATCCGCATGGCAAGGAGGGATCGAGTAGAACAACGGTGGGCGACGAGTTTATGCAGAAGGCGCAGAACCTACGTGCTCGTATGGTGCCGCAAGACCACTGGCCGACAAATATCAAAGCGTTTCAAAAAGCGTGGGAGAAGTGGAAAGCGGAAACCTACCGCTATGATTTCACCGACTTGATTGATCGTGGAATCACCGAATTGCCGTTCGCTCCTGGTGAACCGACAGTAGGCTTTTTTGATGAATGCCAGGATTTTACACGGCTTCAAATGAAACTTCTTCGCCAGTGGGCGGATAACATGGAATACGTCCTAATGGCGGGCGATGACGATCAACTGCTTTTTGCTTTTGCCGGCGCAACAACTGACGCCTTCCTTGAGCCGCCGATTCCTGATAGGCAAAAAGAAGTGCTGACCCAATCGTATCGAGTACCGGCGACAGTTCACCGGCTCGCTGAGAAATGGATTCGCCAAGTCGAACGGCGGGAGGAAAAAGAATATAAGCCGCGTGACTACGAGGGAGAAGTCAAACTTGGACTCGGCAGTGCAAGTAATCCGCTACTTTTTATGAACCAGATCGAAGCGTGGGCAAAGGGCGAAGGGGAAACGGTGATGATCTTAGCGAGCTGTGCGTATATGCTTAATGCTACGATCCAACTTTTGCGCGAACGTGGTCTGCCTTTTCATAACCCGTATCGTGTGACGAACGGTGCATGGAATCCGCTGACTCGACGCAAGGGCGCAGTGATGACAGTTGATCGGCTGTCATCGTTTGTTAATCCGTCGCTCGGTTTTCCTCCGGTTTGGTCGATGAAAGATATTCACAATTTTATCGGTCACATAAAAGCAAAGGGAGTAATTCTTCGCGGTGCAAAACATCTGCCGAAACAGTTTTGCGACGATGGCGTTGAAATGCCGGAAAGTCTCGGGCCGGGATACCTGGATTTCTTGCAGGCGGTCTTTGAAGATGATGTGGCTACTGAATTATTTAATCAGTTGAAAAATGGCATAGACCCAACGTGGCTAGTCGAGCGAGTTCTTGGAACAAAAAAACGCATGTATAATTTCCCTATGCGAGTTCTTGAATCGCAGGGAAATGATGCCCTATCCGATACGCCAAAAATTACTGTTGGCACAGTTCATTCAGTGAAGGGCGGTGAGGCTGATAATGTAATTTTTATGCCCGATCTTTCGATGGCGGGGCAGCGTGAGTGGATCCAAAGGGGCGTCGGCCGCGATTCGATTGTGCGTATGACCTACGTTGCCATGACACGAGCACGGAAGCGATTGCATATTCTGAGGCCCGCTGGTTCGATGTTCGTTGACATGAGTTCGGTGAGAGGGCTTATCAATTAGGGAAGCTGTTTTGAAAATAGTAAAAAAAGGCTTGTGAAATGTTTTGGAGTATGTTACGCTTGCCGATGTGAGTGGTCGTCGCTCACCCGGCAACAAAAACTAGGCGACCGAAAGAAACTGCGATGGACAAATTGACAATTCATTCATTAGGTGGAGGGGCGCTGGAAGAAAAATTCCAGGTGGAGGTTGATCGAGTAATCGACAACATTCGAGATGAAAACACCCCCGCCGAAGCCGTGAGGGTAATTACTCTGACGGTGAAAATCAAACCGGATAAGACGCGGCAAATGGCATCGGTGACAGTTGCATCGACTGTGAAACTTGCCGCCGATGATCCGTTCCCCACACAGATGTTCATTGACCGAGAAGGCGTGGCCTTTGCGAATGATCCTCGTCAAGAGGAAATGTTCCAACGGGCTGGCGTTTCTAAGGTCGGTGGCAAACCCAAACCCAAAGCCGAGAAAGGAAATGGAAATGAGTAACAACGGCGTGGCCTCGGTTGAGGTCATCAACAAAATTGTTGAACTGTTCGAGGAGAACGCCGCTAAGGTCATCGAGCATGATGGTCGTGCGTATCTCAAAACGCACAGATCGCTTTCGCCGATTCTCGACCCGATCCCGGATTCGGTTCATGTTGAAACGTTGCAAGGGCTCGTGGACCTGATGAAGGCCGAAGACATTTTGCCGGCCGACGTTTTCGTCCATGCGGTTTCTCCAACGGTGGTTTGTCTCATGGAAAAAACGGATCACAATAACTGGTTGAGGCGTGAGACCCTTGCTAAGGCAGTCTGCGATGACAGCAACGTTTCGTTTGACCGATATTGTCCGCATGAAGAGTTTGTTATCTCGATGATGGTAAATTTCGAACAGACCGTACACACAGCGGACCTGTTGATGGCGATCGGCAACGTGGCTGACGGTACAGTGATCGAGCGAGCCGAAGACGGCGTGACGCAGGAAGTCCGTGTG
>Ga0307928_10002005_pt1 | contig 15600 bp, 33 predicted proteins | sample AceLakmetagen232_FD_201815 | JGI IMG/M metagenome (GOLD analysis project Ga0307928, IMG submission 201815) | Saline water microbial communities from Ace Lake, Antarctica - #232 | ecosystem: Environmental > Aquatic > Non-marine Saline and Alkaline > Saline | place: Antarctica: Ace Lake... | reverse complement strand
TTATAGCAAAGAGAAGTATAGAAGGTTCAGCAGAAACAGTAGCACAAGGAACAACACCTGATTCAGGTACACTAACATTTTGGTTAAATCCAAATTTTGTTCATGCAATAACCTTTTTTAAAACTGGATTTGAAAGTTATCTATTCAATGAAGCTCCAACTCAAACAGCATATACAATTACACTTGGAGGCGGAACTTATGAACAAGTTCTTGACTACACAAAAGGAATAAATAATATTATATTACCTTCAACAACAAAAACATTATATAATAATACAGTATATAATTTTAATATGACCATTTCAACAAGTTATTGGGATTTAGATGAATTTGGTTTTTACCTTAAATTAAATAATGGAACTATTTTAGATTCTGTAAGTTCTTCTAGTTCTAGTGGTGGAATTGTAAGTGTAAATTTGAATACATTAAATTATTCTAAAATAAATATGGAATATTATTGGATAATAAATTCTACAACTTTAACAAGAGCAACATCATGGAATGTAATGAACACCGCATATTCTGGATGGAGTATTAAAACATTCTTTGTAGATTTTGATACATATATCTCAAGTGGATTATTTGGATTAGATGACTTTGGAAGAAATTTAATAGTATTTTTAATAATCTTTATATCTGTGGGTGTTTTAACTTTTAAATATGGAGTTAATAACCCTATGATGATTTTATCTGTAATATTTACAATAATATACTTCTTCGATGTTGTTATTGAATTATTACCACAAGAAATAAATATATTTGGTGCGGTGGCTATACCCCATTTTTTCACTTGGTTAGCTGGTATATTCCTAGCAGCAACAATCTTTAAGGAGGTTCAAACATGAGTAAAATTTGGAATTATACACTTATCGCTTTAACAATGATGTTATTTTTTCAGTTTGCAGGCTTGCCAACAGCATTAGGAGGAATATTCGATTTCGTTGGTGTTGATTTCGCAGAAGATGGTAGTCTAAACCAAACAGAAATTTCCACATCAAACTTTAAGGATTATTTTTATCCAGATATTGATTCATCAGGGGGATGGTTAGCACTACTTGCGGCAGGAACGATTGTTGCTGGGCTGGTCATTAGTGGTAGAAGTGATATAGCAATTAAAGCGAGTTTTGCAATAGCTGTGCTTTTATTATTTGTTCCATCTTTATATTGGAGTTTAACATATGCTTTAGAAATAGGAATAGCCTCTTGGGCTGTTGGAATTTTAGCAATAATATTTATTCCATTTACGGTGGGGTATCTTATCTCACTAATTTATTTTGTTGCTGGAGGAACTTCTGATTAAAATGACTTGGATAGAACCTTTGGAAATGGAGACATGGATTATTAATGTTTTTTCAGGGAGTTATGAAATATTCACAGCAATAGCCTTGATAGTATTATTTAGTATGGCGGGTTATTTTAGAATGGCTGGTTTAACTATGTTGCTCATGGTAGTATTATTTTTAACAATGTTTGCAGGTTATGTTGATAAATCTTTCTTATTTTTGATAATATCTTTAGGAGGATTAATGATTGGTTACTGGATTAGTAAAATAGTAGATAAATAATCATAATCGACATTTATAAAAGATGAGATACATGTAAAACAATGGGAATAATAGAGAAACTTAAAAACCTTAGTTCAAACAAGAAAGAACTTAAAGAGAAACTGAAACAAGCCCAAGAAGATGATAAGGTTATGACACTACTTGAAGAAAGAAAAAAGTCCTCAAATCAAAGAGAAGTAGAAAGATTATTGAAGAGAGATGAAGAAAATAGATACAAAAGTTTCCTAGATAAACGAAGAAGACAAGAAACAAGAGACAACTGGTCTGCAAAGAATAATAGTATTATAAAATCTCAAAAGAACATTATGAAAAATGATAGACCAATCCTAAAAGAAAAGAATATCTTTATGGATAATAAAACAAATATTCCGTTCCTGAAAGGAGGTAATAATTTTAAAAGATAAAATGGCAACAAAAAACAAACCAAAAAAAGATGGTTCTGGTAGAGGAGTGAGGGCAAATCGTGGAAGAGGCGGTTGCACACAGACTAAAACCGAAGGACAAGGGAGGTAGAATTTTAAGATGAATTTAAAAAAAGTAGCAGATAGTGTAGAAAAGAATAAGCCAAAGCAGGATGGTTCTGGTAGAGGTCTAAGATTGAATCAAGGTAGAGGTGGATGTTCTATAACTAAAACTGAAGGGCAAGGAAGAAGTAATTTAAAATGGGAGTAAAAGAAATAGCAAAGTTAATTCCAGTAATGCAATCACTATCTTTAGTTAATGAGAATGTTAAACAATCTACAAAGAAGCAGACAACAAAAGATATGTTAAAACTTGGAACAAAGAATCTTGTTGGAGTTAGTTTAATCAAAATCAATGCAGATTTAATTGGAGGCTTAGATTAATGAAGAAGAAATATTCAAGAGTAGCCGTAAATAATGCTGTAGCTAGAATTAGAAAGGATTCTACAAAGAGACTTTCACAGATAGATAAACCATATAAAGAATCTAAAGAAAAGATTAGTTCACTTTTGTCTATTCCAGAGAAGAAGACATTTAAATCTAGAAAGGAAGTTCAAAAATATAAAAAAGACTTATCTTCTGCACAACAAACAGAAAGAGAGTTAGAATCAAGAAGATTAAAAGATAAGGTAAGAAAAGGATTTATCAAAGCAGAAACTAAAACCCAAGTTGCATTAGAAAGAGGAGTTGCTGGATTAAAGAAACTATCAAAACAAAAAGTAACCTCTAGAAAAGGATTAAAGAAATCACAAGCAACATTAGTATTAAGAGAAAGACAAACTGAAAGTGTATTGAATGACCCAAATAGATTTTTCAAATCAGAAATGGAGGAGACCAAAAGGTCTATGTTTTTATGATTAATCGAAAGATTTTTTTAAGGAGGGGAGAAGAAATATGGAAAAAAATGAATTAGGAGTTATTTTAGTAGTTTTTATTAGTATAATTGTGGGGGTAGTTTTATTCCAAGTGATAGCACAACAGAATGGAACAATGTTAGATAAAGCAACATTAACTAATGAAACTTTTACTGCGTCAGCAAAGGGGTCTTCTTTTTATCTAACGGACTATCAAAGTCTAGATGTAACCTCTATACATAATGGAACTGGTGCTGCTGCCGCAATTCCAGCAACAAATTATACCGTAACGAATGGTGTTGTTTATAATGGAGCATTAGCAGTTGAGATTGCTGTGAATGATGAAGAATTTGCGTCAGAGACTTGGGCTATCAATGGTGAAGCAGAACCTTTGACTTATGTATCTAACTCGGCAACTAGGGGAATTATCCCTTTAATCGTAATCTTCTTTGCATTGGCTATTGGTGTTATAGCATTAACACCAACTCTAAGAAGTGGCGTGTTGGATATGATGAAGTAGTTATCTGAAAAGCTGTAATTTCGGGAGGGGTTTAACCCCTCCTATTTTTTATTTTATTTTTAATGATACAATTAAAAAAGGAGAATCAAGAAAATGGCTAAGAAAAAAGCAGGAAGAAAAAAGAAGAAAAAGTAATAAATCTTTTTCGCATCGGGGGATTTCCCTTTAGCTGGTCGGCTATTTAAGCAGGGAATCCCCTCATTTTTGTTGTTATTCTATAGTGATTGGGCTTTATAAATACTTACCTTTTTACCATTCTATAGTTTCTATGACATTTTATATAATATTCGTTACCTAGAAACCAATGAGAAGTAAAAACATAACCTCAAACATGAATTTTTACTTTACCGTATTATCTCTTCTAAAAAATGGAAAGACTACTTCTCACATTTCAAAAGAACTAAATGTCTCTAAACAGAAAATATACTATTATACGAGGATACTAAGGGAGCTAGGATTCTTAGAAAAAAAAGGATATGGAGTTTGGGAAGTTAAGAGAAGTAAAAAAGAAGACCTCGAACACGCTTTAAATTGGAAGGCTAAAAAGATAAGAGGTCATGCGTTTATCTGGAAAGTAAAATCTAAATCATTTAATTGGGAAGAATTACTAAAAAAGAAGAAAATAAAATATAATTTAGTCAGAGGATACACCCCAAGAATAATAATCAACAACATGAAGGTCTGGTTAGCAAAAGATTCAATAATAATCTACGATTCTCGTTCTTTCTATGGAAGAAATGCTTTTGAGTCGAGGAAGTATGCAGTTTTTGGAGTAAAGTCGATTCTAGACACCTTACAATCCAAATTAGGCGTATCTCTTGGAAAATATCTATTCAAACCAGTAAGAGAACACTTTGGAATGATTAAGAATGAATTAGCAAGGCAATGTAATGAAAAGGGAGAAAAAATAATAGTAAGAGATGATTTGGATGGGGAATGGTTTTGGATAGATGATTCTACTGGAATGAATGGGGAAATGGAAACAGGGGGAAAGGGAATCACTAAAGACAGGGCATCAGTAAATGTTGGAGTTCAAAGATGGTGGAATGATATGAAATCAACAAACTTCAAAGTAACACCTTCATTTCTTATGGAAAGTATTGGACAAGTTACAAGCAATCAATTAATGTTTAATCAGAATTTTGAATCTCATGTATCTTCAATAAAACAATTAGGAAATTCAGCAGAAGCAAATTCAAGAACAACAGAACTATTAGCAGAGGTAGTATTAAATTTATCAAAGAGAGTAGAAGAACTTACAAGGGAGGTTTCTAAAAGAAATGGAAATAAAAAGAGTTAAGTGTGAAGTATACACAAGAACGGTTGGCTATTTGAGACCAATAGATACAATGAACGAAGGAAAACAATCAGAGGTTGCAGACCGTAAGATGTTCAAGGTAAATGATAATAAATTATAATTATTAACTACCAGAGGACAACACAGATTTATAAACTACATTAATATAGTATTTTTATGAAAAAGATAGTGAAAATAATCGGAAACTCTCTAGGCATAATTTTTGATAGAGAAGATTGTAAGATTTATAATTTAAAAGAAGGTGATATTCTAGACTTAGATGATTTGGTTATTTTCAATAAATTTACACAGATGAAAGGAGGTATCAGACAAGATGATAAAAAAAACAAATCAGACAAACATTTCACTTCAAAAACTCCAAAAAGAAAAGGTAGTGGTAAAGTTAATCGGGCTAACTCCATTAATGATGGAAAAGATGGATATGGATGTAGTAGAAAGGTATAACTTAAAGAAAGGAAAGAAACTTTCTGCAAAAGACGATAAACTTGAAGAGGATAAATACGAAGCTAAAAAACATTTCACAGATGATGGAAAGTTAGGATTTCCTTCAACAGGTTTCTTAAAAGGAATGGTTGAGGTTGCACCATACATTGATGGAATGGATAAGAAGAAGGTTCGTGGTTCTGTTAGGATTTTAGGAGATATTATTCCAATTAATTTCAAGCAGGAAATTAAAGATGTGAAGTGGGGTAAGACTTCTGGGATTTCTAAAGCACCAAGAAAGATTATAAGACCAAAGTTTACAGATTGGAGTTGTGAGTTAGAGATTGTTTATAACGCAACTAACATTTCTGCAGAACAAGTTATTAATCTTTTGAATTGGGCTGGGTTTCAAATGGGTGTTGGTGGATTTAGACCAGAACATTCAGGAACATTTGGACAATACGAAGTTAAAAAATAAAGTTTTATTTCCCTCGAAAGAGGGTTTTTCATATTCAAGGTAAGGTTTGGTGCGGTAAGGTAGGGTAGGGTGTGGTTTGGCAAAGCAAGGTAGTTAGTCCTTAATCTTTAAAGGACAATAATGATAAAGGTGTAAGGAGGAAAATAAAATGAAAAACAAAACAAAGAAAGTTTATTTAAGAAGAGATGGAGCTTCATTTAAGAAAGATGATGCACAAGAGATTGGAGAATTTATTGAGAATTGTAAGAACAAAACTACAAGAGGAATCTTAGAAGAAGTTAAGAAAAATCCAAAGCATAAGATTTATTCTTTATTTGAATGGGATAAAAAGAAAGCTGTAGAATTATATCAATTACAAAGAGTTAGAGAAATAGTCTCTCACATAGAGATAAATATAATCTCAATAGGAAATAAAGAACCAGTCTCATTAAATATTACTGTTAGTGCTTTTAAGTCTGTAAATCCAATTTATGAAACAGGAATGTATGAAGGAGAAAGAGTATTTGTTCCCTTTGAAGAAGGAATGGAAAATGAGAATTACAGAAATCAAATAATAAATAAAGCAAAGACAGAATTAATTAACTGGACAAATAGATATAGCCAATACAAGGAACTAGAAACAATTATAAAAACCATCAAAGAACAATTATAGTCATCTTGTCTGATGATAAATTACGGTAGGGTGGGGTATGGTAAGGTAAGGTAAGGTGTGGTAAGGTAAGGTAGTTATCCTTTAATCTTTAAAAGGAAATAATGTTTTATATTCATTATGGTTCGGTTAGGTTCGGTTTGGTGTGGTGGGGTTAGGTTCGGTAAGGTGAGGTTCGGTGTGGTAAGGTAAGGTAGTTATCCTTTAATCTTTAAAAGGAGTTCATATTCATATTCAAGGTAAGGTTTGGTGCGGTAAGGTAGGGTGTGGTTTGGCAAGGTGCGGCAAGGTAGTTCGCAATTAATCTTTAAAGGATAATCAGAATTAAAAAGAAAGGGGGGATAGATACCCCCAACATTTTTCCTCCATTGTAAAATTTAATATGGTTAAATGTTTAAAAGGGGGATGTATTTTTAATCTTTAGTTGAATAATAACTATACCATAATGACAACAAACCTTTAAATAATACTTATTATAATAAATTATAATGGAAACGAAAACTAGAAGAAACACTTATCTTATTTACTCAGTAATAATAGTTCTCTTATTAGGGATGATTATTTATGGATATAACATTAAAACAAAAAACGACATTATCACAAAAACCTTTGAGATAGATTCAAAGATGACAGATATTTGGGAGAAATATGGAGCACCAGCAGAAGAGTATTATGAGTTAGCAAGTGAAGATTATATTTTAAAGGATTATAAAGGGGTTGTAAGAAATTGTGAAAAAGCAAGAGGGTATTATTCACAGGAAGGACAGAAATATAGAAACTTAAAAGCAGAGTTAGAATTAGAAAAACAACACAAACTTATAGTTTTATATCAAGATTTATTAGTTGAACAAGTTAAAATTTCTGAAAATATGTATGAAGCGTGTGAATATTTTGAAAGTTCTTGTAAATATTATGATATTTATTTTAAAACAGATGTTGATTCTGATGACTCTAGTTTTGATATGGGAAATGCTGAACTGGAAAGTATGAATAATAAGATTAATTTACATGATGACGCTGTTAGAAGATATAATGATATACTAAGTAAAATAACTGTAGAGAGATTAAGATTATGATTAAACCAAAAGACATTCAAAAGATATTTGATGAAGTAGAAGAAAAATTAGACAAAGAAAGTAAAAAGATTCTGGAGGAACAAAGAAATGATAATAACTGATGATACAAGAAGAACTATTCTGGTTGGGGTATTTATCTCCTTAGTTGTATGTTTATTTTTATTAATATTACTCTTTAGTATGGCAACAGAAGAAAAGCAAACAAAACAAACAAGAGCAGAGTGCCAACAAGAGATTCAAGATTACATTAATTCAGTAAAACGAACAAGTTTAGGCTGGGATTCAAGTGAAGATATGTTATCTGCAAAGTTACATGGAACTGCATTTCTAAATCAGAAAATAAAAGAGTGTAATAATGCCGATTGATTGGAAAAACTTATTCAAGGTAAGATTAGCAAGTTCAGATAATTCAATGCAGAAGCATGAGATAGTTAAATTACTTCTAGTTATGAAATTAATTAATAAACACAAGAAAATAAAGAACTGGATTAGAATTTATACGGAATTTGATTTAGGAGAAAAGAAGTCAGATGTTTATTTTGAAAATATAAGAACAAAAGAATGTCATGCCTTTGAAATTCAAAAGAATATTTCTACAAAATGGCTAAAAGAAACTAGAGAGTCTTATGACAAATTAGAATTTAATAACTTCGATTTCCTTTGGCATGTAATTCCTTTAGATAAATTATCAAATGATATAACCAAACTAAATAAAGAGTTAGATAAATATTTAATATGAACGAAGAAATAAGAAAATCCAGAGAATCTTTAAGAAGAATATACAAGGAATACAAAGAAGAATTATATCAAGTAGTAGAAAAGATAGATAATATGTTAAAAGTATTGGAGAGAGAAAATGAGAAGAAGAAATAAAAATAAAAGTCTTTTCTGGTATGGGGTTAGAGCAAGACTTCTAAAGTTTTTTGGAATCTTCACAAGTTTATTTGGGGGGATAATGCTAATCACGAATACATTAGTTGGAATTTTAATAATAATAGTTGGAATATTTTTAATTGCACAGGGTTCTAGTTCAGAATATGATTACAAAAGAAGAGGAGGTCATATCCTTTACAAAGATTAAAGTAAAAGATGAATAAACTAAAAGTAATGGGTGCAGTCTTCAGAACAAAGGTTTTAGGAGTAAACGAAAGAAAGGAACTAGAAGATATTTGCATCGGTAGAGGGGCAGACATAGGCTGTGGAGGAAAGAAAATCAAAAAAGAGTGTATTGGTGTAGATTTATATGGAAACGGAGAATTAGGAGAGCATGGTTCTCAAAAAGGAATAAAATCTGTAGCAGACTGTCAATCAGATGGAAGCAGTTTACCTTTCTTTCAAAATGATGAATTAGATTTCATTGTTTCATGTCATAACTTAGAACACTTTGTAAACCCCTTAGAAACATTAATGGAATGGAAAAGAGTAGTCAAGAAAGGCGGAAAGATTGGGGTAATAGTTCCAGACAATACCAAAGTTGATTCTATGAATTTAGATAGGACTCACAAGACTGCATTTACTTTAGAGAGTTTAATTACACTATTCAGGTCAGCAAAATTAAAAATTATAGATTATGGAGTTGCTCTTAAAAATTGGAGTATCTTTTTGATTGCGGAGAAAGAAATTGCCAAAAACTAAATTAGGTGAAAAGATTTCTTGGAAAGAGTTCTTCAAAAGATGGGGAAAAGGGATAAAAAGTTTAACCCCACTACAAAAATTATCTAATGAAATGTTATCTACTTTTGTTATGTTTGTTGGATATTCAGTTGGCTTAGTTAGTTTAATAATATTCAGAAATCTCTTTGCTATTCAATGGTTTACTTATGCCCTAATGATTATCTTTTTGGGAGCATCTTGGTCTAATGGAATAAGAACAATAGCTTTATTTCAACAGGTAAGAATATTAAAAAAATTAGATTCTAGTCAGGATATAGATGTTACTGGAATGTTTGGAGAGGAAGAAAAAGATTCAATTAAACTAAAGGAGGATAAAAATGGAAACAAAAAGTAGATATGAAGTAATCTCGGAGCTTGAAGGAAAAAAGAGAAACCTAATAAGAGAAAGAGAAGGTTTTGATAAACTTCTTTTAACACAGAAGAAAGAACTTAAAGAACTTAAAAGAGAAGTTGAAGACAAAGAAGAAGAGATAAAAGATTTTGAAGATTCAATGGAACACTCAAAAACAACAATCTCGGAATTAATCAATAGTGTAGATGATAGCTTAAAGAGATTTACTGAATTAAATAGTAAAAAATCATAGTCATAGAAAAAACAAAACGAAATTTGACCCCTCCCTATGACTCCACTATTAAAATTGGTTTAATAGACTAATAAAAAACTAAAAAGGAGGGGATTTATAATCACAAAATGATAAAAATAATAGGAACAACACATCTAATGAAAGCAGAAGAAATAGTCAAAGAGATTAAACTATTTAATCCAGAGATAATTGGCGTAGAATTATGTGAGTTTAGATTTAATCAAATGTTTCAAGACGAGCCATTAATTCCAACAAGTTCAAAAGAAACATTACTACAAAAAATATCTAAGTCAATAAAAAAGAAAGCAGAAGAAGAAAATTTAGAATATGGTTCAGATATGAAAACTGCAAGTATGTATGCCCAAGAGAATGATATTGGATTAAGTCTTTTAGATAGAAGTATTATAGAAATAAATGATGCAATGCAAAGACTACCTAAAGAAGAATTAAATGGTTTCTTATCAGAATTACAAAAGTTTGAAAATCAAAAACTAGAAGATTCAAAAGAGATAGATGAAAATAAAGTATTAGAAAAATTAAAATCAAAATATCCAATGGCTTATCAAATACTAATTGTTTCTAGAGATTTATTTATTGCCTACAGAATACAAAGATTACTAATTAAGTTTCCAGATAAAAGATTATTATGTTTCTTAGGAAAAGGTCATGTCAATAAGATAAAAGAATTATTGGAGATAAAAGAATCAAATTCAGAAAAAAAACCTGTTGTGCAGGAAGAAGTGAAAGGAGGTATAGAAAAATGATAGCAATATATATTGTAGTAGGAGTTGCTTTTCTTTTCTTTCTTAGTGGAATTAGAATTGTTAGACCAACACATCGAGCAGTTATAGAAACATTAGGAAAATATAAAGGATACAAGGAAGCAGGATTTAGTTGGATTATCCCAGTTATACAAAGGTTTATTCAAATAAACAAAACTGAAATACTAGCAGATGTAGACCCACTAGATATGATTACAAAAGATAATCTAAATGCTAGGGTAGACTTACAAGTTTATTACAAGATTAAGCCAACTGAAGTAGACATAAAAAAAGCACTTTATAATGTTGATAATGTGAGTGAACAGATTATTGCATTGGCTCAAACGACTGCGAGAAATATTATAGGGGATATGATGTTTAAGGATGTTAATAGTAAAAGGAATGACCTTAATGATGCTTTATATAAGATTCTTGACAAGGAAACAAGTGCTTGGGGGATACAGATTGTTCGTGTAGAACTAAAAGAGATTACTCCTCCAAAAGATGTTCAAGAAACAATGAACAGAGTTATTAAGGCGGAGAATGAAAAGGATGCAGCGAAAGACTTTGCTACTGCTAAAGAAACTGAAGCAGATGGTATAAAGAGGGCAAAGATTAAAGAAGCAGAAGGTCAGAAGCAGTATTCAATTTTAGTTGCAGAAGGTCAAGCAAAAGCATTCGATTTAGTAAATACAGCGTTTAAGGGAAACGCACAGATACTAAAGAAACTTGAAGTAACACAAGCATCACTAGAAAAGAATAGTAAAGTAATCCTAACTGAAAAGGGAATCAACCCACAATTAATTATTGGGGAGTTGCCATTTAAGAAATAATTTAAGATTTAGCTCCAATTAATTTTTTCTGGAGCTTTTATAATCAAGGAGAAAAAGAAATGAAAAAAAGAAAAAGCGGATTAGTGAAAGAAGGAGGACTATTTAGTATCTTCAAAAGAAAGGAAAGAAAAGAGAAATTGACTAAAGACAAAAAAGAAAAGAGTTATTTGCTAGGAACTATAATCTATTGGAGTTTTGTATTTGTAATGATTGCTTTCGTAGCTATATTTCTTGGAGAATATCTTGTACTAGATATAATCTTTTTTATTATTATTACATTAATTGGTGCAATAGTTCTATACTATTATTCATATATTACAAGGGGAGAGACAGATGAAAGTAAACTTCTCGGATGGAGTGGAGTAAACGATGATTTTAATACAGATTTTATTTGTGAACATTGTGGAAAGCATATAACTGAAGAACAAGAAAGCGAAGATGGAGAATGTTCTGCCTGTGGAGATGAACCTTTATGTGATGATTGTTTAATAAGCATTGGAGACATAGATATTTGTAAGAGGTGTTTTAATAAAAAGAAAAATGATTAAACAAGAAAAAAAGTTAGTTAAAAGAATATTATTCCGTATAGGATTTATTATACTCGTAAGTGCATTAGTCTATTTAGAACTTTTTTTTGGTTGGAGATTTGAACCATTTTTTGAACTGCCAACAATATATGGGATATTAATTTCAGTTGGAATTTCATTAATTTTATCAGCTATCATTATATTATTAACAAAATTAGGTGTTATAAAAACAAAGACCGAAGAAGAAAAGATTAAAGAAAAGGAATTAAAAGAAGAGGAGAAAGAAAGAATAAAATTAGAGAGAGAAGAGATAGACAAATTAGAATACAAAGATTTAGTAAGACAATCAGAAAAAACAAAAGAAAAATTAGAATATTTAGAAAAGAAGATTAAAGTAAAAGATGAATCTAACCAATGGGTTTGGTATTTTGTTGAATTTGGAATGGTTGTTTTCTTTGTAGCGTTATTATTCTTTGGTTCATTAAATGGAACTTACCTAGATAGAGAAGTTTATGTTAGTAGCCTTAGTAATATTTCAGAAGTAGGAACAAACGCATTAACTTATTCTTTTGGATTATTATTTGAAGTATTTGAATCTCTTGTAATAAAATTATATGATATTGGTTCTGAAAGTCAGAGAGTCTTTTTCTGGCTTTGGATTGCTACAATATTTTGCTGGATTGGATATATGTTTCTCTATAAAATAATCTTTAATGGATGTAAATTTACAATCAAAGAATTAATACTACCACCACTTAAAAAAGTCAAAGAGAATCTAAAAGGAGGTAAGAAAAGATGTTAGACATGTTTAGCGAAGCATTTGAAGAACCCGCATTTTGGATTCTATCAGGAGTAGGATATGTTGCTTTCTTTATAATGTTGCTTGTATTAAAAGGAATGGGTCAAAAAGATGTTATGCCACTATGGGTTAAGATAGCAACAATGTTATTTATTCCAATAGCTGGATTAATATTCTCTAAAATTTATTCAAATTAAGATGAAAATAAAAGAAATTGAGATAGATGGAGAAAGAATTTCACTAAAAAAAAGTGGAAAGAATTGGAGAGTAGTGAAGCCAATAAAGATAGATGGTAAAATTAATTGGAAGAATTTACTTGCTGGTGGTTCTTGGTGGAATCTATTTGGAATTGCATTAATAGTAATCTTAATTATTGGATGTATTAATGAATATTCAATAGCACTAAAGACTGCAAATGATTGTTTATTCAAAGATGTAATAATGAATATTCAATAGCACTAAAGACTGCAAATGATTGTTTATTCAAAGATGTAATAATAAATAACCCAATAAGTAATAATTTATCAAACTTAGTAAATATTACAATAAAATAAAAAGATGGCAGAATTAAAAATAGGAATACTCTATATTAGTTTGCACAACTTACTGGTAAGAAAGGAAGGGCTAAATAAGATTATTTCTAGAAAGGCTTTATTCATACACATAGGAAGACACTATTTAGTTCCAAGAAAATTAAGACCAGTTTTATTAAAAGAGATGTGTAATAGAAAATTACTAGAAGAAGTAAATAGAGATACTTACAAAATTCTAGATTGTGAATTTGACTTAGAAAGGGATGCAAATAAGTTTTATGAAATGATTGGATTATTTTAACTATCTAGTGAATACAAACCTTTAAATAGATTAAGTATTAAGAAAGAATATGATTAACAAAGAACAACTAAAACAGATAATAAATGACTTGTCAGATGTTGTAGAAGAAAAAGTATCTTTTGAATCTGTCTTCAAAGAAGCAAGAAAACTAAAAGAAGAAGGAATACCTTTAAGGCAAATAGGATTCAAATTTAATGTAAGTGCATCTACTATAAGTTATTGGCTAGATAAAGAATTAAGAGAAAGAGTAATCAAAAAGAATGTAGAAAACTTTAGAAATAAACCTCAAGAAGAAAAAAGTAAAATCTACAGACAAAGAAAGAAATATTTGAGGGAATACCAACATAAAAGATATACTACTGACCCAGAGTTCAGAAGAAAGCAAATTGAACGGTCAAAAGCCTATCAGAAGAATAACTACAAGAAAATAGTTACAAACATTTAAATAGATTAAACATTAAGAAAGAATATGAAAAAAGTGGCACTATATTTAAGGGTCTCAACAATAGACCAAACAACATTGAATCAAGAACTAGAACTAAAAGATTATTGTGAAAGAAATAAGTTTGAGATATATAAAATATACAAAGATGAGGGAGTTTCTGGAGTAAAAACATCAAGACCACAATTAGATTTAATGTTACAAGAGATGAGACAAAGGAAATTTGAAGCAGTAGTTGTCTGGAAATTCGATAGATTAGGAAGAAGCACATCACATTTATTACAAGTCCTAGAAGAAATGAAGAATAAAGATATTGCTTTAATTGCTACTTCTCAAAATATTGATACTTCAACTCCAATGGGAAAGTTCTTTTTTGTTATCTTATCTGGTTTTGCTGAAATGGAAAGGGAAATAATCAAAGAAAGAATCAAGTTGGGATTAGAAAGAAGAAAGAAGCAGGGAAAGAAATTAGGAAGACAAGCTGGTGCAAAGGACAAATCAAAAAGAAGTAAGAAAGGATATTTTGATAGATGGGAAAAGGAAAAGAAAGCTAAATGGCAGAAGGAGAAGAAATGAGAGAAAACAAATTCTTGGAGGGTAAATTGAAACCTACAAAGAAAGATTGGGAAGCATTACTTGAATGGGCGGAACAATTAAGAAAATTGGATATTCTAATTAAGAGTATTCCAGATAAGGTATGGGAAGGCTTAGATAAAATAAGACTTATTGATGGAAAACAAGTTGGAATGAACTCAATGGCTATGAAGACTGTGAATTATATTAAAAAAGACACTCCCCATAAAAGAGGGGGTAAGGAGACAAGTAAAAATGACTAAATTAAAAAACCTAGAAAAGCACATGCTTATTTACACGGAGAGTCGCATGAAAAAACATGACATTAAGATTTTGGATTAACTTAGTATCTTTTAAGATAATAGGGAGAAAATTAATATGAAAAAAAAAGAAGTAAACAAAAAAGGTGATAGATTTCCAACATCTATAATTTATATAAAAAGAGAGTCTTCTGGAAGAATTAAAAATCTACACCCAACACAAAAACCAGTAGCACTAATGGAATATTTAATTAAGACTTACACAAATGAAGGAGATTTGGTTTTAGATAATTGTATGGGTTCTGGAACAACTGGAGTGGCTTGTAAAAATCTCAATAGAAGATTTGTGGGAATGGAACTTGATGAAAAGTATTTTGAGATAGCAAAAGAAAGAATTAACAAACTAAATTCGGAGAAGGTTAAGACTTGTGCAACCAAGCACGACATTACTCCCCAGCATGAATGCTCGGGTATCCCGTCTACTTTTACATGAAACGAAGTAAACGCAACAAAGTCCAAGAAACAGAACCAGTTAAACAAGTTAGATATGACCAGTTGGAAGAATTAGTAGATGAACATAGAAGTTACGACCAAGTAAAATGTCCAATGTTAAGACAGCCAATTACAAGAGAAGGAGACGAGATGTCTGGAACTTGTGCTCTTAATTGGAAAAAATGCACTTATGAGATTCCTGTCAATTATTTAGAATGTGAACGGCATAAAAAATGGCAAAGAAGCAGACAGAAAACTCTTGGAAGTTTAATTCAGTATGAGATTGATTCTAAATAGAAACATTTATAAATAAAGGAGACTATAAAATAACATGAAAAAACATTTTGAGAAAGGTGGAGAGGATATGAAAATACCAATAAAATATATAATTGAGATAGGATTAATTAGAATAAAGGGGAAGTGTGCTAATTGTGGAAAGAAAATGGATATTTCAAATCATAATATTCAATTATGTAA
>Ga0307928_10002004_pt1 | contig 15605 bp, 21 predicted proteins | sample AceLakmetagen232_FD_201815 | JGI IMG/M metagenome (GOLD analysis project Ga0307928, IMG submission 201815) | Saline water microbial communities from Ace Lake, Antarctica - #232 | ecosystem: Environmental > Aquatic > Non-marine Saline and Alkaline > Saline | place: Antarctica: Ace Lake... | reverse complement strand
AATGGATATTGGTATAAGTCTAAGTATGACTCTAAAGGCAATGAGACTTACTCTGAGGACTCTAATGGATCTTGGACTAAATCTGAGTATGACTCTAATAATAATAAAACTTACTATGAGAACTCTAATGGATCTTGGTATAAATCTGAGTATGACTCTAAAGGCAATGAGACTTACTCTGAGGACTCTAATGGATCTTGGACTAAATCTGAGTATGACTCTAAAGGCAATGAGACTTACTATGAGGACTCTGATGGAGACTGGACTAAATATGAAGGGGATACTAAATTAGAGTTTAAGGATGGTAAGTATTACTTAAACGGACAGGAAACGAAGGAGGCAGAGGAATGAGTTGTAAAGATTGTGATGATGCACAAGAGAGCGGTTCTTGTTATTATTTAAGAGTTGGTGATGGTAATGTTGCGATTATATGTTGTAAAAAACATTTTAAAGAATTAACAAACAAATATTTATAAATAAAGAAGTTTGAGAATAAATATAATGGCAAAGAAATGGAAGGTAAAATTAATAAATGGCGCGTGGGTGGTCGGTAGAGAAAGTAAAACTAGCCATGCGAATAATGAGTTTGTACTTCCTATTTTCGGCAGTAAAAAAAAGAGCAAATAATTTAAACAAATAAGTCTAGATGCCAAATCGTGCAAAGCTATGTTATCCTATAATTTTTTAAATACGAAGGATTAAATGAGAGTATAATGTGCCTTCTGCCACTACTCTCCAATAGAGTTACTTATTTTTATATCAACACCACTAAACCCTACTAAACCATAGTAAAGTTTATAAATAAACGAGTTCTAGTATATATTATCCTTAAATGGACTTATGAAAAAAATGGAAAAAGAAATGAAAAATATTAAAGATATTGAAGAAGAAAAAGAGATTAATAAGAGTATAAATGTGCTGAGACTACATTTCCTAATCTTATTAATAGTGTTTGCATTTATATGCTTTGTAAACTTATATATTAGAGATACTCGTTTACAAAGTATATCAATTTTAGTAGGAGTTTTATTAATAGTAATATCCATTGACCATAGATATTGGTGTCAAAAAATTAATATCAAAAAACAAAAGTGCGCAAAAGAGGAAAAGCAATAGAAAATGAAACAAGAAAAATTAATTATAAGACGAGTCTATGAGACTTCAAGGGGCGAGATTTTAGTCTCAATACCTAAGCACGCAGGCATAGTCAAAGGCGACTATGTTGTAATAGAAAAGCTAACTATAAAGGAGATAAGGAAAGATGAATAATAAAATTAAAGAATTAAAGAATGGTGAATAAAGACTGATGGGCTTATTTGATTTTCTTAAACCATCACCACAGGCCACCTTCAAGCGTAAGGTGATCGAGGCAATGACCTTGAAAGAGATTGATGACATATTCAAGATATATTTATCAGAAGATCCCAAGATTGGATATAATGACGAAAAAGGCCGTAAATGCACAAGAAAACTAAAAAGAGAAGAGTATGATAATCTACTGTTCAAACGTATAGACATAATAGACATACTAGATAACACGCCAAGAATAAAAGATAGGTTCAAGGATGTAGAATAAAAATGGCAACAATAAAAAGCATCATAGGACATTACATTGGCCAGCTACGATATGGCCATAAAAAGCTTAAGAGCCAAGAAGGAGGCCTTCTTGTGAAGCATTATGGAAACGTAGATGACTATTATAAGCATCAAAAGTTCAAGAATAAGTATGTAGATTTAAGGGATTATGGTAAGAAGTTTACGCAGTTCCTAAAGGGTAATTTCGATAGCTGGGAGTTTGGAGAAGGCCAGAGTGTTCTTTGTCTAGCAGCTCGTGACGGAACAGAGGTGGCATACTTCAAAGACAGAGGTTGCTTTGCAGTAGGTATTGATCTTTTGCCTATTAACAAGACATCAGTACTTGAGGGCGACTTCCATAAACTTAATTTCGCTTCTAACTCTGTCGAGATCGTTTACACTAATAGTATAGACCATTGCCTTAACCCAAAGCGTGTCTTTGACGAGGTTTATAGAGTACTAAAGAAAGGAGGTTACTTTGTGCTAGACAATATATCTTTCGGCATGGATGATGGCACTTACGAGACTTGTAGGTTCGAGAATGAGACAGTGTTAAAGGAATTACTTTCTAAATTTGAGCAGTACAAAAGGTTCCCATCTTCGAGAAGTAAGTACACTGTTTACATAATGAGGAAGAAAAAATGACTAAATACAAACTAGATGGTATTATTTTTGGGCTACTAAACAAGAAAGAATGAAAGTCGCAATATATTCTCGGGTAAGCACTGATGAACAAGACCCTGAGAAACAGGTTGAACAATGTAAGAGACATTGTGATAGACAAGATAACATTGAGATTTATGCAGTCTATCAAGACATTATTAGTGGAGCTAAGACAAGCAGACCACAGTTTAACCAATTACTAGAAGATATGAGAGAGAATAAGTTTGATGCTATAATGGTTACTAAGCTAGACAGAATAGGAAGGAGTCTACAACATCTACTTAGTTTGTTCGATGAGTTCCAAACAAAAGGTATCCACTTTATAGCAGTAACACAGAATATAGATACTTCTACTAGTGTGGGCAAATTACAAATGCAAATCATGGGAGCTTTTGCTGAGTTCGAGAGAAATTTAATCTCGGAAAGAACCAAAGATGGTATAAGAGGAAATCCAAATGTCGGTAAGCGTGGAAAGGATACAAAACCTAGGAAAAAAAGGGGGGGTCAAAAAGCTCCTGTGAAATACTTTAATTTGAGCAATACAGGGGGAAATACATAAGTTCCTAAAAAGGGGCGTTTTTAACAACAAGAAAATGGTAAAAAACAAGAAAGAATTAATAGATGAGGAATTAAGGAGAATGATGAATGAAAAGAAATAAAAAGAAAACAACCAAGGAAATATTTGAAGAAATGAATAATGTATGCCAAGTTGACACTATGCTAGATAATTCAGAAAATGGATTTTTAACAAAAGTTCAAGGTGACACGGTTAAAATTGTTGGTCTTGCTATTGCTACCAAAGGGGAAGGTTGCCAGCAAGTATGCTGGATTAAATCTGAAGATTTTGTTGAACCAGAAGAGGAGGAGGCTGAGGACTGATGGCAACTAAATCAGAACTTACTCAAAGAATAAAAAAACTTTTAGATAAAGTAAAAACTCATAAAATTGAAACACCATCTGACTTAGATGCCCAATTTGATAAAATACTGTCTTTTATTTTTAGTGAGATTGATTTTTTAGATAGAAGAATTACTAGTATTGAAGATGATAAAGAATTTCAAGAACAAAGAGACCAAGAAGATTATGAAAAGACAATAGCGGATTTAGAAAATTAGATGCCACATAGGACAATCTGTAATATTATTTATTATTCAGTAATGAATAAAGTCTTCTTATTTTGGCTCTAAGGAGCTAACTATAAAATATGGCCAGTACAAGCGTTCTACCTATAGAATTTAATTGAGTGGCAGGATAAGGAACCATAGATTTCTCTAAGGTGGCTATAATTGAGCGTGGATTATTCCTGTTTCCCATGTGCTCGAGCCTTTCCTGCCTAGATATTATTAGTTATTATACTAATAATTAACTCTAATATTAATTAGAGCAATTATAATCAAATATTCTTAGTTTAAATATCTTTCTTTAATCAAGAATTATATATCCTGATATCCCCCGCCGTCAATTATACTAAATGTTATGCGTATTTAACCTTGATATCAGAGATTGTTGATCTACTTAGACCGATTATATTTGCTATCTCTTGTTGCTTCATTCCCTTAGCAAGCATACCCATTATCGCTTTGTCCCTTTGTTCTAGCCTAGGGTCTTTGTTCTCTTTCTCTAATAGTAAGCTAGTATCCTTAATCTTCTTTTTATCATATTCTTCCTCTGAGAACCAGATATCGTTATAGTTAGAGAAACTTACTTTCTCAGAATATTTATACTTAGGATATTGCTGTATGTTTGAGATCCATTTGCTCTTTAGTGAGTCATATATTTTACGCATATCATTGTTAGGTATAAATCTAGCACTCCCCCTTATAATCCTAGCATTACTCTTTTTATAGTAAGCATGTATCAAGAAAGAGGATCTTTCTATGATCTTCCTTGATAGTTCCATAATGTTATCAACTACGAATATGTATAGGTGTCTTTTCCTTCTTTTAGTTATAAGAGTAATCTTTAACATGTTACCTTGCTTACTGATCACATCCCTACCACTACCTCCTTGGATGGATTCATCGAAATGACATACGTGTGTCTCTGTTTCCTCCCTATCTGTAAATTTTACTACATCCTCTGCACTAAAGTGTATGTTCTCTAGTTTATGATATCTATTAAAGAACATCTCCCATAAACCACCAATACCGATACCTATGTTTGTTTTACCACTACCAACATCTCCAGTTATTATGATAGACGCATCAAGTTTATACTTGACATCATTGTAAAGCATTGCGAGAATATTATACATAAAGCCTGGATAGTTTACCTTAACCTTCTCACCTTTATAGTTCTCAATCTCAATCTTTATCCTAGTATTTTCTCTTGTAACTTCCATTTTGCATTATTTACCTCAAAAAATCGTAAGCCTTTAGCTGATCCCTTATTGCGAGATCTTTCTCGTTAATCCATTCTGCTTCATCTATTTTTTCGATTGTTGGGAAGATTCCTTTCAATGAAAACTGTGTATTTATTTCTCGGAACAATTCTCTTAGTTTATCAATGACTTCAGTATAATCTTCATTAGGTATCGGTATCTCCTGGTAAATCCTCTTTGCTGTATAGTCTTCCTTTAATGTATCAAGGAAGTCTGACGAAAAGATTGTCTCTCTTATTCCATTAATCTTATCTTTCATATCATTAGATTTTGTTATGTACATATTGTTCCTATCGAACAAAGCCTCTATAAATGCAAAATAATTATAAATTTGTTTCTTATCAATATAAACTTTGTTCTGGCATGTCTGGATCTCATCACAGAATAGATTTTGTGACTTTATGTAGTCATCCCATCTCTTGTATTCTAGATTATAATGTTGTTCATTATCTGTTCTATCTTGTTTGAAGTTTTTTCTTTCCATGAGATAGTAAAAGTATTGTTTTTTAAAAATCTTGTGTAATTTTTAAATTTTTGATACAATTTTTTAATAAACTATATAAATGACTTAGTTGAAGTTATACTTTCATGGTACAAATTAATATCAAGAATGTGCTAGCAGTATTAGGAGTGATCGCTGCTGTAGTTCTTGGAGTAGTATTAATATTCCTTAATGTAAATGTAGGGGGTTTAATAATTGGTACGACCACAAGTGTGGCCACGAGCGGACAGATTAATGTTTCAGCTAACATGACTGATTACTTGCAAAGTACAGAAGCAGAGTATATTAGTGCAGCACAGTTAACAACTGGAAACGTAACTCTAGCAATATCCATCCTAGCAATCGTGATCATCTTAGTACTATTTGGTATTACGACTTTCACTAAAGGCAGTAACGGTGGAAAAGGAATGGGCGGATTAGAATAAAATAATCCTCTTATTTATCTTTAACTTATCTTATTCTAACATTATATAGACCCTATAGCCGAAAGCTATTTAAACAAGGTAATATAGTAATTCTTACAATGGATAATGATTCTTTTGACTTATATGACGATTATAAAAACTCTGACACCAATGTACCTCCAAAAGATAAACCAGAGGCATATGAAGGCGAGTCATCTGTGATCAATAAGATATTTGATCCAGAGCCAATAATAAAGATATATGAAAAGTCTATGGCTGGAGGTGTTCGTATGAATAAACAATGGAAAAAGGTAAGGCCAGCATTAGCTGGAGATGACTTCATTGCTAAGTCTAGTATGGGTTTAAGGGCTATAATCAATCCTATTAATATGCAATCAAAGAAAGATGCTGATGAATATTATAGTATTCTAATTGAGAACGTTCTAGCTTTTTGTAGGATGTGTGAAGATGAGCCTACTGTCTATGGTAAGGATTACCCACAAATATTCTTACTTTACTCTAATTCATTAGAGATGTTTGCAGGACATGTTATCAATGGCCACTCATCAGATATGTTAAAACAGATACTTACTAATACATATAAGGAAGTTGCAGAGCTTGAGCCAGAAAGAGGCTTTGATCCGTTTGCAGGGCTAGTAGGTAATACTGGGGGTAATAATAGATGAAATTCACTCTAAAAGGTATTAGAAATAAACAGAATAATGATATAATGGAAAAGACAAACTTGAGCTTTGATGAGAATCCTAAAGGAGTTCAAAGCACTAAAGAGACCACCAAAGGGAAAGTAAGAATAAATATTTTCGAGACCTTGGGGAAGACACCAGTAATGAAACATACATTTATTGCTGAATTGACAAAAGATCCAAAGGATAGGATTAGTTATCTTAGGAACGATGAATATAGTTTTCTTGAAGTATATCCACAAAGGGATGAGGATTTGGATATTGAGATTCCTGGCAAAGATATAAAGGAACAAACAAATAATATGAACGTTGCCATAAACAATCTAAACAAGAAACTAAAGGATGTTAAGAAGGATAGAGACTTTAATACAAATGAGAAAGATCTAGAATTACAGATACGAAGATTAAAAGCAAAGAGAAGAATGTTGGCATACCCAGGCTTAGAGAACTATTTTGTTCTAGGAGCTAAAGGAGTTAAAATGTTATTCTATCATGACAAAGGATCTGAGTTAATACCAATTAACTGGGATCTAGACAATAAGTATACAATATATACTGATATACTTGCTAAAAGAAAGTATTCTTCGATGGCATCAGCTAATCTATTGCATAAATATCAAGATAAAATAAAGAAAGCAATGGACACTGGCCAAGTCTGGTTGTTTGCAATACTTATCGTATGGACTTGTGCAATGTTAGCTGGTAGTGGCTTCATGTTTAAGAAATATCAAGACATAAATGATAAGTATGATAAATCTAATATGGCAGAACTAGAAAGGCAGGCAGCCGCAGGCTCAATAATGTGTAGTAAGTATCTTGGAGATAGTGCTAAGGCTTTTGCTTTTCTGATAGAGAATGAGGCAAAACAACAAGGAATGGAAAGCCAGATTAAAGAACGTAAAGAAATAAGTTTAGATAGCGGCTAGAAAATAAATGAATACAAAGTATTACATTATTGCGTTCTTTGAACACATCAAACCTTTCTTAAGAGAGTTTCTTATATCGATTGTATGTTTAATACTTTTTATCTGGCATCGTAATTTAGTTTTCTTATTCTTGATTCCAGTGGTAATAATATTATTAAACTTAAAGAAAATATGACAACAGAGGATCACAACCCCATAGTAGTAAAACAATATGGGCTGATTTATACTTTTTTTAGCCAGATCTTTAAAATTTTATTCAAAATTGTTTATATTATAATACGTGTTCCATTGTTTAGATATGTTACAATCATAATAGTTTTTCTTTCATTATATATATATGTCATGAATAGTATAGTGTAGAAAGTTATTTAAAAAAACAAGTTTATTAATTTTATAATGATAGATAATAGTACACTTGAAATAATAAACTATGTGGCAGATATCAACCAAGAATACAATACTAAACTATTCATATTATGTTTAATGTTATTCTATTCTTTATTCATGATGTGGATAACAAGAGGAAGAGTTGCAAGAAGATTCTCAGATGCTTTATTTATAGTTGGTGCGAAGACAATATCATTTATTACTTTGCTTAATCTACCTATAATGGTAATACTATTATATCGAGGAGTAAAGTTAGAGACATTGATAATGATTGTACTTGTACTTTATTCAATAACTATAGTATTGGTTATCGGGTTTGTACAGTTCTGGACTTTTGAATCTGTAAAGAGACTCTTTGCATGGGGAGCTGGCTGGGATATAGAAAAGAAAACTACTGTAGCATCACAAGGTATTGCTACAGCAAACAAAATATTCTTTGGGAGGGGAAGAAATGGTAAGTAGAAGAAAGCCACGAAAGATAATTCTTACAGATAGAGCAACAACAGTATCTATCTCAAATAATCTTATAAGTAAGATAAGAAGAAAGCAGAAGATTATGCAGAAAATAGAGAACACTACCAATGGTAGGGGTGCAAGGGCTGTAACATTCTTATGGGCTAGTGATGAACTAGCAAAGGAGGTTGTGAAAATTGAGTAGTCTCACAAGATTACTATTCACAATAATGGCTATACCTCTCATTGTATCAATATATATTTTTGTGCCATCACTAATTCTAGAAACCAGTAAAGAAGAGATGATTCCAATATTAAATAATGTGAGTGAAGAGTTCTATAATCAGTCTATGATTAGTGAACAGATGAGAGATTATATTCAAAGTGAAAACGATGACTTCGCAAACTTTGATTGGGAGCCTGATCTATTCTTTGTGTTTGCTATAGTAGTAATATTTGCTAGTACTGTTATTATATCCATAAAGTCTAGGAAGGCTGGGCCAATAGCGTTTTTAGGTTATATTACTTTCATTATGGCATTCGTACTTACAATCGGTGGAATAATCATACAAATAATCGTATGGTTCAAGTCAGAGATATATGATAGAGTATTAATCAATCTACCATACTCAACGCCAATCATGGATGTGTTCATGAGTAACGTAGGGCCAATACTTGCTGTTTGGGGTATACTACTTATATTAATCAATCAGTTTGAGTTTAGTGGATCTAAAGGGCTTGAGAGGGAGTTTGACGAATGAAAAGGATAATAGGAATTATTGTATTGTTTTTTGTTTGTATCTCTGGAGCAGCTGCTGTTGATTTGTTAGCAGGCTTAGAAGCTTACTATAATTATAACTCTGATACTACTGACGCAACAGGGAATGGAAATAACCAAGTAGCTAGTAATGCTATTACTTTTGTTGCAGGAAAGATAAATAACTCTATAGAAGGTGATGGTACAACAAGTTATGTTACTTATGCTAGTATCTTACCACAGAACGATACGTTCACAACTACTGGTTGGTTCTATCTGGATGAGCTACCTGGCGCAGGAACAATAGATACTATCTGGGGTAATGAGAAAGCTGGAGTTGGTATTGGAAAGGTATATGTTGACCAAGGAGGAAACATAGTTATGGTTTCTCAGAGTAGTACTTACCAAGTATCTATTGCAGGGATTTCTGCGACAACATGGTATTTCTTTGAGGCAGGATACAATCATTCAACAGGAAGACTATTCTTAAGAGTAAACGATGGCGCAAAGTCTAATGGTACTAATCCAATACCTGCTGGTTGGCAATATGTTGGTGATGGTAATGTTGATGTTGCGGCGAGTAACAGAGGAGACACTAATCATGAACAATGGTTCAATGGGAGAATAGATGAACTTGCATTCTATAATAGGACACTAGAACCAGCAGAAGTAACTAATTTATATAATAGTGGACTTGGTCTTACTTATCCATTTACACCACCACCAGAAATAACAATAGACAATGTTAGCGTGAACAATGTTACACTGGCAAATAATACATACTTCAGTCAAACAATGAACTTTACTGTTAACACAACTAATGTATCAACCAATAACAATATTAATCTTTCTTATTCTTTAGATAATACTTCACATGTTCAGTTCTCAACTGATGATCCTAATGGAGAGTTTCAACTATACGCTGGCAAACTATTTATCCAACCAAAGAGATTAACACGGATTGTTAAGTCTAACTTTGCTAGCACAACACAATTATGTATAGAAGAAACTGGACATCCAGACATAGCGAACTATACTACGTTTCCTATACAAGGAGCAACTTCAGAATGGAATGGCACTGCTTGGAAAGAATCGTTACTACCAGGAACACAATTACTCAACATCACTTGTGGTAACCTAACACAAGGTATGCATAATATATATACAAGAGCAGAGAACAATCAGACACTAATTGATTCATCAGTCTATACTTTCTTTATTGATCTAGCCGATCCAATATTACAAGTAGTTAACTTTTCAACAATATATAATTATACCATAAACTTCAGTACTTTAATTAATGTGAGTGATAGTAATCTAGTGTCATGCATAGTTACAACTGACGAAGCTTTACAAGTTAACTGTACTGATACTTACACATTCATAACTAATGGTAACCATACATTTAATGTGACAGCGACAGACAATGCGAGCAATACTGCTGATAGTAATAATAATATCATATTTGTTAATCCATACCAGAGTTTCTTTTTCTTTGACCAGAACAATGGAACATTTATACAGAACTATACGTTCGGGCCTTACTCAAGTGTTAGTACTGAAGTATCGTTCCTATTATATGATCTCGGCCTAGGTAATCATACTCTCGAGTTGAACAAGCCAGGTTATGCAGCTGCAAACTTTACATTTGAGTTTAACCTAACAAGTAACTTTAATAAAACATATAACGTGACAGCTAGTGAGATCAAGATATTCTTCTTAGATAGAAACAATGGTTCTAAGATAACTGAATTCATAAATGTAGAGCTTGTAGGACCGACAGGGTTCACGGGTAACACTACAGATGGTAACATAACAATACAACAGTTTCAGTTGGATTCAGGAAGCTATAAAGTAATTGCAAGCTCGGAGAACTATTCGACAGAGCAATACTTCTTTACTTATAATAATGAACAACTAATAACTATAAACTTATACATGTTAAAGGAAACAGATCCTAACTTTGGGGCAATAACTATAAATGTTAAGAACGAGTTCGAGGAGGAACTTAATAACATAACAGTTAAGTTACTTGAATGGCAATCAGATGTGTCAGCGTTCGTTGACGTGTCGCAGACAAAGACAAACCTGAATGGACAGGCGTTCTTTAATATAGAGATAGGAACAAAGAACTATATATTCTTTGCAACCAATGGAGTACAGATAGCGCAATCATCTGATGAGGGAGAAGTAGTATTCAATGATGCGGAGTCAAGAACACTAATACTAAGAATAACTGCTGGAGTGAAGCTATCACAACTAGATGGGATATTATATAATGTTAGTGAGAATCAATCAATAAGAGCACAGAACAAATCACAGATATTCTTCTCATGGAGTGATCCAGCTAACACAGTATCCCAAGGATGTATAAAGTACTATAAAGATCTAGGAGTAACTAAGGAACTATTAAGTCAGACTTGTGTTAATGCTAGTACAGGTATAATGTCTCCAGTTGTACTTCTTAATACTAGCATTAACACGCTAGCAGAAGCATCGTTAATAACTGATGATGGTGAGTTTGTTATTGGTAGATTCTCATACAAGGGAACGCAAACATTTGAGAACGTGCTACAAGAGTTTGGGTTAATTACTTGGATAATGTTGTTATTATTCGTGGGAGCTTTCGGAGTTGGTTTCTTAATAGGGAACGTGATGATCTCAGCAATAGCATCCGTTGTAGTTAGTTGGATATGCGTATTCATGTTCCCGACATATTTATCTACTGGCATAGCAGTTACTATAACAATAATGAGTATCTTTATGATACAAGCGGGGTTCAAGAAAGAATGAAAAAAGCATCACACATTATATGGATAATATTTATATTTGGAATACTAACTCTGGCTTGGCAACAAATGGGAAGAGACATAGTAAATAGTGAACATGATGCTCTTGATGATGATAGTATTATATACATTGGTGAGTACTCTGGTTTTAGGGAATCATTCAATCCTGAGGATTTAGCAGATCAAGCAGGTATAGTAGTAGAACAAAATAATGATTCAGGAGAGAAGACAGTAGATTTTGCGCAAGAGTATTTAGATGCAAGAAGAGATTCAACTAAATCAACTAATTATTGGTCAACTATAAATGAAATGCCAGATTTCTTTATTACTGCCCTTGGTTTTGATCAAGAAACTTGGAAAGAATATAAAACGATAACATTAACTGCTTTTGGATTAGTATTATTCCTTGCATTCTGGTTATTCATAAGGGGGCAAGTATAAAATGGGAGTAAACTTATCTGCACTACAAAACATAACGCCGTTGCAAGACAGCCTAAACCTTTCTGTTATTACTGAAGGAAATGTATTAGAGAATGCTAAGGAAGTGGCAATCAGTACTAGTGGAGGATGGATAGGCTTATTAATAGTCTTCGCTATATTTACAATGGTGTTCTATACATTGAGAAGAAGAGACGGTAAATTTCTATATGATTCACTTAAGTCCGCAGTCTGGGGATCAGGGTTCGCTTCGATGTTTGGAATAGTATTATTGTCTCTTGGATTCATATCTAACTTCATGCACGTTACATACTTTGCTATGGCTTTTGTACTATTAGTACTAACAACCTTCTCTGTCAGAGCACGTTTCACATAGCAGAGAATTAAAATAAGAAGACTTTATCCTTTTAGGAAGGAAAACTACTTCATCTTCTTTTGTTTTGTCTTCACAGTCTTTCTAATTACTTTCTTTTTTTTGTTTGGCGTACTTTTGTTTTTCTTCTTTGTTGATCCACTCTTCCTTCTTAGTTCTCTTCTCTCTCCTGGACTATCATTGAAGAACTTCCTTTTCTCTTGAAGATTCAAGCCTTGCTTGTCTTTAACAATACTGAACTTGTTAAGGGTCGCTGGTCTTCCGATATCTTTTAGTTTAGTGAACCCGCTAATGAATACTCTTCCCCTTAGTGCAGGATTGTTATCTATAGTTCTTGCCATCTCCTTTAGTGTCTTAAACATTGGCTGGTTAATGTTTCTTGTTCTAACTTTTCCTTTACGTCTAAACTTAAGACCAAAAGCAAAACTAAACCCAGTAGGTACTTTTGAATCGAATGTTAGTCTTGGGATTCTTACTGGAGATTTTTTTGTTGGTAACTTACTTGGAAGCTTACCAGTTGGAAGCTTACTAGGTTTGCCAAGAGGTAATTTACTTGGAGGCTTACCAGTTGGAAGCTTACTAGGTTTGCCAAGAGGTAACTTACTCGGAGGTCTTCGAGGTATCTTACTTGGTAGTCTACTTGGAATCTTTTTTGGAAGTTTGCTAGGTATTTTCTTTACTAGTTTAGACGGAAGCCTACTAGGTTTGCCAAGAGGTAACTTACTTGGAAGTTTGCTAGGTAGTTTAGAAGGCAACTTAGAAGGAAGTTTGCTAGGTAGTTTAGAAGGCAACTTAGAAGGAAGTTCGCTAGGTAGTTTAGAAGGCAACTTAGAAGGAAGTTCGCTAGGAACTTTCTTTACAGATTTCTTTTTAGGAGTAATCTTCTTCTTTGGAACTCCTTTAGGTTTCTTAGGTAAAAACTTTTTTAATTTAGTTTTGTCAATCTTAGCTACAAGAGGAAACTCTTTAGTTAATCCAGGAACTTTCTTTTCTAGTAATTTCTGGAAACCTTTAGACTTCAATATCTTAATAGCATCATCCAAAGAGTTAATTTTTCTTTTTTGATTTGCTTTACCAATTATAGTAAATGGCTTTTGTTTTTTTAATTCTTTTAATTGTATCTCTAAACTACGTATGAAAGCTTGAGGATCTTTAGCTCTTCTTGGATTCTTTTCTAGAACAACTTGTAAAGTACCAAGTCCTTTTCTTGTTGTTTGTTCACCGAAACCAGTTATCTTTATTCCTTTTATATTTTCTAGTTTCTGTGTTGGAACTTCGAACTCTCCTTCGATGATTTTTCCTTTCTTTACTCCAGCAATAGGCAATTTACCTTTTCCAGTTATTAAACCTGCTTCTGGTATTAATCTTTCTTTAGGTTTCAAATCAAACAAAGCTTCTTTCTTACCAACCTTTACAATCTTTTCGTTCTTTAGACTATAAAGAGATCTTTTGTTGGCTGGTAGATTTGATTTGAATTTATCAAAGAAAGATTTTATATCTTTAGTAGCTACATCAACATCCTTTGGTATTGGTGTCTTCTTTATAGATGTAGCTCTACTTGCTAGTGAACCAAAGACTACAGAATCAGTTTCTCTTAATGTTTTCTCGAGAACTCTACCTTCTAGTTTAGTTAACGTCTTCACTTCTGAGAAATCTAACTTCTTTATTTTATTAATATCAAAAGGTACTAACTTTTCCTGGACTCTTGCACCCTTTAATATCGCAGCAACAAATGGTCTAGTCTCTTTTGCTTGGCCAATAACAAATAGTTTCTCTCTAACTACTCTAACTCCTGAAACTGCTTTTATTAATTTTCCTGTTGGTTTAAATATTAATTTAGGATTAAAACTCAAAACTGCTTTGGTTGTGAATTTAACTGGATCTTTAAGAAAAGATTCCTTTGCCTCAGTACCTATAGACTTAACAAGTTCTGTTGTGATTGCTGCACTAATTATAGCAGCCTCAGTAGGATTGTTCTTAACAAAAATAGCTGTATCAAGTATTCCTCTTCTAATACTATTTATATCATTAAGCATCTTTGGTTCACCCTTGAGTGCACTTATACCAACAGCAGTTCCATAATTATATCCCATCTTCAAAGCATCAATCGGAATAAGTACTATCTCCTCAACAAACTCATAGATACCTTCGGCAATACTTTTAGGTGCACTTCTTAATAAATTAAATTGTTGTCTTGTTATTTCCTTACCTTTTAATCTACTCACTCTATCAAGTTCTTTTATTTGTGTAGGTGTAACGGAAGTTTGTTTTATTATAGCACTTTGTCGTTTAGTATTATTTAATATTGTGATTTTCTGTGAAGGAGATTTTTCAAACTTAATAAACTTAGAAGGATCTTTTAATATCTGAGAAGAGAAATTTTTTTCTTTTATTATTACTTGACCTCGGGTTGTTAATCCAAGTCTCTTTAGACCTTCTTGAAGTTGTGGTGTAGATCTTTGGCCAATACCTAATCTCTTTAAGCCAATCTCCTTTCGTTCTTCTAATGTTAATGCTCTCTTCTGGGCTTCTAACTCTTTTTGTTCTTTTGCTTTAGCAAAGAACTGTTGTTTCTTTTCTACCTGGATCTTTTGCTGGCTCTGGAGTTTTGATTCTATCTCAGCGGCTGATCTTCCACCAAATCTTTTTCTTAGTGCTTCTATCTTCTTAGCGCTTTCTGGTGTTGTAGCTGTGAAATTTCTCTCTCCAGTTCTAGTATTAATAATATCAAAACCAAGTATGACCTCTCCACTCGGTAGTCTTATTCTTGTCTGCTTAGATGTTAGTCTTGGTTTATCTCTTTTCTTTTTTCTTTTAGTCTCTTTGATTTCTTTCTCTCTAGCTCGCTTTGCAGCAGCAAGAGCCTTGCCTCTTCGGATCTCTTCCTTGATTGTAACTATTTCTCCAGTTCCCATAAATAACTCTAAACTCATTATTTTAAAAACCTTTTTAAATAATAGAAGATACAACAATGTTATTATGGATAGAAAAAACAAAGAAGATACATATAGTTATAGAGGATGGTTAAACTCAGATAGGTTCATTAAAAGAGCATTTGCAATCTTAGGATATGGTACTATTGCCTACTCAATCGCATCAGTAATAATACTTATTTTTGCTTTCTTTATTGGCATAGGTGGTTCCTTATTATAAAAATGGGAGATGATAGAATATATTTAATGGCACCAATATTAGTTTTACTTTCTATTGGGCTAGAAAATCAAATAGGCTTACTATTTCGTATAGCCTGTGTG
>Ga0307928_10002002_pt1 | contig 15613 bp, 20 predicted proteins | sample AceLakmetagen232_FD_201815 | JGI IMG/M metagenome (GOLD analysis project Ga0307928, IMG submission 201815) | Saline water microbial communities from Ace Lake, Antarctica - #232 | ecosystem: Environmental > Aquatic > Non-marine Saline and Alkaline > Saline | place: Antarctica: Ace Lake... | reverse complement strand
TATATCTAATTATAAAACAGAAAATATATTATTTTAATCTAAAAAGAAAACAAGATGAATGATGCACAACCAAAAACAGAAACCTTATTAATTGAAGCTAAATTAGAGCGTCTTAAAAGAGAGGTACAAGTATTAACAGAAAATGAAAAATCACTAGCTAACTATACAAGTCAGTTTAGTAAATTCCTTAACAAGCTAGGATCATCCTCTGAAGAAGAACCTGCAGAACGTAAACCAGATGACGATCGAGGTGCACTTCTTATGTTACTAGATAAGCTTGATCAGATAGGTTTGGAATTTTCCAGACTTAACAATAAGTTAAATGACAGTTTTGAAAAACAGAATAGAATTTTAGGTAATTTCAGTGATTTACTTTAAAACTATACGATATGAAAATTGAAATTTATCCCTACAAACATGGTATCTGGAGAACTCCACAATGGGGTTGGTCTATGTATGCCGGTAATGGAGAGATCATGTGTGTAAACATAGGATTCAATACTTCAGAGATTGCTAGAGCAAGTATCAAACATATTGATGCTACATTCCGTAAGAGAGAAGTTGCTGTTAATGTTGTTGATAAAAGGAGAGGTAAGAAATGATATGCAAGAGATATAGATGTCTTCTTGATAGCACCTGTATGTATTGTGGCAGATCATATAAAGACCACCTTACTACATGGCAGATGAGGTTTCTCAATCATCCTGAGTGGAAGAAAGATGATCTTATTTTTAATGTAAAAAATATATCTAAAAATTGATGGAAAGGAAAAGGAAACCTTTAAACTATCCCAATAGGTATGAAGTCATGATTGGCGACAACCTAGTTGGTAAGATGGACCCTAAGCTCATAAGATGGGCTATGGAGAATAAGGAGGCGGTTGAGTTCTTAAGAGACTCATTAAACGGACATGATCCCAGAAAGCCTCTAGTAATTATGATGTCAGTAAATGGAACCAATTCAAGCTATTCGTGTAATGGAAGTATTTAAAGGAAGAGTTTATAAGGTAGAAGAGGAGAAACAGATCACTGACAAGTTTAGAGTGAAGATGTTTGTTCTCGAAGTAACACATGAATCACAATCATCCTCTTATACGCATTACTATCCCATACAGGCTAGTAACAAGTATATTGAGTTACTTGATGGTGTAACACCTGGAATGGATCTTACTGTCTCGGTAAGCCTTAATGGTCGTAAATGGAATAAGAAGGATGGATCAGGAGAAGGTTTTATGGTCACACTAAGTCTAATAAAACTTGATAAGCCATCAACAAAACCGATAGAGTTTTCTGCTTCAGGTTCACCTATGGATGAACTTAATGATGGGGGTGTATTGAAATCCTCTGTCCTTGATGGAGTGACATTACCTGTTAAAGAAGATGATGACTTCTCAGCAGAAGAAGACGATTTACCCTTCATGTGGTTGTTACTAGTTGGTATAACGGGTCTTTCTGGTCTTAGCCATTTAGGATCATTTATCACTACCCTTTTAGTTTAAAAGACGTATCTTTGAATTAAAAATGGATAGAAAAGTTTGTTTTAAATGTAATGTAAAGAAGAACCTCAGTGAATTCTATAGGCACAAACAAATGGCTGATGGTCATTTAAACAAGTGTAAAGAGTGTACTAAAATTGATTGCGCTAAAAGAATTGATAAGAAGAAACTTGATCAAAACTGGATAGAATCAGAAAGGAAAAGATCAAGGGAGAAGTATCATAGGCTTAACTATAAAGAGCAATGTAAAAAGTATAGAGAATCATATCCTGAGAAAAGAAAAGGTGCTTCCGCTGCACAACATATGACAAAGCCAGGATTAGAGAATCATCATTGGAGTTATAATGATAAGCATTTTAAAGATATCTTTCATCTTACAATTAGTATTCATAGGAAATTACATAATAGATTAATTTATGATAAAGAGATGAAAATGTTTAGAATAAAGAAAACCAATAAACTTCTTGACACAAGAAGAAAGCATTCCAATTTCATAAATACATTACCCTTTTGATTATGGAAGAGTTTATTGCACTAATAGAGAAGATGCGAGAGAACCAAACTGGTTTATTTAAAGCAGAGTATGGATCCGATATTAAGAGAGCATATCTTAACGCCTCACGTAAACTTGAAAAGCAAGTTGATAAGTTTATTAAAGAATATAACAGTCCACAAAAAAAACTATTTGATGAAGAGTAAAGCAGAATTAAAGAAACTCACAGACGTTGAATTGTGTGAGTTTGCCCTTACAGAAGAAGGACATAAGTATGAAGGAAAGGATTTTATTATCCTTAAAGATGTTGCTGAGGAACTAAAGAGAAGAAAGATTAGAGAACCGATCCCTCTTATTCCAGCACCAAAAACAATTATTTTATATCCAATGACTGTTAAGAAAAAAGGAGAATCTAAGATCCTGACTCTTGAGGAAGTTCATGGTGTAAAACCAAAGGAGGCAGATTTGGATAAGTTTTATGATCATCCTTTACAGGCAAGGGTTGTAGCTGTTGCTGATGATATCGAATGGAAGCACCTGAGAGTTGGCTCAATATGCCTTATGAAGAACCCTGAACAGGGAGTTGTAAGGTATCATGATTTCGATTATATGCACACTCACTATTCGGGGATCATTGCGTTGTTGTAAATTATTCTATACCTTTGCGATAGACAAAATGAGTTCATTGCCATACTTATAGATTGTTATTTGGCAATGTTCTATAAAATAACTTCTCCCGAAGAGAGGTGTCCTTTAGAGGCCTACTAGTTCACTGCCAACGATAATCTAGTAGGTTTCTTTTTTTTATATATATGAAAGATAATTCAGAGTTAATAGGACATCTTGGTGTAGAATGGGGTAAGTTCTGGATATCATCCGGAATAGAAGTATATCACCGTAATAGTATCAACAGGGAGTTTAACCCCAAAGAAGATGCAGTCATAATGATTGTTGATCAGGTCCTAAAGAAACGAGCCCCTGTTAAAGGTTTAAAACCAGAAGAACCAAGACCCTTTTTTATTAATGGAGTAACGTGTCATTGGTTCGCCAATGGTTCGAATACGTTCCAGGAAGGTAGATTTCATACAAAGGAATTATATCCTGCCTCGGTTGTTGATAAAGGTTTATTAGAAGATTGGCTTAAAAGATGAGAGACAAGTTTTTAAATTTCAATAGAGATACCGGTGATGTTAGCTTAACTAGACTTGCCGAACAGATTAACTCTTTCAAGGAGTTAAAGAAGTCAGATCCTACCAAGACCAAAGTAGCCTTTAAATCACAACTGAAGGTTCTGTTTTTTGTGTATAGTACAGACTCACCTTATGTTGAGAACTATACTCCAGCACAAAGAAAATCCTTTGTCTACACAGAGCACGTCACACAAACAGCAAAGAGATTAGAAACCTATGAGTTCAAGTTATGCGAGAAGCTATTGCTCCGTCATGGTATGTCAAGAGAAGAAGCACAATTCCAGCAGATACTTATGGACTTCGACCAGTTCCATGATAGATTAAACAGTATTCCTTGGGAGAGAGAAATTACTGAGACATCTAAACAGGGGAAGAAGATCACAACACGGAAGTGGATGGTATCGAATATGGATGAGAGGATGAAAGCAATCAAGGCTAGCAAAGATATATTTACCCTGCAAAAAGATTTAGCAGGTATAGTCGCTGGAAAGAAAGCCACAGCAGATACAAAAGCTCATGTACGAGACTTTGAGAATGCGGAATATATTGAAATGTTAAACCGTTCATTACCTGAGCTTGTTGGTGGAAAGAAATCTGATGTAGATGATTAAATATTATGGATAGAAAAGCTATTAGAAAAGTTGCTTTGTCTTTTATAGATCAAGAAGAACTTACAGGGAATTCAGGATTTAAAGATCCTAAGTTTGAAGACATGATGGAGATTGTCGGATGGCGCAAGGGTCAAGCATGGTGTTCTTATTTTGTAGAACTTGTATGGCAACAGTCAGGGATGGACACAACTCTCTGTTCTGCTAGTGCTGTACAAACCTATATTAATCATGACAGACAGTATTTATGCCATAGTATTGTTAAGGTAGGGGATATCGTTATATGGCAAACATATCGCAATGGTAAGCCAAGGTGGACTGGTCACGCAGGAATAGTCGTATCCCTGGTTGGACAACAAATAATAACAGTGGAAGGGAATACCAATGAAAATGGAGGAAGAGAAGGTATTGAAGTAGCCCTAAAGATTCGGAGACGGAATAACTTTGATACCAATAACGGTCTCAGGTTAAGGGGATTTATAACACCTATTAAAATTCCTATTAATGACTAAGAAAAAATTGAACTGGATATCCATTACTCAAGCTATTATAGTAGCTACAGTGAGTGGACTGCTATTAATCTTTCTTCCTGCTGCTGCACGAATGAGAGATGAAGTAAGAGATAACACAGCCCATCGCGTTTTAGAAGTACCTGAAGTAAAGAAACAAATGGATTGCTTTGATGTTAAGCTTGATGGATTTGACAACAAGATAGACTCTATTCGCCTTGAGCAAGCTATACAAAGAACTATGCTTAAAGGATATGATGACAAACTTGATATACTAATAGAAATGGAAAGAAACCGATGAACACAATAGACTGGACTTTATTTTTTAATATGATGCCATTCATGCTGTTTGGACTAGCAGTATTTGTCTTAGCAATGTTTGTCCTGGCACAGAAGAAACCAAAGTTTAACAAGAGAGAATTCCGGAAAAGGAATCAATGGGCGTGGATACTAGCTTTTTGCTATTGTCTTATAGGATGTTATTTCTATGTTAGAGGCTTTGGTGAGCAGTTTTTAGATAGTTGGGGCTTAGGTCCTAAACTTGTAGGAAAGTGGGATATAATCGCTTTATTAATGGGTTTATCTGGTGGCTATCTTGGTAAAACTACGATTAACTTTTTTATAAAAAGAAAAGATGACTAGAGAAGAAGCACAAGAGATATATTCCAAAGGCATTGAACCAGAGAAAATTGATCTTGATGATTTAATTAAGATTATTAAAGATAACTGGTGGTGGATCTCAATCGTTGGTAAAAGATTTTTCAAGCTTATTGTTAAGTGGTGGAAAAGAAGAAAAAAAAAGAAAACTAGTATTAATCAAAAATAGTAAAGTTATGAAGTACGGAACAGAAAAAATCCAAGGATTACTCGATTATGGTTTTAGTTGGGTAATGAGAATTAAAAAAGTAAAATCAGAGGATTCTGCTGGTGGAACGAGAGTTACATTACCTGAGATGATAGGATCACTCGGTTTGGTAATGCAGGTTCCTGATATTATTGGTGATGCCAAAGAAGCCAAGTTAGAATTTCTGGATCTGGATGATGCTGAAGTTATGGCAATGAAAGAACATTTTGCCGAGAAGTTTGATATCCCTAATGATAAACTCGAAGCAACGCTTGAGGATGTCTGGGAAATCTTACTGAGGACGGGTAAAATTATTAAGAGACACTCTTCTTAATGAGTAGAGGCTTTGTAAATACGACTCAATTCTCACCGGTAGCCATTGATGGATTACCGCCACAGGATTCTATGTACTATAAATCTTTTTACGAAGAGAATTATAAGTACATCATGAATGGCTATACGGTGGGAGGGGAGCGTATTACAGGCGATCATTATTGGTTCCTAAACTTCTGGAAAGTAAGGGGAACAAATAGGAGAACTAGAAGAAAGGAGATCATCTATCCACGTTTCCTTGAAATGCAATACATATATGCTCACGAATTAGAAAGAGCAAGGTTATTAGAAAAGAATATGTGTCTTCTTAAAAGAAGGCAGATTGGAGCTACAGAATTTCATGCAGCTCTAGGAGGTAAGGAGTTTACATTCTTTCCTGCTTCTCAGACCGTTTATGTTAGTGGACTGGATGAATATACCAAGAAGCTATGGAACGATACGATGAGGGGCTTAAATCAATTAAGTGAAACTAACTATTTTAAGAACAGAAATCCCAAACAAGCTGATTACGTCAGGGCTTCCTATCCTGTAACCATAATAGATCCTGAAAGCAATAAAACTATTATTGATAAAGGACTTCTATCTGAGATATATGCCTATACCTCTAGGGGTAACCCTCAGATTGTTTCCTCTAAGTCTCCTTCTCTTATTATTCTTGAAGAGTTTGGTATCATGGCTAATGGTATTGCTACCTACAGATTCGTAGAGCCTTCCCTTTATGCTGAGAGTGATGGTATAACAGATGAAAGGATCAAGACCGGTATGGCTATCTTCGCTGGAACAGGTGGAGAGACTGATGGAGCCTTAACTGGTGTCGGAGATCTTGAGAAAGTATTTTTCAATCCTGATGATTTTGATTGTCTTTCCTATGACCTAAGTGAGTTTGATAGCGAAGTAGCACCAAACACTAGCAGAAGTTGTTTCTTTATTCCTGACTGGAGATTCTATCTGGTTGATAAAGATGGTAATGACAGAAAAGAGGATTCTATTGCCAAGCTAGATAAGATCAGAGAAGATAAAGAGGATAGTGATTCCCTGCAGGAGTTTTGTGTTACCATGCCACGTAGACCGGCAGATGCCTTTATGTTACCATCTGGAGGTTACTTCGGTAAGATGATTGCTAGTGGTATCAATAAGAGACGTGCTCATGTAATGACTCATGTTGATCATCAGACAAGAGAAGTTGGAAAACTAGAGTGGGTACGTAATGGCAAAGACATTATGGGTATAGAATGGATTCCTGATAGGGATGGCCTTATTGAGATCTATGAACACCCTATGATGATCGATGGTGACAATATCATTGTTAAAGATGCTCAAGGGAGCTATCCACCTAACCATCCTGGTTGTATTGTTCCTCAGCAACTATACTTTACTGGAACAGATAGTTATGATAAGGATGAAGCCAAAACGTCAACTTCAAAAGGAGCTTGCATAGTCCGTAAAGGATTTCACTCTATTGCTGAGAGTCATGGTTTCTTTTGTGCTAAAGCTTATATGAGATCCGAAAAGGCTTATGAGTTTTATGAAAATTCAGCTAAACTAACTTATTATTACAATTCTCTTAACCTTATTGAATGGTCGAACATATTAATATTCGACTGGTATAGAAGAAATAATTTAGAGTTCCTATTGCATTTAAGACCGGACCTGGTACTTGCAAACTGGATCAAGAGCTCACAGGTTGATAACAGATACGGGATAGACCCATCTACTAAGAGAGAGTGGCTATCTATACTCAAGCAACAACTTAAAGAGCAAGGAGAGATTGAGCGTATGTTAGATCTTGATTTGATGAAAGCATTCATTAACTACAAAATCGATCCTAAATATAACTGCGACTTAACAATAGCTGCTTCCCTCTGTATGGTACAGATAAATGAGATGAGGATTGCAGATGAAACAGAAGATGAAAAAGAAGAAATGAAATCAGAGCCTTTGTTTGGATATAAGAAAGGCGCTTATGGTTTAACACAATTTATCTCGAACTAATGGAATTTAACTTAGCACCAGAATTAGGTGACCGTAGTCATAAGTGGTCTGAAGAGACTACACGTGTGATAGCAGTAGCAGCGCTTACTGAACTCAGGTCAAGGAAGAAAGATAAGATCTGTTATATGTACTATAATGGATTGAAGAAAGATGAGGAATTCAAATACTTGAATGAAGTTGGAGATTATGTCTACCCTGCAAAGGTTCGATTCTTTCAGGTAGTAAGACCTAAGATTGATCTTCAGTTATCAAAGTTGACCAGGAGGAAAATAAACTTCGCTACTATTGCTAGTGATCAGAGAAGTCAAAAGGAGAAACTTGACAGAAAGCTCCAGTACTACTTGAACTTTTTTGATAAGAAACTGGCATCCACTAAATCAGTAATGCTTAGTCAGATTGAAGAGATCAATCAGAAACTTCAGGAGATGGAAGAGTTCTTGGCTAATCCTCCACAGAATGAGGAAGAGGCTAAGATGCAAGATGAGCTCCGTATGATGAAGCCTGAACTTGAGGCAATGCTTATAGAGGTTCGTACAGAGAAAGAGAACGTGGTCCTACTGACTGAAGACGATGAAGAAAAAATTAATCATTATTGGAAGTATAAGGATAAAGATGTAAGAGAGCTTTCCGCTCAGAGGTATCTCAAAAAAGCAATGCAGGAAAGAGATATTCAGCGCAAGAGTATTAAGGCATTCAAGGATCAAGTCATTACAGGTAAACCTCTTTACTATGTTGATTGTGCCCCGGGAGAGAAATATCCTCACTTTGATCAGATATCTCCCTTATATACTTGTTGGTCTGCCAGTTCTCCTACAGGATACATACAAGATGGAGGATGGGTTTCTTATACAGTACCAACAGGTATCTCGGATATCCTATCTAAGTTTGGTGATGATCTAACAGAAACCGATAAGGAGAGGTTAAAAGACTATCAGCACTTTTCAAGGGAATCTAATATCAAGACTAACTTTGCTCATGCAGCATACTTCACGAATGAGGAAGATGTAACACACCATGCAGGATCCACAATAGACAAACAGGTAGATACTACTTATGTCTTCTGGAGAAGTCCAAGAAAGGTATTTAAGAAATCTAGTCCTAACCCACACACACCAGGTACGTTTTTCACGCATATAGTGAGCGAAGAAGAAATTCTGAAGACTACCCTCAAGGAAGAGGAAACAGTCCAGATAAGGTACATAGATGATATCTATGGTGGTATTATGATTGGTAGTGGAAGAGACAGTATTGTTATCGGTGCCGGGCCCAGACCAAATCAGGTATATGATGTTGATACATTCAAGACTCAGCTCCCTATTGTTGGATATACTTTTGGAGATATTAATGATGAACCCTACTCCCTAGTATGGGCTACTAAGGACCTACAAGATCTATATAACATTCTGATGTATCAAGCGGAACTTCTAACAGTTCTTTCAGGTGTAAAAGGTTTTGTCATGGATAAAGCTCAGAAGCCAGATGAGATGAGTTATGCAGAATGGATGTATAACAGAAAACTTGGAGTTGCTTGGATCGATTCAATGAAGAAGAAGTTTGGCCGTATGCCATCCTTTAATCAGTTTCAACAGTATGATGATACACTAAGTCAAAGTATCATGTATCTCACTGAACTAGCCAAAAGCATAGATGATATGGCTGGTCAGATTATTGGTGTACCACGTCAGGCAGTAGGAGAGACAGTAAGTACAGATCAGGTTGGTACAAACAAAATGAGTATCGACCAGAGTGCTTTGGTTAGTGAGATCCAATATTACAATCACTTTGATGTTCTTGGCAAAGCTCTTACCAGGTTTATGAATTGTGCTAGAGATCAGGGAGTCATAGAGGATGCTGTCACAAGTGTAGCTAATGATCTATCGACTGATACCGGTCCGGTAAGGAAAGACTTATTCGAAGGTAGGAGTTACGATATTATAGCTACCAATACTTCTAATGAGTTAACCTTCATGGAAGACTTAAAGCAGATAGCTATAAATGAGAGGGCCGGCAACCACATAGGATTACATGATCTGATCAAAGTTTATCAAGGTAACACCCTAAAAGAGATTGAAGTCACCCTTGAGTTTGCCGGTAAGCAAGCTATAGAACAGGATCAACAAGCTCAAGCTAATGCAGAGAATGCAGAAGCCGATCGGGAAATGAGATTGAAACAAATGGATCTTCAATACAAAGAACTGAATGACAAGATGGTTAATCAGATCAAACAACTTGAACTCCAGATAAAAGAGAAAGAGCAGGAGATGAAGATGAGAGAAACAGAGACTAATCTTGCTATGAAAGGTAAGCAGCAACAGTTTGATCAAAGCGCTAAGATAGCTGAGATACAGATGAAGGCTACAGATCAACAGTCTAAGTCTGTTAATGATCAGTTCGCTAATAAGCTCGCAGCAATAAATCAGAAGGTGGATCTGTTACTAGGTAATAGGAAGCTTGATATCGAAGAGAAGAAGATAGGAGTAGAGGATAAGAAGGTTACTGTAGAGAGTAAGAAAGTAGATAAAATGAGTACTAATTCAAATACAAATTAAAATGCCTGAAAAGACTGAAGAAAAAAAAGAAGGTATTGTTGTTGACCTTAATGCTTTTAAAGCAAAAGAAGGCGGCTATGTACCACCAGAGAAGACACCTGAAGAAATTGCAGCGGAAGCTTTAGCAGCAGGAACAGCAGGTCAAAAGACACCAGAGGAATTAGCAGCTGAGGCAGCCGCTAGTGCCGGAGAATTTACTCCCAATACAACTTGGGCTGTATTAAAAGAAAAGCATGGTATTGAAGTACCAGAAGGACTAACTGCTGAAACAGAGATGCAGGTCCTAAATGAAACTATAGGCGGAATAAAAGGTGAAGAACCAGTAGCCCTACATCCTATGGCTTTAGAATTGAATAATAAACTTGCTGATCCTGAGTTCAAGATGGATGAATGGATTAACGAGCAAGCTGAACAATTGAATGTTCTTACTCTTACCGGTAGAGAATTTTTCGAGAAGACTTTACCTAATCAATATCCTGATGCTAGTGAAGAGGATCTCAAGGAAGTAATAGACCAGTTCGAAACTTCTGGATCTATGAAAATGAAGGAACTTGATATGAAAAAAGCTATCAGAGGAGAGCAAGAGTCAGCTAAAGCAACACTCATTGAAGCAAATAAGGAGGCTGTAACTAAGTCTATAGTGGCTGAAAACACTAGAGTTCAAGCTGAAGTAGATAAATTATTTGTAGAAACCGAAAAAGTTACTGAAATTCGTGGTATCCCAATCAGCGAAGCAGAGAGGGTACAATTTAATAATGTTTTTAAAGAGTTAACTACCATAGATGAGGAAGGGAAAATGCCACTAAATGAGCTGTTGCAAAGCAACGATGTCTTATACCAGGTTGCATTCTTTTTAGTAAATGGTGACGAAAAGATTAAAAAAGAATTGTTCGAAGCAAAAGAAGGGACAAAGAAAAAAATCTTTGAGAAATTAAAGCCCACCCCAACTTCTGGTCTTGGAAAAGCAGCAGGAGCACCAGTCCCAACAAAAGTAGATTTAGAGGTGTTAAAACAACCTCAACAATAAAAACTTTCAGAAAATGAGAATAGTTGAACCAGGGACAATTCGTGGATTTGCGAATGAAACCACAATGTCCAACCATTTATTGCAAGCTGCTATCGCTGAACCTGAGATTATGCCACAAGTTGCAACTCTGTTCAGAAGTGATTATACAGCTTTTTCATCCCTGTTAGCAAACAAGGGATTGACCTCGAAAGGTCTGTACTCCGGGTTGACTAATGATAGCTACAAAGTTGTAGGTAACAGAAAAGTCATGTGGCCCGTTAAAGGTATACCTCGTAGAAAAGGTGTTATCATGGCATTTTCCGCTACTCACCTCACCACTCCAGGTATTGCAAGGGAAACCATTACTCTTGACCTTGATACCGATTGGTTCTCACCTTATGATGTTCTGGAACTGGCAGACAACCGAACTGTTGTTACTGTGGTTGATGATCAACTTGCCAAGCAGAACGATGATGGATCATGGAGATATTATACCCGTTTGAATACAAAATCACTTACTACTTATGTAGACCCTAATTTGCTTGCAGTAAACAAGGAAGTTGGTTTTGCTATGACAAACTTTTATGAAATGTCAGAAACCGGTTACGAGAAGTATACTTTCGACAACTGGGCGTATTCCTATATGACTCTTCAACGTATGAAGTGGTCAATCTCTGGTACTGCTGCCGCTATGACAACTAGGAAAATGTGGATCGAACACAACGGTCAATTCCTATGGTCAACAATGGCTGAACAGCAAATGCTTGAGAGATGGGCTGAGGCTCGTGAGTTCCAGTTACTTTTTGGACAGGGTACAGTAGGGGAGAATGATGAGATTTACCTGAAGGACATTAAAGGTCGTGATATCATGGCTGGTGATGGTCTCTTAAATATGGGTGATGGATCACTGAAATTCCCTTATAATAAAATGACTAAGGCTGTTCTCAACAATGTCATGAACAACCTTCAGATTATGTCTTCAGCTGATGGCAAACTTGAAGTAGCTGTTGTCTGCGGTCAGAAATTCCTACAGGACTTCCAAGATCTTATGGGAGCTATTGGGCTTTCCATAGTATCAGACAAAATTGTTGAAGGTGAAGGTTCCGGGAAAGGAATTAACCTCACATACTCTTTCTATGAGTATAACAATGTTCGCATTTATCCCGTATGGCATAAGTGGTTTGATGATCCTTCCCGTCCTTACACTATCGTAGCTGATGGCTCAAAGAGTGAATCAGGACGTGCTATATTCGTTTCCCTTGGTAGAGCTGATGTTGGTACAAACAACGTTGAACTCCTGACTCTCGGAAATCGTTCATTCAAGATGGGAACTGTATCTGGTATCGATGTTGGAGGTTCAGAGATGAAGACTTCAGTTGACGGATCACATACACACGTTCTTTCAGAGACCGGTATCAAATGTGCAAACATGTACGGTGTCGCTGAGATGTGGAAACATTCCCGGGCTTCTTAAACAATAATTTCAAAAGATGGCAAAAGAGAAAAAAGAATGGAATGTTCAGCTATTGGCTGTCAATCCAAAGTATAAGAATAGGACCTACTTTCTATGTCCTCGTTTCAATAGTAAAACGAAGAAGTATGATATAGGTTTTGAAGACAAAGGGCCAGCTTACGTTGGTAAAATGAAAGCTGCCCTTGGAGTTAGTAAGGATCCTGATAAGGGATTACAAATCGATGAACTGATGGTTCCTATAAACCACAGACAATCATTAGACCTCAACACAGAAGCAGACATGGCTATTTTTGGTTTGTGCCTCGTAAGTGATGCAGTAGCTAGATCGTCAAAGCAAGTTGATAAGGACAGACACCTGTTCTTTATTAATGATGTTGAGACAGAAGCTCAAGTAGATCTATCCAGAGAACACCTCATTTTTTCCGCTAAGTCAAAAATCTTTGAAGAGGGTGATGAAGCTAAGGTTAAGTCCTTATGTATTTTTCTCGGTGGTATAGATGTACGCAGGGTATCATCTGCTGTTCTGAAAGCGAAAGCTCTCTCTCAGTGTGATATCAGACCCAAATCTGTAATCGAGTTTTATGAAGGAGGACACCAATCAGCTGAACGTACTATGGTACTTGAACTTTATCATTATGATATTATTCAGATGAAAGAAGGTAAGTACATGGACGGCAACATTTTTATAGGAACGATTGAGGAAGCGGTCCAATTCATTGCTAACCCACAGAATTCAGAAAATGTCAATTCTTTAGGAAAACGACTATTAGAGAAGAAAGGATAATAATATGATTACAACCGCAAGGGATATGTTTATAGCCTTCTTACATGGAATCCAGAAAGAAGACGAGGAAGGCATCCCTGCCGAAAAATTTAACTTCTGGATCAATAAAGCTCAGGAGGATTGGTTAACTGAAAGGTCGAAGGATTTTGATACAGTACAGAAAAGGATTGATGATCTATATCTACTTCGTACAGAGAGGATCGTTAATATCAATGGTGACAGGTACCTAACTGTACCGGCTGCCATGAGGGTGTTTGATGATGGTAAATCAGCTGACACAGGTTATGGGAGCTTCATTGTTGACAGTGAGCGTTACTTCAGTCTTAGTGGATTGGAGTTTTATTCTGCAACCGCTAACACTGGAACTATTGATTTTGTTACAGGAGAAGCTGTCAATGTTACAACCGGAGATATCTTCTATGCTATGGTATGGTATTCAGAAATGACTTACCCTCTTATTACCAAGCTAACGATAACAGCTTCAGGTGATCCTTCCATCATTTATCATACTTACACTTCAGTATTATCAGTAGATAGAGCAGCATATACAGCTGCTTTAGCTGATGCTGTAAGAGATAATCCTCAAGCTGCAAGTTCAGATACTATGACTGAGATTCATGGAGCTGATATATGGGGTACTGCCAATGCTTTAATTATAGGAGTAGACGCTATTACGTTCCATAATGATGAAGACTATCGTTTCCTTATACCTAACGGTTATCCGAACCCTAAGTATTTCAGGTTAATGAACGTACTGTTCATGGTAACTTATGTTGGTAATGTGACATTCGAAGATGGTATTTCTAACTGGCTCAAGGCTCTTCTCATGAGAGCTGATGAAAGAGCTGATATCATGCAGAATGCTTTCAGGTTCCCGACTGATGAGAAACCATACTATCGTCTTTTAGGAGAGTTTATTGAATTTATCACCGAGACTGATTCTACTCCATTGAAGATGAAATTGGAATATTTGAGGTATCCATTGGAGATCAAGTATGTTGAACCATTGAGTGATGATGTAGCAGTTGATTGTGAATTCCAGCATGTACAACAGAAAGAGATTGTTGACATGGCTGTTAGAATGTTCATCGAAGCTACTCAGAGTCCACGCTATCAAACTCAGATCGCTGAAGAGCAGATCAAGAATGAGAATGAATAACATAGAATATTAATCAAAACAAATAATAATTATGCCAGGAGGTAACTTAATTCGGAAAAGGAACCAGGTGCTTATTAACGCTCTCACTTCAGGTGATGTAGCAGTTAACAGTGGAGTAATATCCATTAAGCAGTATGGTGAGATCAAGGTTAGTAACATCAGTAGTGTTGTTAAAGTTGATCATTTAGCAGCCACAAAGAAAGTTTCAAGAGTGAGATGTTATCCGGTTTATCCGGTAGCTGACACTGAAGGCTATGAGTGTGGTATTAAGATCCAACGGGATTACAACTTTGGTGGTGATCCTCAATCATTTATGGGACATAGTAAAGCCTATACTCATAAAATTGACAATCTCAAAGCAGTAGCTTCAGGATATTTGAATGTTGCAGACAGGGCTGAGATTTGCGGATATGTTAGTGAGATGATTGCTGACGATCCAACCGCTATTGTAGACGCTACCGCAGTATACTATTTAGCATATACCGCTTCTGGAACTGTGGCAGTGACGGATTTGAGGGGGAATGTGGTACTTGCAGAAACTACTTATTCTAACTGTGCTAATGCAGCCGCAGGGCTTCTTGCTTTAGACGGTATTACAGCAGTTGTTGATAGTACTGATGGCGTATACGTGACGGCTTCTGAAGGACTCATTTTTACATTACAGGGTACAAAATGGACCTTGGGGGATTCTTATGTTGAGCTTACTCAGAGCGAAGACAGGTATCCTTACTCAACTTATCTCATTAATGGATTCGGTACTGAGAGTATTACTACCGCATTTGTTAAAGAGATTCTTCCTCTTACTAGGATCCAACAATTATTTGCCATACTTCCGGTATCGGGTATTGGGTCCACTCCAAATATTCCAATTGCTGCCACTGACTATTCTAAGGTTACATTCCATATAACACATGAGGATGCAGCTGGTTTGGTTGGTGGATCAAGAACAGAATCGTTTGAAGAGATCGTTGATTTCTTTATTCCTACTACTGTTGTTGAGGGTGCTTATTGGTCTGATGTCATTTATCCGACACTTGAAGCTGCTGGTCTTACGACTACTGTTCTCGGTGGAACTACAATGGCATGTACTGGTGTTACAACTGCCGGTATAGGTACTATGAGTGTTGTTGATGCTCCTGGATTTGTTGTATCAAGCGTGAACTACTATGCTGGTGCA
>Ga0307928_10001997_pt1 | contig 15619 bp, 28 predicted proteins | sample AceLakmetagen232_FD_201815 | JGI IMG/M metagenome (GOLD analysis project Ga0307928, IMG submission 201815) | Saline water microbial communities from Ace Lake, Antarctica - #232 | ecosystem: Environmental > Aquatic > Non-marine Saline and Alkaline > Saline | place: Antarctica: Ace Lake... | reverse complement strand
TTATTAATTTACTCCAATATTGTTTCCCTTCGTCGTTAAGTTCATAAATAGTTTTAATGATTATTTCCCTTTCATCTATTCTTTCACCGACCATGTTATTCACTTCTTAACTGGTTGACGATATTCTAAACAAAATTCTGCTAATGCCCTTACTTCTTTTGGAAATTCACAATTATCCTTTTTTATACAATTTTCACAACATTTCATTTTAATCCACTCTCCGTCAAAATCTGATTAATTATTTCCACAAAAAGGACATAACTTTTTGTTCTTCTTTTTGTTACATAAAATAAGCAACATTTTTGCTTTATGTTCATTAGTTGATTTAGGATACCTATTTATGATATATTCAACCTTCCTTTTAAATTCATTATTTAATATCATCTCTATATACCTTAATATCTTATTTCATCTAATCCCAAATTAAGCTTCTTATTCGCACATGTAACACATAAATTACCAGCAGATTGTTGATAAACTGAATATCCACTATCTGGTCTTTTTCTAAATGTTCTTGTCAGTTTTATTCTACAATATTGACATATCTCTTTATTACATACAACACAGTTAGTTATACTTGTTGAAGGTATTCTTCTTTTACAAATATCACAACAATGTAATTCTTTAGTTTCTATTGTTTCAATCATTTTAATCGGTTATTCCCCATAAAGTGATTTAGCATAAATAACTTTTCTATACTTTTCTTATCCCCACTTATAACACTATTTGCTCTCAAACTACTTCTAACTTCTTTTTCCCAAAGACAAACAAAATCTTTTGGGGCATTATACTCTGAAATAAATACGTTATGTCCTTTCTTAGTCATATCCCTACACCAATCCCAAAAAGTATTATGATTAAATGATTTTGCAGATTTGTATTCTTTAGTTCTAGCATAAGGAATATCACAATAAATGACACTATTGTTTGGAATCTTCAAATCTTTATAATCACAAAATTCAAACTTAATATCTTTAATTAATTCAATTTGATTAATTACATTATTATAAGCTTCTAATGGATAATTTCTTTCTTTACCTAATTTTGTTATTGTAATCCCCGCATAACCACCGTCATAAAATCTACCACCATAACTTCCATTAAACCCTACATACCCAATTATATGATATTCTTTTTGTTCTGCTGAATTATTATTATATTTAGTTCTACACTCTGAATAAAATTCTCTTGAAATAAATCTTGGTGGAATCCAACCTTCAGATAATTTTCTCCACATAGCAATTAAATATTTATTATTATCGGATGCTATTCTTAATCCATTCACTTTATCAATTATATTTGCACCACCCACAAAAGGCTCTACATAATATTGATTTTTCTTTCTGCTTTTCAAAATGATAGGTAATATTTGTTTTGCTATTCTATTTTTACTCCCCATAAATTTCATCCTAATCACCTGTTCCCCACTTTACGAGATTCCTTCCACTCTTCTATTAATCTCTGCGAGTCAGTATATATCCATGCACAAAATCGTTTTAAACTCTCTATATCTGTATAGTCTTTTAATTTATTCTCTTGTATCATTTGAATATTTTTTCTTATGCATTTTTTCAAATGTCTTACTTCTTTTAATCCCATAGTAATAACCTCTTAGCTGATTCTTGATATATATAATTTGCATAATACAACATACTATACTGTTCATCTAAAGTACGCTTTTTCCATAAGTCTATATCAATGAAGTTTCGTTTATCCATTGCATCTATTAACATAAACATACTATACATAAATGAACTTTTTTGTGTTTTTGGTGGTTTCATCGTTTTTCCTCGTCGAAGTGATTACATTAACCAAACCGCATTTAATGAAATCATTGAAGCAATAATAATAAATAAAATAACCTTGACAATATCAGTATGGATATTATCAAGGTTCTTGCCTTCCACTTTTGTCCCTTGCATATCTTCTATAATAATATTCCCATAAGTGAAAACATCATTAATACTATTTGAAAATTTGCTTTCTTTTTTACTTTCTGTCATTGTCTTTAACTGGACTTATACTTTCCATGTTAGATTTTTCCAAACGTTTTTGATGTTCAGGACTAATTCCTAATGCGTCGTCAGTAATGTTTTTAAGTTCACTTAGGAAATCCTGCATACTGTAACGGAAGATAGTATCTTTTATTGGTTCATCTATTATGTGATTACTATCCCAATGTTTCGCAAGTGTAACACACCCGAATACTTCAGGCGACAAAACACCCTTTAATATCATTCTTGCACCGTCAAAACTAGATATATCATTCCTAAGACCTAAAAATAATTCATCCTGTTCAAACAAATTCATTGGAAAACCTTTACCATGATTAAAGCTAATAAAATATAATGATTCTGAATCTCTTTCTTTTATTTTAGTCATTATTTTACGACCAGAGGATTCTTGAATCGATTCTACCATTTCATATTTGGGTTTTGTTTTTATCTTACAAAATCCACTAACAAAACCGATTCTTCTTGCTGGGATTTGGTCGTCAGGATTCCCCCATATCCAAAGCTCTTGAATGTAATCGGGTTTATTTAAAGTACAACTTTTTGTTATTCTTTGTTTCATAATGTGAATCATATCGGTTCGATGTTTTTTAAAAAGCCACATTACGGCAAATATTATTACTGCAATTATTGCAAAGAACCAAACAAGAGCAAAGAATAAAAGTAAACTTTTTGTAAATCCCCAAACAAAAATAAGACCACCGCACATGACAACTATTAAAAACATTATAATTATTAATGCTATCCAAAAGATAGGCATTTTCCGACTATTTTCAGTTTCAGCCATTTTCAATAAACCTCATTTATTAACTTCAATATATGTTTCTTATCATACTTTTTAGAAAGTAATTGTTTCTTAATATATCTTTTACCATAACCTTTGTCTTTTTCTATTGTCATAAAAGAACGAATTTCTGCATCAACTGCACTCAATGGTTTAAGTGGCAAATAATCTTGTTTCCTTCGCCATATGTATTGTTTAAGCATTTCAGCAACCGCAAGAGCAAATATTAATGCAGAAGAAAGAACTATCGCAAATAAAATACTTAATTTCCTCATAAGCCCATTTATTTCCTTTTCAGCCTTATTTATCAATTCATCCCCAGTTCTAGCCATTTCATCAATCTTTTGGTCAGTATGGGCGTTTATCTTCTCTATGCTTTGTCTTGTTGTTTGTGTAGTATGCTGATTTATACTATCAACACTACCAAAAGCAACAGAACAAAATAATAACACCATAATTATGTAAACTAGTTTTTTCATCATATACACCCCAAAATATATATTATAGTTCTATAACATTAGCAAACCATAATAAAAACAACGCCATATAATACAATACAATTAACAATAACATAAATTGCCATTCAAAAATAGGAATGACCCCAAATATTTTTAATGTAGGATTCTTATCATTACCAACACCAAAACAACCAACTTTAAAAACAGATGCTTTTTCTAAAGAACCCTCATTAATTTTAATTTCATCTAAATTAATCCTCGTTACGCTTTGATATTCTTTAACTGTTGGATAATCATCAATATCTAAAAAACCTTTTTTTATTTCGCAACCATCAAATAAACCAATAGATTCTGCTTTATCTTCATCCATACAATTATATAATCTTGTACATTGATTATTAACAAATAAATCACCATACCAACTATCTAAACTTGAAGAATCACCGCCGAAAGCATCAATAAACCAATCACTAACTTTATTAAATAAGTTTAATGCTGGAATTGTATTATCTAATAAAAAACTTGCTTCTTGTGTTGATTGAACAAATTCTTTACAAGCGTCAACCCATTCAGTACCATAAGCATACGCACTATTTTCGCAATCAGCCCCAGTATAATTAAATTTCCAATAAAGACCCTGAGTAAATATCCCAGAACATTCATTATATAATTCTGTATCATATAAAGTTGTTTCTTTAGTTGAATTATCGAATTCACATTGATAATTATTTCCTACTGCAAAGAAATTAACGACGACTCCCGACGTCGCAAGAACTAAAATAAGCATACTATACGCTATTAATTTGTGTTCTTTCAACACCGTTACCAAAGCGGTTAAACTTTGGGTTATGCTTCCGAGTACCATTTTTCATTTTTTACTATGAAATACTTTCAAATAAATTATAAGGATTACACCGCCTAAGATTATGCAAACAATAAAACTTAATATTCCTACTTTAATCCATTTCATTAAAGGATTCATAATAATATCTTTTGCAACTTCAAGACCAACGCAAAAAGTACTAGTCACACCATAATTCCCAATAGTACCGTCAAAGAATTTAGTTCTATATCCGCAACATTGAGGGGCTTCGTTACAATCCCAGTTTTTAGACCATTTACCATGAGTTTTACAAAAGCCACCTATACAATATTTTGTACTGTTTAAAACTGCAATACTTCTGACTGATATATCATCAACGTTACTTGAACGGTTATTACTGCCTTCATATAAATAAATATTATCAATAGTTAAATTTACTTTTACTAAATTATTATCTCTCATTCCAAAACTAAAATAATCAAATGAGCTTCCATCGTCAAGGCCATCAGTTGATAAAAAAGGAATATTGCTTTTTAATACATTACCAGTTTTGATTAAAGCATATGTGTTTTTACTTGCTGGTTCACTTGTGTTAGTTGTATTATCAAAAATGTCGAAAGTTGTATCTTGGAAAAAGAAAATAACTTTGTATAAATCCTCACTTCCCAAAGTATAACAATCATTACAAATTGTTTTAACTTCTTTTGAACCATAACTATTTACTACATAATAACCGATGTCACCGCCACCAAAATAAAGATTAACTCTATCGTTTGAATCTAATGAATTTCCATAATCACCGACGGCAAATTGCAATACGTCATCGTTTTCATTGAATTGTAATTTGAATTCAAAAGTATAAAATGGTTTATTAGTGAATGGAACAAAACGAGTTATTACTTCTTCACTTATCCCAGTAGTACTTAAATCTAATTTATTATTTACTGGGTATATTTCAGAATTAAATATAGAATTATAATCTTTATCCTGTATCTTGGTAGGAGTCGCATAACTAAAATAATGTTCATAAACACAAGGTGGTGTCATATGAATATTACATACGTCATCAACTGAAAAGAAAGGGTCACAATCAACCGGACAAGTAGGGATAGTTTCGCTACCATCACATAAATCATTACCACAAAAAGGGTCAGTTATTGTTTCACCTATTCCAACAAAACCAAATATTAAAGTTTTTGTCGAATCAGAATAAACTGCTCTTGTGATACCATTATTTAAATCTGTTGTTGCAACTGCCATCGTACCATTTACATCTGTTCTTAGGCTTGTTATATCATATATGTTTGTGTAATTAGTACCATCATATGCGAAAATTCCATCTTCAGTGACGAGTTCTTGACCACTATATGAAGTACTCATATCAACTGCTACAATTTCTTTATACCCTGTTTTTTCAAACTGTTGCGAAAAATGCCTTACACTTTGCAAAGCCCCATCTTCATCATAAGTGTTTAATTGAGGGTAATTACTTGTTATGTTAATTATCATTATACTAAATAGTTCTTGACCTTCTTTATTTAAATCTGAAACAATCCAATTTGATATACTTGGTTTGTTAGTTACAAACATCGAATTTAAAACATTACAATCCGAGTCCATTATTCTAAAATGTGCTGTTGGTCTTTCATAACATGATGATAAAATTCTATTGGCAACAGTATAAGAACCACCACCCAAATAAACGCCCCCCTGACATTGATTAACACCTGAAGCCATTGTACAACTACTCAAAATAGTCCCATTAATCCATTGTAATTGAACGAAATTGCCTTGAGAATTTTCCCATTTTTGGATAACTGTTTGGTCTTGGTCGGTTGATGTAAAAGCCATAGCTGGATTATTTGTATTTCGTATATTTACTTGAGATTGTGCGGTTTGTACGGCGGAAACATTAGTATTTAATAATGTTACAGTGTCAAATCTTAAAGCATTATTTGCACTCATAACTAAACAGGCACGGTGACCCAATCCATTAAGACCACATGAAAAAGGTTCAGCTCCAGCTAAAGAATAACCATGTGAAATATTATAACCATTTACAAAACCACCATCATAAGTATATGACATAAATTTACTAGAAGTAATTAAATATAAAATAACTGTATCGAAAGCATTATCTAAAATTGGTTGTCCGACGATAGTTAAACCTACTTCAACAGTATCAACAAGACCACAAGTAAAATTATAAAAATACATTGTGCTATCATCAACAATTAAAATTTCATTAAGACCGTCACCGTTAAAATCATGAATTAAAGAAGGAAAATCATTAGCCCTTTCTATTTCACAACTTGTCGTCGAGGTTTTATGATATGAACCATAAGGGGAACTGAATAACCATTGATAAGGCTCGCTTGTTAAAGAAAAACCAGCGTTTCCTGATTGATACCATGAAGTATAAGCAGTTACAGAACTAATTAAAAATAAGAATACTAATCCGAAAATTATTTGTTTTTTATTCATTTTTCCAAAAACTTTTAATTAAAACAAAAACTGCCCCTGTTGCAATTAATAACATCACTAACGCTATAATAATATTTCTATTATTCATTATAATGGCTGAACGAAATATATTTTCATCATTGTAATCAGCATAACGAGGAGTCATATTTGCAATAAAATTTGTCGTTTGGGTTTGACTTTTACAAACAACGTGACCTTCTACCATTTTAGTAGGTTTAAGTTCGTTTAATATACCGCCGTCAAAATAAACTATTGCTTGTCCGTATTGTTCATCAAAGAAATCATTTACTTTGGAATTTTCAAGTCCCCCACTTATTAGAGTGGTTTTACTTTTGAAGTCATCGTATGATGGATTAACTTGTATTAAATAGGATTTGTTATAGGCGTCATAAAGTTCGGTGACGCATTCGAAATCTTCAGAAGAATTTAATTTATCTAATGAACATGACCACTCGATTTTATTATCTATTCCCAGCCTTATAGTTGGTGCTGGATTAAATGCACAAGTCATATTAACGGAAGTTGAAACAACTGCTGATGCTTCAGTATCAAAAGTAGTTGTTTCAGTAACTATATTTAATTCTCCAAAACTATTGAAATCAAGTTTGTTACAAGTAGTTACTATATCGCAATAATAATTGCCATCCATTAATGAAACTGAATAATCAGCATCGGAACAATCAGGTAAGTCAAAATCTAAAAAGTGCGATTCAGGTTTTCCAACTACAAAATGACAACCATAATCAGAATTATATACAGGAGTTAAATTTTTAGAACTTCCAGCGAAAAAACGATAAGGTTTTCTTACGACTTCATTTAAAGAACTTGAAAAATCATAAGTCCATGTATAACGGTCTTTTAATTTTATAACGTTAATCGCATCAACTTTATAAGATGAAGTAAGTTTTATATTAATACCAACATTATTATTTGAATCTATAATTTTAACTTCTTTATCAACTAAATCTTTTATAGTATCATAAATTCCTATTTCATTAGTTGTATGTGCATCGGCAATTCTTCTAATATAATCATATTTGTTATTTGCACTAACTAAATTTATTTGATTATTAAAAGAAAATGAAGTAGTATTTATTGGTTTAACTACTGCCCCATATACCGACGTTGAATTAGAATTATAAGAAATATTTACTGTTATTGAATAAAGATTTAAATCAGTTGCAGTGACATTTATCCAAACTGGAATATTAGCATCACCCAAAGTGTAAAATATGACATCTTCATCTATTGGAAAATAACTACTTATAGATGGATTTGTCGTATCATTTTGGAAAAATGTTTGAGTTACTGATGAAAAATTGCCTTCATCATCTCTACAATAAAGAATCGCTTTAAATAAATTATCTTCGGATAAATCAGATTTACTTAAATTAATAATTTGGTTATCCACACTTTTAATTAAAGTATCATTATTCCACGTTACATTTAATTGTCTAAAAGAAATTATATCGCCAAAACAAGAACCAGTTATAATAGTTAAATCGCTTGATTCAGTAATAGTTTCATTATTATTAAAATTTATCATTATATCATTATAATCTATTTCTAAAAAAGAACTCTTAGGTATTACATCACCAACAACATAATTAACAGAAATAACTTCACTATCATTACAAGTAAAATTAATTTGGTTAATTCCACTATCAAAACTATGAATTAATCTTTTTTCATATAAATTATTTGAAGAATTAAAAGTTAAAGTTTCATTATGATAATTAAATTGTCTAGACCACAAACCACTTCTATTATCTACACTAATTAATCTTATACCATTTGAAACCGTACAAGTCGGACAAACAACACTAACATTTACTTCATTAGTAGGCGTAAATGTACCAGTAGTTATATTATTATACTCATAAAATCCTCTCGAACATAAAGGAATAATATTTTTATTAATAGTTTCCCCGTATTTAGCATCATTAATATAAAAATCAACCGCTTTTTTTACTGAACCTGTCCTACATAATCTGAATTTAACATCTTCTTGAATAACATTAATAATACTTTCATAATCAACAATAGACCCATTAAAAAGCGGGATACTACTTGTAGCAGTTAAATTCCCTGACGGATAATTATCAAAATGAGCTTCAATAAAACCAACTGTAAAATAACAACTTAATGAAGAATCTACTTCACTATCAGTTGTTGCATTAATATAAATGAAAAATTCATCATCTTCATTAAAAGAAGTCCCAATTAACGTATTATTTCTATAAGTTAAATTAGCATCATTAATTGCAACAACAGGGGCAGAAACCCCAGCATCAACATAATATTGAATAGATTCTATTCTTCGCCTAGCATCTTCTACCCCATTTTGAACGTCACCAATAAAATAAATTGTTGTATCATTCCCATAACCCCCATCAGGTTGCATTTCTGCAAGATTTTCCGACCATGTAGTGGAATAAGAAGATAAATTATTATGAAATTGAATGTAATGTTTTCTTTCATCTAATAAAATAGAATTATTAAAAATACATATATCATTGGCTGGATTAATAGCACAATCTGCAATTTTAGTTCCCTCCCAATTATCAATAACAACAAATCCATATGTTGCTGAACTATCATGATTATCTGTATAACCATATAAATAAATATTCTCAAGAGAAGTATTAATTACCATTCCTGAAATAATAGTACCAGCACCCCCAGAACTTAAAGCACCAGCCCCAGCAATAGTATCTCTAATTTCAAACGCATAAGCAAAGCTAGAAAGTAAAATAACCATAATTATTAATATTAAACCCCTCCTCATTTAAGCCTCAAATATAATATTTTTCTTTAGTTTATTTAAACTTTGTTATGCTGAAAAGGGTTAGTTTTCAATTTTAAATTAGCCCAAAGTAGCATATTAAATATAACTATTAAAGTAATAAGTGTTTTTTGAAAACCAATTTTTTCTAAAAGCACTTGATTAAAAATATATAATATTGCGATTGTTCGAGCAATAAACCACATTAATAAAAAAAATTTATAATTCCAATTAAAAATTTTATATTTAGTTCTTGCATCAAGATTTACCCCTAATTTAGAATATATTTTTTCATAAATTGAATCCAACATCTTTATTAAAACACCTTATCCCATACTCTAAAAAATGCCTAAGAAATTCCGCTTCAGTATGATAAGTTTGCCCATGATGTTCTTTTTGCAAAGACCGGACTTTATCAAGTGAATCTTTTATATCCTTATTAAGTTTTAACTGAATTAAACAAACTTTCGCATTCATAAAAATAAGATTAGAATTAAAACTATTTAAATATAATTAAAAAAAAAAATAAAGGTTAGAAAATATGTGTTATATTCTCTATCTTCGGAACTTACTTTTAGCCCAGTTAAAAAGAACTAAAAGCGAGATTAATGAGGCAAAACTCACAAATAAAGCTCCAACTGAGATAAGGAGGTCAATGGAGACTTCTGAAGCCTCGTCTGCCCCATAAACGGCTGTATAATTATTTAATGCCATTTTTTACACCTAAACCTTCGGAACCTTCTTTCTCATCCATCCATAAAGGATTATAAGCCCAATTAGTGTTGCAAAACTTACAAAACCAGCCCCGACTGCTACAAGCAGGTCAATGGAGACTTCAGAGGCCTCGTCTGCCCCATATGTCGCGGTATAACCATCTGTCACGTTAATCAACTCCTTTTTAACCTTGTTTTTTGAAAAGAAGGTTTATTTAGCCTTCTTCAAGGTCTTTTTTATGGCCAACTGGCCAATATGTAATATCAAAAATAAATTTGAATCACAACTCAACACAAACATAAGAAGTATTTAAATCATAGTATGTAATCAAATACAAAAGAAATTAAAATTTACGAATGAACTTTTTATAAAACAAATAAGAAGTTATAACACCTAACAAGTAAGCAAAAAAAGATATTGACGCTAAACCCCCAAAAATATACCAGTTAATTATCAATTAACTCCCCATCATTAATTCTTATTAATCTTTCCATTTCTGTTGAAATGTCATCCTGTTCTTTAACAGTAAAACCCGAATAGAATTTTTTAATAAATATTTTTCTTTCTTTTGGTTTTGAATAATTAGTCAAATCTGAATCTTCTTCTAATAATTTAGATAAAGCTTTATTTGCTTTATCCTCGACATTGTAACCTGTGGAATCTTGATTTTTTGTACTTTCAATAAACGCATCTTTATTTTTACTATATTCAATCCAAAAAAGGTCATCATCTTCAGGAATATCAAATACAACACCACCCAAAGTTCTACCAGTATATGGATCTTCAAGACTGCAAAGAGTTTTTCTCTGTTCGTCATTTCTTGCAAGAACTCTTAAAATCCAATGAACCCCATTAATTCTTTCAAATGTAGGTCGAGCAATAACAAAACTAATATTAGCTTTTCTTAATGTTTCTATTGACTTAGAAAGATTTGCTTTAATACGACTACTACCGACCCCAAATTCTGCATATGTTTCATCACGAGCAACAACACCACCGCTTTTAAAATAACTTAATTTATCAAGAACTTCAGTTGAACTAAAACAAATATTTGACGCATCTACATTTGGATCAATTTGTTTCATAATTTCAGAAACTATTTTACTTTTTCCTAGTCCCTGAGTACCATAAATAAAAATAACTACATGATTTTGAATTCCTATTTTTGATTTTTTACTTATTTGTTCATTAAATGATTTTGTTAAATTAACTTCCCACGCTTTCTTTAACGAAAGGTCAGATTTTAACCACTCATGTAGTTGTAATTCTTCAAGTGTTGTTAATGTTAATCCTAAATAATCAGCCATTTAAATTAATCCCCCTTGCAATATCTATATTTGTTGGATGAAGTGCTTTCGCTTTATCATTCATATAAGTTGTCATAATCTCGTCAATTTTTAAAAGTTCATCCTCAAAAATATCATTCATTTCAGGGTTAGGTTTACCGTCAAGGTATTCCAACAAATGGCCGTTATCATTTCCCCACGCTTCACGTTCCAATAAATTTTTATGAAATACTTTATTCTTTCTTTTTAATGTAAGCATAGAAACCAATTCATTCGATAAATCATCGTCATAATGAACAGCAAACGCCAAACAAAAAGAAATGCGTCGAGAAAATAAATTAAAACTACTATTAATGAACTCTACAAATAAAGTGAAAAGTTTATCATGTTTTAATTGGTTATCTTCCATTTTTCTTTATTTTTCCTAATATATTCTATTATTAAATTTTGTCTTTCTTTTGAAAGAATATTAAAATAAACATTATACCAATCCATTGAATAACGATTTTTTCTACATTGGTATCTTTTAATACACTTGATACAATCATTCATTTAAAATAACCCATTTTATTTTTTAATGTATTACATTTACAACATAAACCATAATGAAATAGTTCCATTTGTTGATGACCATCGAAAGATAATTTACCACGCAATAAAGGTTTATCTTTAATTAAATAAATATCATTTCGGTATTCTTTCAAACAACTACAACAATTTTTATCGAAGTTGGCCATTCCTTCTTTATGACCCATATAAAACATTAATAATAAAACAAAAGTTAAAGCAATTATAAAAAAAATAATTGTTTTAATTCTATCTTCTTTATTGAATAAATCAATTACAAAGGAATCAATATATAATATTATCGCTTTTGAAAACCGCATAATTTCACCGTTGGAAAACCTACTTCATCTTTACAAATATCTGGCTTTTTAGGGTGCAAAGCACAATAATTATTAAGCATTAATTCCCCACATTGATTATTTATTTTGATAAGGAATTGATTATTTTTTAATTTCTTTTCAATAGTCACACCCTCATGTAAGCTAAGCCACCAAACCCAGTCTACTTTTTGTTTAACATCATCATAAGGGCAAACGACCCTCAAATAAAAAGATTTACAACAAGTACCGCAAAATCTACAACTACCAGTGTAACCACTTGGTTTAAATTTATTTAACATTTTTAAAAATCCCCCTTCAAAACATAATGATACACCATAAAAAAATACATTAATTCAGTATCTAAAACAATTAATTCACCCACGCCAATACAACCAAAATGAATATAAGACATAATTAAACTTAAAAATTCAAAACCTGTTAATTTTTCTTTTATTGCAGTTGCAACCAAATCTTTTAAAACCATTCTTTTAAATCACCATTATCTAAACTATGCCAGTATTTATCGTTACGATGTTTTTTTTTTACTGTAAAAACCATCGGTCTAGATTCTGCTCTCGAATCCTTAAATTTTGGAATAATCTGTTTATCTGTTTCCTTTCCAATTCTAATTTTTTTCTTTCTAGAATTAAATATTTCTTTCTCTTTGAATATTCTCTGTCTTTCCGCATTTGTCATCACATCAAACATTTTAATCAGTATGCCGACCATAATTAAAAAAAGTATGTCCATGAAGTCGAACTCCGAACTTATTAGCTTTTTTAATTAAGCCTTCTTTATTTTTTGATTTAACAAAACCTATAAATTTATTATCTTTAGTAACTGCACTATACATAAACCATTCCCCCCAACCCATTTTATTTACTCTTTAATTTTTTTAAATTCTCTAGGCAAAGCGACAAAACGATTTCCTGCCCTAGCATGATAAAAACCCCGACTATCTTTTGAAATATGCAACATAATATTATCCCTTTTAATCATAGTAACATGGGGTTTATTTTTGTCCTCGTCGTCAAATGTCATTCTTCTTTGTGAATCATTTTTATCAAATATTTTTTCTACTCCTGTTTTAACTTCTCCTCTCTTCTTCCCGAATAAATGTTCAAAGAACGGTTCTTTTTCTGATACTCGACGGACTTCTTCTTCATAAGTATTAATGTCTTTGACTTTTGTAAAATCGACAAAGGCGTTTAATCTTCTCGCCACATCTTCGTAATTATCTCTCATATTTTTTCCTTAATAATTTTAATTCAATTCTTTTTTTTTCAATTTGTTTTTTTAATGGAATCGCCCTACTTTTATAAAATACAATTGGGGCTATTTTGTTATTGTCATCTAGTTTTGATTTTCTAAATTTAATTATTCCTTCAAAGTTATATAATAATTTGTGTGGTAAACTTTGTTGATGAATTCTATAATTACTTTTCAAAGTTTTTATAAGTTTCGGTCTATCATTTTTCCTTTTAGAACTTAATCTTAAAACTTTAGGTTCACCAAACATTAAACTAAAATCTCGACGAAACATACTATCACAATGAGTATTCTGTAAAAGTTCTCGGTATTCTTTAAGAAATAATTTATCAAAACAAACTGCGTGATAATGATTCTTACTAGATTCTATAATATAGATATTACTTAACTTGTAAAGTTTTTGAATCATTAATAATTCATTAACTAAAAATCTCAATCTAAATTTATCGTAATCTATACCTACAATGTAAAAACCGTCAATCGTCATTAAATGACAACCCCGAATATATTTATCTTCTTCCATTTTAAAAAAAAGTAAGGGGAATAAATCCCCTAACTTATACTAACTAATCAACTATTTTCATTTCTTCAAACGCCTTTAAGCTAGGAAAAAATGAATATGTTACTGCTTTCCCTTCTCTATCGACAGTGTCCCATTTTGTAATGGTTGCTAATACTGAACATTTCCCATCCTTCTTTACTACATTATTTATTTTTGTTATAACTTCAGGGAGTTCGGCAATTAAAAACATTTCCGATATATGTTGTTCAACATCAAGACCATTTGGTAATGTTCTCTTTTTTGTTATTGGGTTCTTTGGCTTAAATGTTACTAATCCTTCACTAGTAGCCATTCTTATTTGTCGACAGAATCCTTCTTCTGCTCTATCTTCCACAATCTTAATTGCGGTAATGTCCATATTTACTTCTTCCATTTCTTTTTTTTCTGCTTCCATGTTTTTTACTCTCCTCGTTTAATGTCCGACGACAAATATTCATAAATTCAATGAACTTTAAAAACATATGTGAGATTTAAAATTATAAATTCCAATATATCATTTTACAAAATACTGTTTGCAAAAACAATAATCTTAATAAAGTATATAAATTAAAAAAATCCAATGACGAAAAATAAAATAATTTTCTCTTTAGACAATGGGGAATTATTGCTGATTGAAAAATTAGGGGATGAATTGCAATTATCAAAACAAAAGATAATGACTTCTTTATTTGTTAGAGGATTAAAAAACGTAAAATCACAAAATAAAAAAATCGAAAGATTAAGGATCACCATCATAGAAAACAATGAAGATGAAATCATAAAGTCAATAATCAAAAACGAAAGAAAACCACAAACTGCATTAAAAAGTTTATGGTCAGATATATTTACATTAATCACACAGTATGATTATACTTCTTCTCACAAAAAAACTAAAAGTCTTGTTAATGATATGTGTAAATTATTTCCAAACAATGAACTATATAAAGAAAATTTAAACAAGATAAAATATACTGTTGATTATTACTGGGATAACATTGTAGAATTACATGACAAAATCAGAGTCCTTGATATGTCATCTAGTAAGCGTTTAACTGCTTTTCAATTCAATTCTAACAACTTAGTGACCAAGTTAATCAATAATAGAGATATTGGCTTAGATACAAGCGAACAACCCACAATTGACATTATTGATTAGATATGTTTTTTCTCGAGTTAAACAAACCCATACTATAACCTATATGTTAAAGGTACGTACTTAAAACACGCTGGGTATATATAATAAAGACTTATATCTTTATACCCAGCGTGTTTTAAATACCAAGTATCAATATAGAGATTAGAAACTATATATTCTACACTAACAACTAAATCTATTGCAACTTCAGATGATTCATCGAAATATTTATCATACCTTACCATACCATTATCCTACTTTTATTATGTAATTTACTAATTAAAACTTTTAAACCCACATATATATTTTAAACTATATATTTAATAATATAAATAAGCCTAAAACTTTTAATCAATTTTAATGGTTACCATTAAAATATAAATCACTTAAAAATAGTGAAAACCCTTTATTTTGTATATTGAAAATAAATCATACAGTCAT
>Ga0307928_10001996_pt1 | contig 15620 bp, 35 predicted proteins | sample AceLakmetagen232_FD_201815 | JGI IMG/M metagenome (GOLD analysis project Ga0307928, IMG submission 201815) | Saline water microbial communities from Ace Lake, Antarctica - #232 | ecosystem: Environmental > Aquatic > Non-marine Saline and Alkaline > Saline | place: Antarctica: Ace Lake... | reverse complement strand
TTCAATCTATGCTCTCCATCAGCAATCAGAAATTCTTTATTTGTTATAACAGGCACTATAAAACCAAACTTCTTAATTACTTCTTTTAAAGCACTATACTCTTCTTTACTCATTGCATTTGGATTATTTTTATCAATCTTAAGTTTTCCAGTTTCAACTAACTCTCTTTTAGGTATATTTATTGTTTCTTCCATCATATCATCTCCATTAATTTTTTTTGTTTAATTTTAAATGCAGCATTAAAAACATGAAGTCCTAATCCTGCATATAAGTTAAGTATTTTCATTGTTTCTTAAACACCAATATATCTTCTTCTAAAGGATAAGGATGTTCTTTTCCTGGATACTTCTTTTCAAATTTTATAATAGCATTAGTGATCCAAAAGCTAGGATTTTTAATCTTTCTGTAATGTCTCTTTATATATTTGAAGCCTGCAGCTTCTACTAGCTTAATTGTGTCTAGATCTAATCTTATTTGTTTGCCGGCCCTGACAAAGTTTTTCAGAACTAAAATCATATAACCTTGATTTTTTAATACTTTAAAGCATTCTTTATAGATAATAAGCATTTCAGTAAGATAGTTTTTTCCTTTTGCATTGCCTAAATTATTTTTATCTTTTGAATAATTTTTATCTTCTGTTTTTAAACAAGGCCTATCCATTCCTAATTCTTTTTGTCTCTTTGTATCATAGCTTGCATTTTCTGAATAAGGTGGTGATGTAATGATACTATCAATCTCATAATGTTTTAATGATGCGTTCCTTGCATTTCCGCCAAAAAAATCTTTAGGATTATGTCCTTTCTCAATTAATCTTTTTAATCTTTTCTCTTTATCTCCGCCATCTAAATTAACATCTTGATATGGTGGGCTTGTTATAATTGAATCTATCTGGCCATGTTTAAGGTTCCCTATGTTCTCTGGATCTTCTGAATAATTATCATCTGCCTTCCAATTTCCTTTATTACCAAACTTCTCAGGATCTGTTCCTTTACTTAATTGATCAGCAAAAAGCGGACTAAAGATTAAGCTATCTACTTGTTTGTTAAGTAAATCGCTTAGCTGTCTTGAATCTCCTTTGATGATTGCTCCTGATCCTAATGACTTCATAAACTTTAAACTCTTTGCTGTTTTTGCTATATTTTCCATAGCCATTGATACAAACTTCTGTTCGTATTCAATCCCTATAACATTTCTCCCTAGGATCATCCCCTCAATTATTGTAGTGCCTATCCCAGCCATTACATCTAGAATTATATCTCCTTTCTTTGAATAAAGCTTTATGATTTTCCTGCACATATTCAATTCCATCTTTACAGGATGCCTTATTGATTCTGAAGTATAGCAAATTGTATTTCTCTTTCCATGATCTCTGAATATCCAGATATCTTTATTTTCCATTTTCTCCAGGTATTATTTGTTTAAAGTCTCCATCCTTAGTTTTGCAGAACTGACAGAAAACCTTATCTTCTATTACTAAGGCTAGAGCCATACATTTAGGGCAATATACTCCTTCTGCTCTTTTAACCTCTGATTTCATAAATTTATTTTTCCCTTATAATTCTCGCAACTTATAATCTCAATATCATAATTAAGCAATTCCCTTAGATCATCTTCATCTAAACTTGAAATAATCTTATCCTTTCTAGAACTTTGTCCATTCTTAGATTGTATTGTATAAATTTTAAATTCCATCAACATCTTTCTCTTTTTTTCTTTTGGAAGGTTCGGAAACCTTTTCTTTTTTTATCTCAAATTCTTCAGGTTCCTTAGTTCCTTTTTTAAATTGCTTTGTTTCAATTTTCAATCTCTCTCACCCCAGATATATGCAAGAAATAGTCATGCCAATTAAGCCTGTCTTTTTTTAATTGCTTTCTTAACTCTTCTTTATTTTTATACAAAGCCCGATGTTCTTTAATATCAAACACTTCATTTATTCTTTTTATCATTTGTATCAATCCTGAATAGGAATGGTTGAATTTGAATCAACGATCTTCAGATCATGAGTCTGACGGGATAACCTAACTTCCCCACATTCCTATGCTGCCCATTTGCCTTCATGATAAATAAATGGACTTTTGTGATTTTTTCTGTTCTTATAACAATCAATCGCTGCACTAAAAAAATTATCCATTAGTTTTATTCTTATAAATAAATCATACTGTGTGAATTTAAGCATTGACATAACCAAGTAGTGTTCCTTCTTTTTCTTCTGTTAATCTTTTTTCAATCTTCATTATTGCTTTGTATTCCTTTAATTTTTTATGATCTACTACTTTATTAAGATTATAAGCATAGATTTCTCTTTCTTCGTTTCTGTAATCAACAAATAATCTGATATCTCCCTCTATTTTTTTGATGAATAAATCTGATTTCATCTCTTCAAAACCTAAAGCTATCAAATGAGGTATAAGATTTATTGTTCCAGTCTCTAAGTATTTATTCATACTTACTATCTTAGTAAGACTAGTATATAAATCTTATTATGTTTCAGATGAATTACCTCTTTTTCTTTTTTATATTAAACTGGATAATTTCCTGTTTCTCTGAGTATGTCATTTTCTCTAATGCTTTGGTTTTATCCTCATCTGTTAGGTTAGACCATATAGCTTCTGCATATCCTGGCTTTCTATCAGATTTTTTCTTTGTTAATTCTTCTTTTATGCCTTTTATCTTACTTTCAAAGACAGTCTTCTCATAAGCAACTTTTAATTTTCCTTCAACATCTTTAACAAGAGGATCTAATCTTTTTATTGCTGTATCACTTGTCTTAATATTCTTTTTAGTTTCCTCTATTTTTTCTTTGCTTATTAATGTTTCTAGAATCTTTTTATCCTGGATATGTTGCCTGTGGAAACTTATAAATTCCCTTCCATGAAACCATACTACTGATTTCGATGTTTCAGTCATTTTTACATCTCCATTCTCTTGTATCTCAAACTCTCTAATAGGCTCGTCTGAATCTACTTTAAATGGTGTATAATTAATCTGTGGTTGTGGTTGGTCCATCTTCTGTTTCCTCTTTATCTTCTTTTGGTGTTTCTTCTATTGCTTTCTTTAAAGCTGCTAAACATTCGCATATCTTCTTTCCTTTTTTTGTTAAACTAACATCAAAGGCATTTTCTCTTCTAACTTTGTTTATCACTCCTTCTTTTGACAATTCTCTAAATACTGTTGTTAGATGCGCATAATTCATCCCCATCTTATTGCTGCATTCTTTGATTTTCTGTTCCCCAAACTGTAAATTTAATAACAGCTTAAGGTAGGTTTTTTTTATTACAAATCTATAAATTCTAATCACCTCCTGATTGAATTTTTATTTTTTTTACCATAATCCGCTCCCGTACTTATATAAATCATCAAAAAATCTAGTCTCGTTCTGATACCAGGTATTGTTTATTCTGTATTCATACCAATCATGCAGTTCGCCGTCTGCTTTTCCATGTACTGTTCTACATCTTATATCCATCTCATTAAGAAAATAGCATACAGAGTTTGCTATCTCAGTGCAGTCACCTTTATGATCTTTCCAGACACTTCTTAAATTTCTTCCATACCAATAAACCTTATAATCTATGTTGTCCCTAACTAATTTGTCTATCACTTTAACTGTTTCAAAATCATTATCTGTTTTCTGATCCTTAACAAATTCAACAAAATTATCCCATCTCTTAATACTTATTAATCTGTCTGTATTCCATTTATAGATTGGAATAATTAATATCAACAATACAATTATTATAAGTGTTAGTTTTTTCATTTATTTATCTCTTTTGTTTTAATAAGTTCTTCTAATTCTTCTCTAGTATATTCTTTAAGTTCTTGATTGATTGTTATTATTTGAGGCATTGTCCACTTAATTTTTGATTTTATTTTATCTAAGTATGTCTGAAATAACTCTAAATCTGTTTGTGATGAATCAATTACTTCTATAACATAAATCTTGTTTTGGTCTAACTCTTTGATTTTCATAACTGCTTCATCAAGTTTTTTATCTAGAATCTCATTAAATTCTGTGAGAAAATCTAATGTTTTCTTCTTTGACCAGAACCACATTCTTAATCTTTTGAATAATTTCATCCTATTAATCTTTCTCCGAATATTTCTTTAAATTTGCTCCATTTAATAGTTAATAGATCACCACTTAAGTATATCCTGGATTCTTTTTGGACTTCTTTTAAACTTGCTTTGACATCTTTTACATAAAGATATTCCTTTTCTGTTGCCCCTAATCCTGTTGCTTTATCACTCAAAGTTTTCTTCTTTTTCTCTGTTATTTTAAGTTTTACAATCTTATCTATAATTAATCTGTCATTTTCAATGTGACTATAGACTGTTGTCTCAATACCATCAGCAACATCTGTGCCAATTAAACTTTTTTCTTTATTATAATCCATTATTCTCACTCTCCGAGTATTTTATATTTTAGTTTTGTCATAGCAATCGAAGCAGCTATTCCTTGTAAATGATATTCATTAGTTCTTATAATTATTATGTCAAAAATCTCTCCATGCAACAAACCTTTTCTAATCTTTTCTTCTTCTATATCTTTTTGTTTATTTGTTTGGACTTCATAAGCTAATTTTGTTTTCCAATCATAAACATCAGCAATATAATCTCCGAAGTCTGCTTCTAACTCTACTTTATGGCCCTGTCTTTCTAATATAGAAGCTATCAAATGCTTCATAATCGAGTGAGGTGCTGATTCCGCTTTTCTGTTGCCTACCATAATTATAAAAAAAGATAAAGGGCCTTATGCCCCTTCATCTCCACCCCCAGCTTCTTCTGTTTTTTCTTTACAACCAGTACAATCAATACCTTCATGATCTTCAAGTATTCTCTGGCAAGTTTGACAGTATCTTGGTTCGGTCATTTAAACAATTCAGCAATCCTTTGCCAGATGTTTCTATATTGCTTTGGTGGTTTTGGGAACATTAATCTTTCAACATCTTTGTCAATTGGTTTTATTTTAGGCTTTCCAAGATTAAAGTTTCCTTTTTTAGTGCAGGCATGACAGATTCTTCCAATTCTCTTTGCTATCTGCGCTGTTTCTTTGTCTGTTGTATTGCTTCTTTTACCGCAGACTTTGCAGTTTGGCAATGGATAACTTATTCTTCCGTCTTTGCATTTCCAAACTTTAAGACTTTTATTCTTTGCTGTCATCTTCAACTCCTAAATCTATTTTTATAACAACTCCGTCAGGAAGCATCTTAATAGATTCAATCTTTGTATTTCTTCTGCTTTCCAGCATCTTTTTGATTTCTTCTCTGGTGTACTGAATTTCTAATGTTTTTTTCATTTGCATGTTTATCAAACCTCTTCTATCCCTATACAGATTTCTTTTGTAATGTCTTTTATGATTTTGAAGTATTCATAAATACTATCAATTCCTCCTGCTTCGATATTTCCGTCATTATCTATTCTTATAAATTCATCATCACCTATGAATATCATAGTTTTCTCATCAGAATTTTTTTCTAATGCAAGATAAGCATGGTTAATTTCCAATTTTATCTTTTTTTCTTTTCTAGGTTCTAAATCAATTCTTTTTATTTTCATTTGTATCATCTCCTTTTTTATATTTTAAATCAATCCCATATAGCAATTTCAGACAGTCTTTGCAAAATGTCTTTTTGTTTCCATGATCATTGATCAGATAATTCTTTGTTTTTTTCCCGTTTTTTTTGCAATAACTACAATCAAATTCAACCTCTCTGATTAGTTCAATTCCTTCTCCAATTTTTATTTGTTGGATTTTAAACCTCTTAGTTCCATACAATCTTTGCAAAGCAAAATACTTTCATCGTCTAATTTGTCTCGTAAACTTGTGCATAATTTGGGTTGGTTGCAATCATCACAATTCCTCTCTATAGATCCTAACATTTCGTATCTAGTTATTCTTTTTTCTTCCATTTGTATTTTTTCTCCTTCTCGATAATTTTCTTCTCTTTAACGAGATAGGATAAAACATCTACAACAGTATTGTAGTCTATTTTCAACTCGTCCCTTATTTGTGTTTTAGATAAATATTTATCTCTGTTTTTATTCAGAAATTCCTCTATTTGCTCCAAGTGTTTTAATCCCATGATTTATCCCTCTTATTGTTTTTTGTCTTTCTCTATCTCATCATTAGTCTGGACTAATTGGCTCTGACCTTTTTCATCTACTTCTGTCATTTCTCCAGGAATAGATCCTTTATCTGTTTCTTCTTCTGCTACCTTTGCATTATTTGTAAACCATCTTAAGGCCCTGGCTATTGCTCTTGTCTCTGCCATTCTTATCCAATGCTTTTGGACTTTCTCAGAATCTATGTTCTCTTGAGTAGCATCACCATAGGCTTCAAAAATTACATTATCAAATCCTTCTGTTTTAAAAGGTTCATTAGTATCGGTTCTTTCTGTTTTTTTAAATCCTATCACTGTTGCTTTAAATATTGCCGTTTTCTTTTCCCAATCAACAGAAATCATTTCTGTTTTTATAGATTCTAAATTATGTTTAGTATGCGCATCATTCAACAATGCTGCAAAGTTTGTTTCTTCTCCAAAGCTGCCTTTGCCTTTCTCTATCATTGTGATAGAATAATATTTGTTACTCTCATCAACTTCTAAAGAAATCTTATCTCCTTTGTTTATTTCATTGACCATAGCAACAACCTTATCTACTGATTCATCATTAAGGCCTTCAAATAAATTTATCCATTTATCATCTGCTTTAATTCCATAAGTTTTTTTGCTTACTGCTTCAACAACAATTTCTTTTTTTGTTAGGCTCATTTTTCATCTCCCAATAACGCAAGATATCCTGCATTATTATTTAATCTTTTTAGATAAGATAATTCAATCTTAGCAATAGAAACTTTATTAATTGCATTATCTATCTTCTCCTGATTATCTTTGTACCCAGAATTATTTGATAATCTTTGATTAGATTCTATTTCTCTTTTTAAGGCATTGCTGAAACTGGGTTTTCCATCTATCTTTTCATCTGATACTTTATTAATTACTTCTGATTCAATTATTTTATTTTTAAGAATTAAATCTTCTTTGTCTGTTTCTACAGCAAATATTTGTTCTTCTCTCTGCTTTATCTTCTGAGGCAATGTCTGTAATATTTTTTTTATTGAGTTCAAATCCCCTAAAGAATACTCTTCAATTTTTTTGTTTTCGTTTTCCATTTGTATCATCTCCATTTGTATTAATATTATAAGTTTATACTAACTTATATATAAATGTTTTGTTTTATTTTAACCCCAATTTTTGTTTTAAAACAAATTCTATTAACTTGATTACTGCTTCTGTTCCAAAAATCTCATTATTTCTATTTACCCTTGATTTAGCCTTTGCCATTATAATAGATTCATCAATAGCTTTTTCAACTACTGCTTTGTAATCTTCTAAGAGAATATGTTCTTGTTTTAATATTCTAAGTATATGTGATTGGTTTGGATATAATGCTGTTATTTTTAAACCATTATGTTTGCATTCTCCTCTAACGATGAGGTTATGTGTTTCATCTTCAGTAAGATTAATGGCTTTTGCTTTATCTAAACAATGTTTTTGGATTACATTCTCAGGATATACTTCAACTTCTATATAATCATTTTTAAGAATATCCTGACCTATATCACTTAATTCTGCAATAAATGGATGTTCCTTAAAAGGTATTTTATACTTTAAAGGATATGCTACTTTTCCTTTCAAACTTGGGAATTGTTCTTCAAATTTCATAATAATGTCCTCAGTATGGATAATCCTATCACCTTATCATAGTTCTCTTCTGTTGCTGCAAATTCAACTTCTGCTGCTTGGATTTCATCATTCCAAATAGTTCTAAAATAATCAGCAAGTTCTTTTCTGGCATCTAACAACTGGTCTTCTGTTTCAGGAATTATTCCTTTATATTGTTTCTCGCCTTTATTATGAGACATTGCAATTGCACATCTCTTAACACTTTCTAAGTCCGGAAAATACATTGGCATTTTCAATTCACCTATTTTTCACCAAATCAAATAACATTGTATCTTTTGTATTTATGGCTCCTGTCTGTGGATGAGGCTTTTCTATTTCCTCTTCAAAATCTTCTTCATAAAAATTAAACCTTTTAGATCCTCTAGAAATTCCAGCTTTAGATTTTCTTAATGTCTTTCTTGCTGCCCTTTGGGCCTGCCTTTGTTGTGATTCTTTCTGGGATTTCTTCCCTTCTTCTGTCAATGTTCCGTCTTTATTGAATAATTTTTGTTTGTTTTCCATTTGTATCATTCCTCTTAATATTATATATATATACTAACTACTATATAAATGTTTCTATTTATTATGGATTTATAATAGGTATTTCCTTGAAAAGTTCTGGTTCTGCCTTAAGCATATCTTCTTTAGATTTCCAATAATATAGATCTTGAGCAGCTTTTCTTGCCATCATATTACAGAATTGTCCATCAGTATATGCGAAGTGTGTTAGAATTGTCACAATAAATTCACTTCTGTTTTTTCCAACCTTTTTTGCTTTGTGATCAATCAAATCAATAAGTTCTTTTTCCATACTAAGACTTACTGGTATTGTTGCTGTTGAATATTTTCTATGTCTGCCCATTTGTATCATCCCCTTTTCTATGAATTTTCATTGTTTTTTTTATTTAATATATTTAATTAAACAATAAATAAAAATTCGATTTTAAGTCACTGTTTTTTCCAAAAAGCTGATATTATTGCTTTTTTTAATATTCTATCAAATAACTAAAACCGAAATGTTTAAATAGAATAAGAATAATTTCCTTCTTGCGTATTGGTTTATGTCCTTATTCTTTCTTTATTTATTAATTATTTAAATATATTTAATTATAAATACATAACTTATATATAAATGTTTTTATTCAATATACTTTTTTTTAAGATAATCTGATACAATCTGGATATATCTTTTATTTAGAGGTTCTAATTCTTTTTCTTTAATCCCTGCATTATAAGCCTCAATAAAAGCTAAATCCATCTCACTCATAATCTTAAAAATACCATAAAAACCAATTTCTTTATGAGAATGTCCTGAAAATATATTTTCTATTATTTCTAATTTACTCTCCAAATCATCGAGTTTGTTCATTTTAAAAAAGAAAAAAAAGAAAAGTTATCTTATCGACTTCTTTTCTTTCATTGCGCTTATTATTTTGTCAAATATCCATGCGCTTGCTCCAACTGCTAATGCTGGGATATCAAAACCCATGCTGCTCAATCCAAAATAAGCAACTAAACCAACAGTTCCAACTCTTGTAACAGTTGTCAATAATTCTTTTGCTTCAAATCTTGTTACTTTATTGTCTTTTAGTGCATGTTCTGCCCATCCTACTACACTTCTAACTACAGGCATTCCAACAACAATAACAACATCTTTTATTATTTCTGCGTTCATATTTTCACCTCTTGTTTAATATTGTGTTTCTTTGTCCTCATTTGTATCAATATTAGGACTTTCAAAAAGGTTATCTAAATCTCTATTATTATCATGAATAGCCATTGTCCTGTCACTAATAGTCTTTAAAATACCTTCTTCAAATTGCTTTTTTTCAGATCTGGCTGCATGCTTATCACTTATGCTCATAACACCCCAGGTTGATCTTTCTTTATCATCATTCTCTTTTCCGTTGAGATGTATTCCTTCCATTATCAAAGTTCCATCATCTCTGATTTCAACATAAAATACCTTACTTTTTCCTGTTTTTTTGACTTCATAAGGATCATTAGGATATTTAGCAAAATCTTCACAATCTTTAAAATTTTTAACCAATAATACCCCTTTATCCTTATTTTGCCCAAAACCCTTCAATTTCTCTATCTCTGGGCCTAATATCTTCCCTATTCTCTCTTTCTTATGGGGTTCTGTAAGCTTTTTATCCCCTCTGCCATACATTTGTACGAATTGATCTATCTTAGCCCTTCTAAGGGCCTTTAATTCGTTTGTCTTAATCGAATAGTCTGCCATTTTCAAATCTTATCCAAATCTACCTCTTTTCCCCATTCAGTCTTATTAATCGGTGTTTCCATTGCTTTTTCCTTTTCATACTTATTCTTTAGTAATTTCTTGATTTCCTTAAGATATTTTGGTTTTTGTGTTATAGGATCTAAATACTTCTGATTTAAACTAAGGCCCAGATTATCCTTTCCATATTCACACTCTGTTTCTATTCTCAAAACATTGTTTTTTTCATATATTCTTAAGATTTTTATTTTCATGTTTTCACCTCAGTTATCCAGATTATGTTTGATCTTAACTATCCCCTGCACAAAATCAGCTGTTACAGTTATTGGTTCTATCCTAACTCTCCAATATCCTGCAGCATCCGGATATGTTTCACTGTTTGTTATATCAACATCTGATCCTAATGTTGCACCTGTATTTAAAATAGAATGTTTATTAACCCAGGAACTTCCATTCCAAAAATCAAGATAGATATTTACAGAAGTTGCATTTACTGATCCTGCCTCACTAATATCATCTCCTATGCTAATACTATCTAAATCAGACGCATCGATATCATAACTTCCGTCTGGATGGCTATGGTTATCTGATGTATAACTTCCATCTGTATGTGAATGAGATCCATGTGTATGTGTGTAAACATTCTCATGTGTCCCGGTCCATCTGCTTGCAGCATAATTATCATCCCATGCATAAAACCATCCTGAATCATTATCAGAATCAGATTCTCCTATACTAAATTTTCTTGTTGCATTATTATTCAAAGTTTCATTTCCTTCATATTCATCATTTCCACTTGGAAAAGCAAAAGCCAAATCTACTGTTACAGATGTTCCAGTTGTATTTGTTGCAAGTGTTACTCCTCTTGTAGTATAAAGACTTACTCCTGATCCTCTTATATTTTCTTCTACATATCCTGCTGCAGTAATAGCTACTTGTTGGATTGTATGCCAAACACTTACTATCCCGGTTGCTGTAGGAGTTTGTGTAGCAGAAGTTCCACTAACTCCTGGCTGTGTATTTCCAGAGGTATTTTGAACTTGTGGATCACTTCCTGTATAACTTGCAGTCCCAACTTCTTTTTTATATTTATCAATATCATAATCTAATGTCATACCTGTTATAGTTAAATTTCCTGCCTCATCTGTTATAAAAGCAGATGGAATATAAAATCCTATTTTTAAAGGATAATCAGTTTTTGCATTAATTCCTGCTCCCCATATCATAGTATTCCCGCTTCCCTGCATATAGGTGTTCCCATCTACATTTGATTTTTCTAATTGACCTAACATTTCATTTGATGTTTTTACTAATTGAGAGAATGCAGCATTTGCCACCTGCAAAGATAAATATTCTGTTCCTCCTCTAATCCCTCTTTCCTTTCCAGTAATTCTTACTTCTTCATTTGTCAAATCTTTGTCCTGAGAATTTAAAGTTAAAACATCTCCAGTAGTTACTGATTCATTTGGATTAACACATTCAAAATCATAAATTTTTGTAGGATCCTTAATTTTAGCAACTTCTATATTTGCTCTTCTATTTGCTTCTGCTACACTTATTATGCTTCTGTCGATTATAACTTCTTTAATGATTCCATAAGTTGATTTAGAGGTAGCATCTTGTCCTTGCGCATCATCACTTTCTATCTGATTTTCTCCATCTCCTTTGCCATATACTTTTACACTATTTCCTTTTGGATAAGCAGTACTTACTCTAATATTTTTTATCTGTATTCCATCATTAAAAGTTGCAACACTTGTAGAACTCCCTCTATGATCTAAAATATCAACTTCATTATTTGCATAATCTATCTGTATATCCTGGCCTGTTTTGCCTGATAAATTACCTAATCCACTCCAGAGACTTTGAGTTTTAGCCAATCTAAAATCAATATCAACTCCTGTTTCTATTGTTCCAGCAGAGAAATAATTGCTTTCTGCTATAATAGCTGCATTAATTGTTGCACTCGCTACATTGGCCCATGGAGAATTAGCATATGCTCCTTTTTCCTGGACCAATCTTATTTCCTTTCCAGAAACATGAATAACCATACTGCCTGCATCTAATGTATCAAAATTATCAATTATTCCCTCAAATTCTAAAACAGTATTTCTATAAATCTCAACAGTAGCCCCCATTACCAATAATCCTCTTTTAACAGAACCAGTCCCGGACAACTTTAAATCCGATTCATTTATTGAATTAAGTTTGTCTGTATATCTAAATCCTACATCAATTTGATTTTCAATAGTTCCTACATCACTACCATTTGTAACTTTAATTATATATGCGCCCATTTAACTTCCCTCAATATTTGAATTTTCAACTTCTAAAATTATTTCGTTAGTTTCAGAATATTGATATCCATATCTCATAGATAATAATGATTGAAAAAATTGAATCCACAGTTTTCTATTACCATTAGTTTTGCCATGACAACTTCTACATAAACTAATGCTATTCTCTGGAATAGATAACTGCTTATTATAATTTATATGATGTACCAATAATGCTTCTTTTAATTTCTCTCTATGAATATTACAAAGCATACAAATCTGATTATCTCTTTTCCTAATCAAATTCTTAAATTTAAGATTGAATTCTTTTGTATATGGTTCACCTTCTAATCGTGTTCTTAATTTTAATTTATATCTATCAAAAAATTGGTAAACTGTCGCTATTCTACATCGAAAATGTTCTGCTATTTCATTAATTGATTTACCCTCTTTATACATTCTAATCAATTCTTCTTTTTTTATTTTAGAATGTTTAGGGATATGTCCTTTCTTAAACCAACTTTTCTCACTACCTTTAATAAATTCATGGCCTTTTTTGAAACTTCCAGAATTAGTATAACCTTTCTTTCCTTTATTCCATGTTTTATGGCCTTTTTGAAATCTTCCTTTTTCAGATGTCATCTAACCACTCCACCCATTTCGGAAGCGGATTGTATATCCTGCAGCTAAATTTGAGATAGTTAATCCTGATGTGCTTGCTGCAGCTGCTAATTGAATTAATCCAAATCCACCTGTAGTTTGTATTGTTTTTATTTGTGTTCCTGCTACTGTGCAATAATTGTATTCTGTTACATAAATTCCTGATCCTGAATCAACCATTTTGACAAAAGTAATTACTACTGCCTGACCTGTTGTTAAGCTTGCAGTTGGAATTTTTAAAGAATTTCCTAAAGCATCAGCAACAGCTATATCAGAAGCTCCACTTGTTACAGTTCCACTTATCTCCTCTATGAAAGTTGTTACATCTCCATCATTTGTTTTGTGAGCTCCACCATTTGTATAAGTCTGTTGTGTATTATCAAATAGGATTCCTATAATAGTCTGAAATGTAGCAACATAATCTATAAAATTTGTTCTTCCGCCGGTATTTGTCTTTTTTATTTGTTTTCCAATTCCCAAATAAAATTTATCTGTTTCAAAATAAAGCTTTTTTAATTTGATTGTTTCCTGAAAGTGTTTTCTTAAACTTCTATAATCTGTTAATTTATTTGTTCCATCCATGTGGCCTGTAAGTATCAAGCTTAAAGGATCAATTCCACCGCCAGAAACTGCTATATGATGCCTTTGATAAGCAATATTAGTGAATGTATGATTGCTGTTTAAAGTATCATCAAAAGTATTTGGATTATGTGGAAATGTGAAAGTATCTGCAGCTCCTGAATAGTTTGATATACTCATTACAATTTTAATCAATCCTCTCTATTTTTTCTATCCAAACCATGAATCCCACCATCTAAGTAAAAACATTTTCCTGCTTTGTTCAGTCCATGCACTAATCATTCCATTAGGAGTTGGCTGGAATCCTCTAGCTGCTATATCTGCCGCACTTTCCTCAACTGATGCTAATGCTGGTAATGTTCCAGGTATTTGTTCAGCTCTTGAAATCTTAAATTCTCTTACTTTTTCAGATATATTCTCAACTGCTTTTGATCCTACATATGCAGTTGCACCAATAGCAGCTATATATCCCAAAGCTGTTAATATACTTGCTGCAACTGTTCCACCAGTAAGCAATCCTACTAATTTAGTCATTGCAGTTACTCCTGCTATTGCTCCTGCAGTTAAAACAAATCCTTTTGTTAAATCTGGATTTGCTGCTACAAAACTAACAAACTTAGTAAACATATTAGAAAAAGTCTCAAAATAAGGTGATAATTGTTCTCCTAAAATTCTGCTCAATCTTTTAAATTCAACTCCTATCTCTGCCATTGAAGCTGCGACAGCTGGGGAATGTTTAGACATCCCTATTATAGCACCTATTCCTGCCGCCCCTGATAAAATACCTAATCCTTTGACTAATCCACCAACAGACTGGCCAATTCTGACCATATCAGAACCAAAAGATTTAGCAGAGGCCTTTACCCTACCAAAACCATGCCCTATCCTTCTGAATCCTCTTTCAATAAGGCTCGTATCTATCGAGCCACCTATTGACATACTTCCTACTTCTACCGTTCTTAAAACCTCACACTCGCCATTAAATGTCTCATTTCTGCATCTCTCATTCCTTTTTCATTAATTGCATTGTCAATGTCTATACAATCTTTTATATCTTTTGTGAAATTTCTCCTGAACTCTCTTGGTGAAATTCCGTTTTTCCAGAAAACATACATAGTCCATCTAAATACATTCTCCTTTCCTTCGATTAAAAAACCTGTTTTCGAATTACTGAATTGTATTAATTCAATTAGTCTTTTTTTTTTGTTTCATCAGGTCCGTCAATATTATTTATCTTTCTTATGATTTTATCAAATAAGGTTGGTGTTAATTTGCAAAGTAAATCCCATCTCTGATCTCTAGTTAGATCCTTCCATTCCTTATTAACTTTGATAATTTTATTTATTATTTCTTTATCATAAGGTACTGCTTTGAGGTTTGCTACCTTACATTTATTCAGTTTTAAAAAATCTTGTTTTGGCTTGCCTTCCTCGTCTGAAACCATATACTCATTCAACCAGTTGTTTTCGTCTCCAGCTGATGTAGGCTTATACTTAAATTTCTTCTTGTCTATCTCAAACTCAACCAATTCTTCACTTACAAAATCTTTTTCATACATTTGTATCATCTCCTTTAATATGTTGTAATATCATCTCTTGATTCGGCATGGCTTATATTAGCTGTAAAAACCAGATCTACATTCGTGATTCCGTCTAGATTCGTTGGGGCTATTGCTCCGACTAAAAAGAATCTTGTGAATGTGAACTCCATCTGATCATCACCAGTACCATCTCTGTCTATCAATAATTTATTTACTTTAACAATTTTATAGACTGATGTCGAACTAGGTGCTATTGTAAACAAATCTGAGACTGTTAAAGTATCTGATGTGTTGGATTCTATTCTTCTGATATTTCCTGCCCCCACTCCACTAACAATCTCAACATTTTTCCCAACATGCTCATTTGAATCCCAACCAATTCCTGAATCTACTAATGTAGATGTTGAACCTGCTCCAGATGATGTTGCTGTTTCGATAGTAGTCCCGACTTCTGCTCTTGCATTCCACAGAGTATAAAAAGTTGCATCTTGCATATTGACATTAACTCTTCCTGTAACCCTGAAAATCTTTGGAATAGGTTCTCCTACTTTCTCGGACAGAGTTGAATTACAATATCTTGAATCGTTTTCATCAATTCC
>Ga0307928_10001995_pt1 | contig 15621 bp, 13 predicted proteins | sample AceLakmetagen232_FD_201815 | JGI IMG/M metagenome (GOLD analysis project Ga0307928, IMG submission 201815) | Saline water microbial communities from Ace Lake, Antarctica - #232 | ecosystem: Environmental > Aquatic > Non-marine Saline and Alkaline > Saline | place: Antarctica: Ace Lake... | reverse complement strand
GCAGTATTACTAAATAACTACTTTGTAATATCCGGTGTTAAATTCGTAATACTGTTATGCTGCATATGAGCATGGCGAAAAAGGGGTCCAGTATTACTGATGTAACATACAGTAATAATATAGCAGATACAAAATTGTAATCAAGGAGTCATATATAATATTCTTTATAATGTTACCAAGATGTGAAGAGGTTATGTATGATGGTATTTATTGTTTTTGTATAACCTTATTAAGGATTCTAGTCTCAACTGATGAGAAGTAAGATGGGTAATCAGAATAAAGTTTAATTAGTTCTGCGTAAGCCTGGGCTATTTGTTCTGAATGACAAGGGCATGTATTCCAGCAGATTACTTTGAGGGATTGTACCTGTGACCTGACCTCTGCCTTTGAGTACTTAGTCTTCTTTACCTTAGATGTTTTTACTTTGAGTGTGTACTCTTTCTTCCTTACCTTTGGGGTGATGCCCTTCTTGCTTTTTGTTTTGTCTTTCTTCTTAGTAGTAGACATATAATTACCTGTACCTTTATTGTTAAGGTGTGATTATCTTTGAGTTAAGTATGCGATGACTACACCGCTGATGATCGTAACCATTAGGCCATTGACTGCCCAAAGTAATCTGGTTATGACCTTGAGTGATTGGGTATGGAGTGCCGTCTGTGTGTTGAGCTTTCCGGTATGTCCCTTGACACCTTTGAGATCCTTCTTAATCTCTGGCAGACACTTTATCTTTTCTGCGGTTACCGCATTGAATTCACGGGTTAAGTTGATCTGTTCTGAGTGTTGATTAAGTCTTGTCTCTATTACTTCTATTCGTTTTTCAGTCACTGTAGACCTCCTAACTATGTTGCGGGTTAATAGGTTAATAGGTTAAACATGGGCGATAGTGTCCACGATAATATCTCAATGGTCTTGGTGGATGCATTGTCAGTACACATCTGTAGGGTTAATAGATCGAAGACATCTGATACATCAAACTTCTCTAGGTATAACCCTTTAGCAGAGATGTACTTAGTGACCCCTGATGTCATGGCTACTGTCTCAGGAGATGTACTGTCTCCTGATTCTGCATTATCGAAGTAGTATAAAAGGTTATAAGCAGAGGCAGATGTATCCTTGATGATCATGGAGAAGTCGAAGTACTGATAGATCTTACTGTATTGATTAACTGCCCAATGATTCTTTACATAGGTAGGGACATAGAAGACTTCGGCGTATGCACTAGAGGCAGCTAGGGTGTGATTATATCCATCGTAGTAAACGAATGATGTTACGTTCCCTGCCCTCTTGGCAATCTGATTGAACTGCGCCTGACCGAACGCGTTGATCTTTGTATCGTTGATTACTGCATTGTCTTTGATGTTGTAGTAAGAGAAGTCTACAGCCGTACCCGATGGTGATTGTCTACGGACATCATTGAGTAGGGGGTAGGAGGCTGTTACATTGATTCCTTTTACAGCTGGGGCTGTTCCCGCCTTCCTTGCACATGCATAGTTCCATTCAATTGAACTGTAGTTAGATGTGTCGTAAGATATCCCGGTTACTCCCTGGTTACTAATGGGGAAGAAAGCTGCCGATGTTGAGCTGGTTGGGTCGAAGTCTATAAGGTTGTCATCACTAGATGCTACATGGCCTACATAGTTTTGGAAGTCTCCGGTTGTTACTGTCTGTGGGTCAATGGCTGTGTCCACTCTATAGGTCTTGGTGTCTCCACAATTCTTATCGTTAACATCGTATAGATGATATAGATAAAATTGTGGTGTGGTGTAAGGGAGTCTTTCGGTAGGTACTTCCTTAGTTCCCATCCAACCACCGAGGAACTTCTCTTCATGCTGATAGTTGATGTTCCCGGCTATACTAATTAAACTAATATCAGTGGCAGGCTCAAATATTAATGGGCTTACTGTCTCTAGTAGGGGGCTGTCTGCATACTGGGCAAACAGTCCGAAGTAGAATAGATCAGATGCGTTTGCTGATACGATAGACAACATGCTCCTGAAGTCAGTGAATGCCCTAAATTCTGTATTACTACAGTCAAATTCATATTGAACTAATGTTAAACCACTTGGGGATTCTCCTGTGGATACTGAATAAGCAAAAGAACTGGCCCCTCTGAAGAGAACTAAATCGAAATCGAGTGCAGAGGCATCCCCGTCTAAGTAGAAAACGAACAAAAGTTTATCCATATTAGCTTTAAAACGGATTGGCGCAGTCTGCATTAGTGTGGTTAATACTGAGGCATCACCCTTGGGCCATGTACAGGAGAAGATTTGATTGTTCCAATAGCGTTGTGAGAATGTATTATTCTCTGATAATAACCTGATTTGATCGTTAGTTATTGGGCTATCTTGAGATGTTTCTATCTTATTAAAGTGTATTGTCATTAGCTAAAGTCCTTGCCTGGGTCACTGTCGGACATGATTCCTGCTGTATTAGAACACCATACATACTTACCTGTCCTCGCACTATTGGAGGTGTCTGTGTAATCCTTGAGTGTTAGAATTCCTCTGTAGATGCTTTGGTTGTAAGTAGGGGCAGCACTTAGAACTATGGTGTCCTCATCTGTTACAGAGTTGGCTGTATAGTTTCCTATCGCTGTACCGTCTGCTCTCAGGATTTGCATGGATGCTGGAAGGTCTACTACATCTGCGAGGGATAATCCTTCTGCTTTCCTTAGAGTTAGTGTGCCTCCTGTATAGGATTCTATCTCCCAGGAGGGAACCCAAGGAGCCTGTTGTGTAGAGACTGAGGTGTTGAGGATTGCCTTAATCTTGAAGTCATCTCCCTTACCAACGACGAGGGCTGGTAGATTCTCTACACCATATCCTCCCTGTCCTGCCATATCGTCTACTTCTAAGTTGACTACATCGCATATCTCTATGTCGTAGTCAGGTATAACTAGGTCAACAACAGGTGCAAAATTATTAAACCATTTCAATAACTTAAGAATCCTGATTCTAAATGCGTCACCGGTAGCCAGGTTTTTGATTTGAGAGGTCCAAGTCTTGTCTCTACCTATAGAACCAAAGAAGATATTCGAGTTTTGTACTGATATTTTGATCTCGTATGGGTCTTTTGCTTCGGATGCTGTATTATAGCTATAGCCTTTATAGCTAATAGATTTAAGTGGATGGTAGTAACCAAAGTTGAGATTAGTTCTTTCCCCCGCCTGTACCATAGCTGTTGTTACAGTGTCCGTTGCAAGGGATATAATTGGTATGTTCATGGGGTTAAGTTTGAACTTACCATTAGCAAATACGAGGCCGATTCCCATGGCCTGAAGATCATCTTTAAGCTTACCTTCGCTGAGATTAACAACGACGTTGTCCATGTTGTCACATGTGCAAAGGAGACTAGAAACTATAGTGGAGGGCAGACCTAGACCGTACAGGCCACTGAATAGATCGTATGAACCGTTAGTCCCTGCCCCTGTGGATGTCATAATGGAGTAGACCAATTCAAGTAGGTTATTGGATTTAACCCAAGGTTCTATAGTAAGTGTTATAGGACTGTCAGAAGAGTAACCGCACGATACATCACTGTTAAGTACTAGATTATCATTGTAAGTACCTTTGAGGGTAAAGTATTCAGTGCCACTATCATAAGATTCTACGAGCATCATGGCACCGTCTTTTACCTTGAGGTACTGTCCGACGAACGATTCAGGGTTATTGGCTTCTGTTTTGACCTTACATCCTGTGGATAGAACTACACCATAATTCTTAATGGGACTTGAGGGGTGACTGTATACGTAATCTTCGTCTACCCCTGCATAGAGAGTCCCATCACTGGTGTCGAACATGGTATCTATCAAGCCCTCAGAGTAAGGTCTTTCACTTATAAGGGCATTTGTTGATCTCTTAAACCTAAAGCCCCACTCCTTGAACCACCATCCTGGTTGCCATGCAGCGCCAGATGTTTGGTGAGATAAATTGTAGTACATTTCTGATTCCGGGATACCTTCATTCACTTCGTTAGATAAGATATCTGTTGCCCACGATGTATCACCTGGATCTAACCAGATGAGTCCCATGTACCACTTGGTTCCATCTGAATGCTTAAGGGGCATACTATATCCATAGTTTTTTAGGCCAGTGGATAGAGGTTCGAGGATACTTTTAGTTGATAGTTTCCAAGATTTTCCACGTTGGGCGATAGTATTGACATACCCTAAGTACTCTAAGTCATCTCCTTTGTAATAGGCTACAAGTCTGCCCTCAAATGGATGGGGATTGTCTGTGTGGGCCAAGCATACATACTCAAGATCGTTGGGTTGATGATAATAAGCATAGTAACCATCTTCCAAACAACTATACACCTGTCTCTCTACAGTAGCAACAGTACCAGATATGGATTGTACCCTTACAGCATCCCGGGGTAGGTATAAGATGTCACCCTGTATTAAATCCCTGTCTGCCCAAGCCTGTGCCGTATTGAGGGTTAAATGATTACCCCTGCCTGACTTGTCCTGTAGTGTTTTACCTACTACCTGGTCATAATTACCGTCAAAAACAAGGGAAGTATCGTCTATAGCAATGCCAGCTTCGAGGTTAGCTACTTCCGCGGCAGTAACAGATCGTTTATATATCTTGGTGTCTGCTATGGCTCCCGGTAAAAAAGAAGTACCTGAACTGTAAGCGTATAGTTGAGATGTTACCCAAGTGGGGATAGGCCAAGTGGTAGAGAGAGCACCATTCACGGTCACACCATTTACAGTTATGTGAGATGTTAAGGCAGTACCATTAATGCGTATAGCAACAGTATTGTACTCATTTAAGTTTAAAGTCTCTGTACTTTCTAGTATCTGAGAGGATCCTACATAAGATCTTTGCCACTTAACCGTACCTGTGGCTGATATATAAGGTAATGTGTTGTTGTTGGCATCAGTGTAGTGACTAAAAATGTTAGGCGTAGTCGCAAAAGATGTGGGTTTATATCTCATGAAGAACGTGAAATCTTCCCACAAATAGAGATCGGGGTTGTCGTATGTGTCCATTCCTGTAGCCGCATTTGTAATTGCCTGGGCTGTAGGATGCGAAACAGTGTTAAGGGTTAGGTCAGTATCGCTGTACAGTAAAGGGGATGGTCCTGTTATCTGTAAGGAGTTATCGTTATCGAACCTGATAGTCCTGGCAAAATCATACTCGCTGTCAACGAGGTCAAAAGTGACAGGGGATATCTGCGCAATACCACCCAGGGGATCTATTTCTTGTGATAATTTGGGTGTGTTGGCTATACCATCAACGAGATCACCCTCAAACCAAGACGGTTTCTTAGTTCCAATCCATTTCTTAAAGCCTTCTATAACCAGAGAATAATCAGCCATTATGTTATCTCCGCCCAAGCACCATTGGATACATCTACATTTATAGCACCCTCGCCTTTGTCTACCCCTACGTCTCCTGTTTGCTCATCTAAAGGCCAGTAGTGTTTAAAAATGGGAGGGATACCGTCAGCGTAATACTCTGCACGTTCATCCGAGGTTAATAGGTTGTCATAATAAAAGAGTTTGCTTATACACCCTGTAGTTTTAATAGACTGATTTGTACCCAGGATGTTAATAGGGGCTACTTGATTTACTTTTCTGTCAGTACCTCCGAAGGCTTGGTCAGCAAGGGTTACTGTGCCACCATCTACTTTATAGGCTTCAGCATACATTGTTGTCGCTGCCCTGTCATACCAGCAAATAATTCTATACTGAGTATCCTCTACTAGAGATAGGGTTGTAAGGGTCGTTAGGTCAGATGCGTTGTAAAATAGTTCAAATTCTAAGAGTCCTGCAGTTGTTTTATGGATATCCCACTCTGCGCCTGCAGCATTATAAGCGTAAAATTTCTGTAAGATACCTTGCTCTCCTGCGGGATAATCAGCTAAGTTTATGTCGAAACCAACGGTGAAGATCTGTGTATCAAAATCAGTTGAGTCTGCTATTTCTCCAGCACCGGGATCCCCAGTACTAAAGAGGTAATAAACCTGATCACTTGTATATAGGTCGAGGGTTAATCCAAGGGTGAGATCATAAAAGAGATTTTGCTCAGTAATAGTACGTTTCAGGTCTGTTGCAATAATAGGCGCTCTTAAATAGTAAGTGAAATTACCATAAGTATCGGAGTCTAAGTAAATCTGAGGGGCTCTAACAGTTGGGTCATAGGCTTTCCAAAGGGATACTGACTCGGAAGGGTTGAGGGTTGTCTTATAGACTGCTTGTGTGCCTAATTCGAAATCTCCGTTGAGCAATGAACCCTCAATTGTAGTGAGCGTGAGATCAATTTTCTGTTTCCTTTGGCCTGTAATGACCGCAATTCGTCCACCTTCTGTGGGGAAATGCTCAGAAGAGAAGTCAGGAAATCCTTTTAAGTCTCTGGGATCGTAAATATATCCATTTGCTGAGAAAAAAGAGGAGGCTGTTATCTGTGTAAAATCGTCTCTGTACCAACTATCTGTGAACGTACCAGCGTTAGTGTAGAGGCCAAGAGCCTCGCAGATTACCTGTCTGTCGTCTGTGTCAGGGACAGTTAAATAATCACTGGCGTCTGTTAATCTTATTTTGAGTTGTCTATCATTAGAACGATTAATAACGCCGTAAGTATTAATAATATTATTAACAACATAGACTATATCCTTGTTAGGATCACAATGCTTATAATAATAAGTCCCCGCCGGTATTGTTAAATCAACGCTAACAGCACCCGAATCATCATACAAAGTGAGGTTGGAAGAAGTCCCCTTTATCTTAAATGCGAAGTGTAAAACATTATTTATAGCCATTTTTAATTACCCCAGGCAGATATAGTTCCCTTATCCTGCCCTTTGCTAATACCTGATTTGATTTGGTCCATTACTGAATCAAAGTTACCCAGTACTGATTCAGTCACCGTGACGTAGATGTTTGTCCCTGATTCTGCAGTTCCAGCAAATGCAGGAGCCTGTGTCGTTGCTGCCCTGCCTGCGCCGGAACTAGATGCTCCTTTAGATAATCCTTTGTATGCTACACCCGCAGCGAGAGCGGCAGCGGTATATAAACCTGCGGCCTTGAAGAAAGCAGGAGCGGCAGGGGGAGCAGTTACCAATGCGATTGTTCCCTCTGCAGCTGAACCAATTGCTTTTACTCCGTACTCAAGAGCCTTGGCTTTTAAGACTGCAGCTACGGCTTCTTTAACAACCTGCATACGAGTCTTGCCGAGTTTTTTAAGTGCGGAATTTTCCATAAGAGCGGCTTCAATTGAAGCTTTTCCTACGTTCTCAGCGATACCTTTTGCCTCAGATGCCGCCGTAAAGAGAGAACCATACTCGGCTTTGAGCCTAGCTGTTTTGTCTGCTTCGGTCTGAAGGAGTCTAATCCTGTTCTCTGCTCTACGTTGACCTACCTCGTCTGCATTATTCTTAGCATCCTGTAGCTTTCTTTGCTCCTCTTTAATCAATTCGTCCATGGGGCCTGCTGCGCCCTTGGAATAAAGGAGAGAGTTCTTGAACTTTTCTCTGGCATCATCCGATGCTTTTTTTGCAGCTTCAGCATATTGTTCTGCGTTTGTTTTGTTAGTGGCAGCTATTTCCTTATTAACGCGCACTTTGTCATTGAGTAATAGACCATCTGCCTTATCCAGATTGTACAATTGCTTCTTGAGATTCAATTCTTGTTGCAGTTCGCTGGAAAATGCTGCACCTGTTTTGATTTTTATTGTATTTAATTCTAAAATTCTCTTCTTGAGTAGAACATCTCTGTCCTGTTCAAGCTTCAGAGCCTTAGCTAACTCAGCATCTGCACTTTTATTGAATGATGCCTGCTCGTCCCTTTGCTTCTGTTCTATTTTAAATATCTCATTAGTTATTTTGTATGTTTGTTCTAAGCCCTTTCTACGTCTCCAATTGGCGGCAATCAATCCTGATAGATAGTTGAATTCCTTTTCATATGTTTTTAGTACCAAGGGATTAGTAGTAGCCTTGTTTATTGCTTTGATGTATTTGAGCCTAATTTTTTGTTGTTTCCAGGGGTCGGAACCAGACTCATTTCTACCTGATTTGTTCTCAGCATAGAGGATTTCCCTGATCTGTTTTAAGGTTTTTGTGTTACCTACCTGCTCAAGTTTCATTAATATTAGTTTTTGTTTCTTAGCGTCATTATCTTCACGGGCTAAAGTTAACTGACCCCGGAGAAGATTGTTCGCTTTTTTCCTTACAGCCTCGAATGTTTTCTCTGCAGCCCGGGAATTACCAAGGATGGATGTGTACTTTGCAGCCTTTACGTTCATTTTAATCTGGTTATCCAAAGATCTACCAAACAGGATTAAATGCTTATCGGCTGCATCCCTGTACTGTCTCGCAGTCTCAGCTTTACTTTGTTCTAAGATCGCTATCTTCTTTTCAAGATTGAGCCTTATGCCACCTAAGCGAGTTACATCTATCTGTGCTTGCCCGTATGCGTAGAAACTATCTCTTTTCTTTTTCTTTTCCTCTTCGGATGTGTCAAGGTTATCGATCTCTTTAAGAGTTAATACACCTATTTCTTCGTACTGGGAGATTAACTTTTTAGTACCCTCGATTTGCATATCCAGATATTTAAGATTCCGCTCATCCCAATTAGCATCTTTGGTGAGGCCCCTGATCTCCATGAGTTGATTTTTGAGTGCCTCGGCTGGAGTGTTAAGGAGTTTTAATGCCTGCTCGAATTCCTGGGCTTCTGTTCGTGCGGAACCAAGAGCCTCTTTTAATTGTCCATAACCTGCCAAACCTTGTTGAGCATATGCGTCTTTTTGATTCTTAGATCCAACTTTTTCAACTATGAAATCGTAATTGCCCTTCATCTTATCTAAAATCTTACGTTCATTTATGATATTATTCTGCAGTATCCGCAAAGAAGATCTTAACCCATCTATCCTAGCTTCGTCTTCAGCACCGATACCCTCAGAGTCTGCCTTGGCTAGGGCTGTAGCAAGTTCTGCCCTCTTGGTATCTATCTGTTGCATGTAGCGATATACTTTTTTGGATATCTGAGTGACGCCCGATTCCATAGAGGACTGCATGGTATCCCAAATTTCTTGCTGAGATTTCCCCATTTTATCGGAAACGAAGGACATTAAATCCTTAGCAGCGGTGAAGCCTTTACCGAAAAGAGTCATCTTGGATAACATGTCAGTGACTGAGTTTTTCATTTTAGTAGTCTGTTCGGACATCGTTTCTGCGGAGAGTACCCAGGATGGTCCAAACTGATCTACCTCAAGCTTAACTTTTCTGAGGGCTTCTTTTACGACGTCTATCTGATTACTAGCCCCTGTAATTCTTAATCCGAATCGCTCCCATGTACCAGCACTACCTGAAAGCACGGTGTCTGTCATTGTCCTGATAGCCTCTCCAGCTTCGAGCCCTACCTGTCTACCTTTATAGACTGCGTACTTGTAGAAGGTGGAGATTTCGGAAAGGCCAATTCCTAGATCGTCAGACATTAACCGAGCCGTCTCCTGAGCAAGCAACATCTTATCGACTGTGCCACCCAATTCATTATTAAGGAAAGTGAATGTAGCTTTTCCCCCTGGGCCTAAAGACTTAATTGCAAGGTTGATGTTCTCTAATTTTTTACCCTGATCTATGAAGAATGTGAAGGCACCTGTGACTGCACTTAGGCCACGACCAAATAGGTCTACTGCTGAACTGGCCTCAGTCCAAGAGCCCTTCAATGCGTTAACTGCCTTGACTGATTGGCGAGTGCTTGTGCGTACCTTAAGAATTGCTGGCATAGGGACTATCCTCTTGGGCTACAAGGTAACCCTTAACTGTTCTTTTACTTTCTGAAGTTCTACTTCCCAGGTTTTTCTGTGGAAGAACACTTCAGAGATAATATTAGACTCATCTAAAATGTTTGTTATATGATCTCGAAGGTACCATATGTTCTGTAGTTGCATTACAATCTCACTACTGAAATACCAGCCACTACAGGACTGACCATTCTTACCCATGCCCGCATAGTTGTGTACTGGGCATCCCAACATACGCTTAACCCTCAAGGGGTGATGACAGGTTGCACAACTTAACCGTGCATTGCCATGCTCATCGAAATTGTTGTATAGCGTATTGATAACATGTAACTCTTCTTTGCTCAGAATACTTAATCTTAAAATGATATCGAATAAATGATAGATAAGAGATTCAGTTCCGAGCCAACCGTAAAAAGTGAGATCAATTCATAATAACAATCCTCGGTCATGATGGGACCGTGAGGTGTTTTTTGGAGTTTAATCTCAAATACGTTAATGTTGTTATTAACATCTTCAGTTTCAACACCTGAAATCTTAGTAAGCCCATGCCTGATTATGTACTTACTGATCTCGGGATGTACTGTACCTTCTTTATCGTCAGAATATTGATGCTGTAACATTCTAAGGTGGTACATTTCACGACCTTTAAGTTGCCTGAGTGTGTAGATGACAGGCGTTTTACCTTTCAGGATTGGAGGAAGTTTGTACGAATTTATGAAATAATCTTCCTGTTCCCCAACGGGCCAGTTATCGAAATCGACTGCGTCGTCTGTAAGTGTAGAAATAAACTGGACTGGGCCTAGTAATTGTTTCCTTATGCTCATAAGATTTACTTTCTGTATAGGTAATGAAGTTACTACTGTATTCGAGGGGATATGCGTATAGGGTAATTATCCCCTACTAATATGGTCTTAACCTCTGAATAAAATTATTTCAGATGCTTGGAATTTTACTGTGATTGCATTGATATTATCCACAGGAGTACTCGTTGGATATTCAATTATGGATGCTGAAGGTACACAGAAACCACAGATTCCTTCGAGAGTGTCACCAACGGTGCACATAATGGGTGTTGAGCCTGCAGCATTACCAATGGCTTCTAACTTAGAGATTGAAGCGTCCTGGAATACTGTCATCGTAACTGATTGTTCCTCGGGAAGCAAGGAGATAACTCCACACTTGCCCTGGTGTCCACCTACATCAACAACAAAGGAGTTGTTAGCGAAGCCTTCGACAGAAATTTCAGAGGAACAAGGAGCCCAGAGATCCCCAGAAACGTCTTCTAAGGCAACACCATCACCGAGCGAAGCGGTGATACCCTTTGTCAGGGTCTGCGCTGTGGCATGAGTAATAGTAGCGCCTCTTGTGTGAGAAGCGAAATCTAAATCCGCTGAAAGCATAATCGTAGAATTGGATTGGAATGCTTCAAGTGATAAAGAAGCACATAACCCGCCTCTTAGGAGATAGGATAATTCTGCATCCTCTCCTGAGATTCCAGCAGCTAAGGAGGTTAAGGCTCCAGTAGCAGGGGTCTTGAACCACTCCATATTATAGATGGGAGTCGTTGCAGAGGGAGCAAGTGCAAGAGGTGGCTTTACAACAAAAGAAGCTGTTCCAGAAACTGAATCAATAATTCTTGGTTGTTTGTCAATAAGAACTATATCATTAATTGCGAAAGAGTTTCCTGTTGTGAGAACGATGAGAGTAGTCGTGGAATCAGTATCAACTGTGTCTGATGCTGATGAATCTCTAGCCCCTGCGAACATTTCGATCATTGTAGATGTGGCATCTTCTTGAACTAAGTTTAAAGCCCGTGTTGCCCCTGCTATAACATGCTTAACGGTGAACTTGCCTTCCTGAACGCCTTTACCGGGAGCCTCTAGGGCTGCTGTTCTGGAGGTTCTCACATTAGTCTGTGGGATCATGGTAGTCTTAATTCCAGAGAGATCGATGATTTCTGTTGGATGGATTTCAATGTCTGAAGTAAAATCACCGCTATGTGCTTCATTGAAACCAGTTTCTGAAGATAGAGATGTTTGCTGTACATTACTGATACTTTTAGCCATGAGAGATACTCCTATTTATATATGTCAAGTGGCTCTGTACTCAACATTTAAGTTTATCATTAGTATTGATACTTGTTCTTCTTCTCTAAATTCTACGCTGAACGAATCATACACAACAGAATTGAGTCCGTTGCTCCATTGATACGATTGAATCTTTTGCTTAATCAAATCTATATCTGAATTGATAACTCCATTAACGTAGACTACTTGTAAGACAATAGCTGCTAGGGAATCACCAATAAATTCTCCATTACCTCCTGCAAGCAGAGGTAGGTTAAAATAACGATCCTGAGAGGATATTTTAAGCTCTTCAAGAATATATTCCTGGCCATTAAAGTAGTTGTCTACATTAATGGTAGGCTCTATAGACTCAATAGCATCGGAAATCTCATCAATAACGTCATCGAGAGTTACAGACAATGTACATTGATTAGCTACAATAAGTGTGCATGAGTCTGTAGATAAATCTGCATGAGTAGCAGTAACAGTGTAAGTTTTCCCGGTGCCAAATACGTTGCAAGTGAGTGTTTTTTTCTCACCAGCACTCATTGTATAGACGAGAGGGCTTACATCCAGGCCACCTTGGTCAACAGTCACAGTAACAACACCGGAATCTGACGAATATAACATCAGATCTATCTGACTTACTGCGTTGTGTACTGTGAGATCGGGACCGATTAGTATCATATTATAATTTTCCAACCCATTGATTGAGTCTCAGTTTCCTGCTTAATATTGTCTTCGCCTTCGTCTCTCCAAAAATTAAGAGAGGTTAAAATACGATTTAATTCTTGTTCATACTGTAATTGCAAATCCTCTCTCGTCTCCTGAATGTTCATAGAGGCCGAAAGATCGAAGTTCATGTTGACTAAAATCAAAGATGCTTGGATGATTATTAATTCCTTTAACTGCTTAGGACTCCGGGCATGATCTATAACCAGAGAATTCAACCAAAATCTCTCTCGGATGAGTCCCAAGGCTACGTCAATCTGAGGCTGGAAACCTTTTCCCAACTGATAAGAAGGGACATTGTTCTTAAGCCTAGAAAACCTAGTGTAGAGGTCCTGAGAAGTGACAGGATTGTATAATTTCCACTTAGAAGTGATAACTTCGTCAGAAATCATAGTTGAATCACTCATCGTCCATTCCACGGCTACGCTGTCTGGATCATAATCCGAAGGTATAGTAATTGTTGCTGTGGATTTAATACCTGACACTGTTCCCGAAGCAATATTGAATGGGATCTTATCTGACAATTCTGCCGAAGTACCACTGACACCAACCACCGAAATGTCTATAATTTTGCCTGTACTGGTGGTCAGTTTGTAGTCAGTATTGATGACTAATGCGATATCAGTAGTTATAGATCCTGCGTTCCTTGAGATTGCTGTAGAGAGGGCCGTAGCCATGTCGTCACTGTCCACATCCGCAGTAGCAATTACTACACCGTTTGTGGGGTTCAAGAAACTACAAGACGAAACAGTTATGTCTGTAGAGATTCTGTTGAGGGTTATCGTGTTAGATTTACCTTTTAAAAGGACATCCATTTACTTCACAATCTCGATTCGCTTAACTTCGATTAACTTTTTAACTTGTTTTGTATTAGGAACAGTGTAGCCCTGGTTTTTGTTAATCAGAATGGTAGTGTCAGGCGAAGTCATAATTGCCTCCATGTCTTTCGCATTCTTCTTCGTGACACGTACTTTAACATATTCAGATTCTGGTATACCTACAGAAGGCTTAGACTCCCTACGTCTAGTTGTTTTAGCTTTAATAGGATTTAAGTCTGGAATAGTTTTACTTCCATCTGTTTTTGCCTGAGAGGCTTGTTTTATCTTGTCGATATTTGCCATTTTATGCTACTCCAATCTTAATAATTCGATAAATTAAAGGAGGGGAAATTACTCCCCTCCTTTAAGGAATTTATGATTAGGATGCGTTAGGGTGTAAGATGTACTTCAAACCATGCTTAGGATTAAGTATCCCCATCCCGTTGGCATAGTAGGTTGCAGCCTTACGTGCTGCATTAATTGGGGCATCTACGCCTGTTGCGCCGAGTCTAACCTGTGCTTCTCCGTATAAGTCCATTATTTCCGAACCTGTACCACCAGGTAAAGCAACTGGGTTAAGGAATGGCTTAAGAATGAAGTCTGCACCGAAGAACTGGACTAGATGTGCGGTGTCTGCGCGGCCAGGACCTACTGTAGATGCTACCCTTGCATCACTTACAGAAATGAATAGTACACCTTGATAGATCAAGTAGGAAGACCCATATAAACCTTGTGCAGCACCTATTACTAGGTTTGCAGTGTCCTTAAAATCAGCATGTGCTTTGAGAAACTGCATTTGTTCTGATTGTGCAATACAACCAAAGAGAGGCATACCTTCAACAAAGGTCCAAGGCTTAGCTCCTCTGGCTCTTAATGTTTCAACAGCTCCACGAACGATAGAGGGACTTAAAACAGCTCCCGCAAGTACTCCAGAACACTCTGTAAGGCTGGCTGAAGCTGCACCAAGGTGGCATAGTCCGGTAGCGATAGGGTTAACACTGGATCCTGCTCCTGAGTTGTTACAAACGTGAGTGTACACTTCACCTGATGTAAAAGGAATTGCGCTTGCTCCGGTTACAACAAGATCTCTAACTTGGTTGTTCTGATTATAAAGGAAAGTCTCTGCAAGTGTACCAATAACTTCTACGTCGTAGGGGTTAGCGGTTTCGAGTGTTGCTAATGCAGACAAACTAACAGCTACACTGTTCTTCTGACTTATAGCTATCTCAACACCTACAGCTTTATAGGATCCGTCAGTTAGAGCGGCCCCTGTGTATGCTTCGTCGTCCTCTTCCATGGGAAAGCGTACAGTTGATACAGAAGTTAATCCTGTGGGCGTATTCTTAACCTCGAAATGAGCAGACTCATCTCCTAGGAATATGCGGGACCACGTACGTGACACGATACTCGCAACGGTAACTTTATCTGAATATACGTCATTAATCTTAACATGTTGTGCCATGATTTACTCCTGTAGCATTTATTAATTAATGCCTATGTTGATTTACTAGTATTAGTTATTTACCTATTTTATCTTTCATATACGCTATAATAGATTCCCGGGGAGTCAAGGGTTCTTGACTTGCATTCCCTGGTTGTTTTAATTTAGTGTTAGTTGGATTTTCGGCTGGGGGTTTTCCGCCCTTTTCTTCATAAATCTTGTCAGCGAAAGAATTATAATTCTTAATCATCTGTATTCCACCAAGAGGATCTGTTGCAAAATCCTCTTTGGTTAGAAATTCTTTTACATAAGTAGGCTGAGATTCCCAAAGAGTCTCAAATTCTGTAGTTAAATGGGTCTGATATCTTTCTAAAGATGCTACACTTCCCGCATTTCCTGCGGTGGACTCTGTTAATTCTGCTACCTGTGCCTGAGAAGCTTCTAATAATTTATTAGTAGCCGCCAATTCTCCTAGTAATTTTGTAACATCTGGTGCTGCGGGTGGGGTTTCAGGGGGTGTAATTGGGTCTGCCATTTGTAACTCGATTCCTGTTAAAGTTAGTATTACTTTTTTGCCATACAGTAATATTGTAGCGTCAAAAAAATAGTATGCAACATAAAGTTTAATTTAATTTTCAAAAAAGGAAAAAAAGAGAGATTCTATGGCGGTGAGGAATAAAAGTGGTGCATTATTTTGCATAATCAATGAAACTTTTACGCCACAGAACCTCTCAACTAATAGACAAAAAATGGTTAAGGCATCTATGTATTATATTACTATATAACCCTGGAGAAGGAGAAAACAAAACCAGGGATTA
>Ga0307928_10001994_pt1 | contig 15624 bp, 29 predicted proteins | sample AceLakmetagen232_FD_201815 | JGI IMG/M metagenome (GOLD analysis project Ga0307928, IMG submission 201815) | Saline water microbial communities from Ace Lake, Antarctica - #232 | ecosystem: Environmental > Aquatic > Non-marine Saline and Alkaline > Saline | place: Antarctica: Ace Lake... | reverse complement strand
TAAATAAACTTCTGTAGCCTTTTGTCTTGCTTGATGTCTTATTGATAATCTCATCTCACTCATTTCCTTTATAATTAAATACAAAATGGGGATTGCTCCCCAGTTAATTAATCCAACATTGCTTTACCAATTCCAAATGGAATCATTGCACCTACCCAAAATCCAAGACTTGAACACATGACTCATACAACTCCAAAAGCAACACCAGCACTATCAATTGGTGTTAACTTTGCAGCTTCTATTACTTGAATAATTCCACCATAGATACAAACATATAAAGCTAAGTATCCACCAAACAAAACACCGAATAGTATAAGCAATATTCCAAATAAACTTCTCATTACATCAAACTCCTTGTTATATAATAAAAATATCGTAACTATATTGCTACGATTAAAACTATCCAACATTTTAATGTTATGATATATAGTAAAAATAAACAAAAAATGAAAGATATCTTAAAAAGAACACAACAAACTAACAGAATTAAAACTAAATATTGTAAACAAATCAATATTCAATTAATTTGAATTCCATATACTCAATTCAAAAACATTGAGTCAATTTTAAAAACTCAGTTGTAACTGTAAACCATTTTTCATGTGTTTATTATAATATTTTTCTAATTTATCGTTATCAGAGATGTCGAGTATTTGTTTCCAATACTTTGGCATTCTCTTAAAAATAATTACTTGAAATTGTTTGTTACTAAATCTGTAAGTAGGGTTCGATTTTCTTTTTTTAGAAATATTTTCAACTAAATTTGTAAGCAATTTTCCATCAATCCCATTAAAACCAATATTATTATGGTCTGTTGTATATCCACGAGCTTTCTCTTCATCAGTTTGTCTTTCAAAGATTTTAAACAATGCATTTTCAGAAAAATGTTTATCTGTTGATAACTTATGTTTTAAAAAATCTGTCATATCTTTTTTTAATATCTTAGACATCACATACCTCCATTAATAACCGCAGTATATATACTATATAAAATAATTCCTGTTATGGTGGCACCAATTAAATATCCAATAGATTTAAGAAATATACTAAAAGCGAAATCAAATATTTTTATTGCTAAAGCTACCAATGGAATACCAATCACTAATGCAATTATTATCTGATAAGTTTCCATTCCTTTTAAAAATACTAACACTTGTTCCATAATATCTCCTTTAAAAATTTAATACGTAATAAAGATATATTATGTCACAAGAGATGTCAATAGTTATTTTAAAAACCATGATTAATTTTTCTGGTTGAAGGTTTTGGTGGGTCATTAATAACCTCACATTCAATGACTTTCACACTTTTAGGTTTATGAAAACGTTTAAGTATTTTCAATCCACCAACTGCAATGCTTCTTAAATTCTTTTGAGAAACACCCAAACTTAAATGGAAGAGGATACCCAATACTTTAATTCTTTTTGATATATGAATATACATTAGCTACGCCACATATACAATAAAGGCATTGATAAAATACCCAACAACTTAAACAATTCTACAATATACATTTTCATACCTCTACCTCTTCCTCTTTCTCAACAACTTCCTGAGTCTCATCATTTTTGAAATTACAGTTATCACCACCACCAATTTTACATTCCAATGACGGGCGGTCTAAGTTAATACAATAAATACAATGATTTTTACCGTTTCTATATTTACACATAGGATTCGTTCAACCTCACTGATATTTTAATTTCACTCTCATGATTCAATTGACTTCCCCACTGAGTAAACTTCGAAGCACCACTATCTTTATAATGAATATCAACCGGGAGATATTTACATATTGACAAATATTCACCAAAAATATGTGCCAGTCCTTCTTTTACCATAAGTAAATCATGAAGACGTTTCGTTGGTTTTAAGTTATACTTTTGTAAGAATGTCCCATAGTGAATATGCTTTGACATATTGTTAGTTTTATTATCGTTCCCGACGGTGTTGCGAGGATGGTGACATACATTCTTAGACACCAACTTGATGTCATGGATGTTATCAGAATCCAATACAGCTAACGCAGAAGGAATATCTGAATTAGGATTGTATGATGGTACGTACTTCTTACCTTTGAACTTTGGTAGTTCATCTTCAACACCAACACAATTCATTCCTGCAAAGAAACCATTCGCTACCAATGTAGGAAGTTTATGGTCTTTGACATATGTAGCTATCTTTGTGAATGCTCCACCACAGAACACCACGTTAGTCCCTTCTGGGATATCATCTGTAAAGATAGCACCCATTGATTTTAATTCATCTATTCTCTTTGATGTTGATGGTCTGTCAAGTACTATTGTAAAAGGTATCTTCCTTTTCAATAAGAATTCACATGCAATCATATCGTCAATGTCTTGGTCTATGTCACATACATAAACTAATTTAATCTTATTCATTTATTTCCCCTTTAAAATCTTTCAAGATTTTTTCATTTGCTTTTCCATAATATTTTTAATTTTTTCCATTCATTATTAATTAAACACACACCACATGTGATTAATAAAATACCAAATATAATTTCAATCATTATTTATTTTCTTTCATTTGCTTTTCCATATTCAATAGTTACCTTTTTTTCATTCCATTCAAAAAGATATGTATTCGTAACACAGACAACATTAGAATTTATGTGAGTTATACACCACGAATAACTTATACCATCTTTCATATATGGTTTGAAATCATGTGAAAACATATCACGTAAAAATTGCCACAGCCTTTGATTCTTTTTAGATGAATACGTAGGTTCCTCATCTACATTGTCACCATACACTGCTTCCCATAATATACTGAAATCATTCATCTTGTCATAAGGGATATCATAAAAGATTGCTTGAGTGTCTGCAACTGCTTTAACGACTCCATCTTTTTGAATGATAAGAGTATCATGAATAGTATCACCTGCAATACATTTATGAGATTCATATAGTTTTAATTCATCTTTTATTCCTGCATTGATATACAATAGACTAATAAACCCAACAATCAATACAATAATAATGGCAAAGATTGCTGGTGGTGTAAACTGAACTGGACACTTTTCAAATACTTCTTTAAGTTTCATTCTTTGCCCTCCACATTTTCTCAGGGTTGATACAAGTACATGCCATTGGTCTTCCATCACATGTGCCACAACGTTCTCCACTATATTTCATTGTAGGGAAGTTACTCATTAGGTTTCTCATCAATGAAACTATCTAATAGTTTTTTATCTTTATCATGTGACAATTTAATATAACCATTCCAAACCTTTTTAACAAAGTCAAACTTAGCATTGTCATCTTTACCATTACAGTCATGTTTGATTTTAATTTTACATAACATTGAATCGTTTTTCCATATCTCCAATGAAAAGTCAGAACCAATACATGTATAAATTTCTAACATATAATCATCATCAGTCACACCCTCACGATTATCTTCATTGAGATATATCTTTAACCAATGGTTGTTCATTCCATTACTCTTAAAAGTAAATGTATGTACATTACCACTCACATGAGTTAATACTTTTTTCCAGTATTCGAAATCAATCTCAAGATTGGTCTTAGCAAAATAGTTATTCATTATCACCATCCTGGTTTACTGGTGTAAAATAATATTTTGTTTCTTTTTCAAGGAGTTCTTTTACTTTCTGTATCTCTTCATCAGTCAATACAGTGTCTTTTAAATACTGTGTCCATACAGGTTTTTTTAGTTTGAATTTCTTAAACCACTTTATAAAGAAAGGTAATCTATCATACATTCGTTTGTTATAATCATACTTACTATCAGCATTATTATAAAGATATATGGCTTTACGTTCACAAACGGTAGCTAATGTATTTTCTAAAGTTAATAACGTTTTACTATCTTCAATACTTCTTATGTTATTTTCTTTAGTAGTTTCATTTACTTTCTTTAATGCGTCATCGTATGAAATGAATGCCCACTTAGCAATCGATTTCATTACGTTCTCGTTATGTTCACAGATACCTTTAACAGCAGTTGTATTAACACAAAAAGAATTTGTTTGTATATAACAATTGATTTCATCTTCATCAAACCAATACATATTAATCAACGAATCGTTTTCATATTTAACTATGTTTTGATATGATTCTTTACTGAAACATGGAAATGGTTGTTGAATAACTACAGACTTAGCTATCGTTTTATACTTTGGATTAATAAAGCGAACCATGTTATTAAAGTATTCAACATTCTCACACACCAAATTAACTTCATCATCATCCACATTAATCACTTTACATAAATTATATGCACCAGTATTTGCTGGAATTACAATTAAGTCATTCATGATACCTCCGCATTAAATTTACTTATAAGATTAAGAATTGTATTCCGCTCTTCAGCAGAACTCATTATTGCGTTAACGAATTCAGTAATATCAACACCATCACTATAATTATATGCCGCATTTTGGAGATGTTCAACCAAATCAAACTTAGCGTCCGCCATCACACAACATTGTTCGATTTCATGAATGTTACCATAGTTATCTTTAAATACTGTTACCTTTTGCATTTTTCTTTTCCTCCTATTTTATTTCAATTCTCTCAACCAAATCTCTCTTGAACCAATACGCATTCTCATATACGTTTGTTGGTTGAAGTATAATATAATCATCTTGTTTAATAATATGTCCCGTTAAGTCATGTTCTCTTGGAGTTATACACCCAACCATCCAAACACGAACTTTAATATGTTTTGATTCACTGGAAGAAGGTTTTCCATAGATATCACAACACCAACCAAAACCCACACTAATTCCAATACAGAACGCCACTAATATAACAAACACTATACCCATTATATTAACCCAAACATCAATACAATAATTAAACCAATAGAGCAACTACCACATATTATTCCAGAGAACACCGCCACCTGTGTATTCATCTTATCAGCCATCACATTACCCCAGAGAACACCACATGATATACACGTGATAGTCCATAAAATTAGAATAAAAATAAAATCATGTTTCATATAAACTCCTTTGAAAAATTTAACACGTACTAAAAAGATATGTTATGTCCAAAGGAATGTCAACCATTAAAACAAAAAAACTCAGAAAAATACCCTGAGTCTTTTGTATTCCAAATCATATCACACACTTACAGTGTGTCAATCATTGCTTTAATTTCGTCAGGAGTTTTCTTACCATCTTCGTTAAACTTTGCTGCGTCATACAACTCAAGTAATCTTTGTTTTTCAGTAGCTTTAAATGCAGCTTGTTCTTTTGCGTCAATCTCTGCTTGTTTAATTGTAATAACTCTGACAACAATTCTAAGTTTTCTTGCTTCAACATTATCTGTTACAGTCTTTTTCTTCACAAAAGACTTCGTTGAAGTTTGTAGATTTCCATCAATTGCAATTGCAATATCTTCAAGATTTGGGACGACTCTTTGAGTTTTCCTTGCAGGTTTCTCCAAAGGCAAATCATAAAGGTCTTCGGTTGATACTTCACCATAGTTAGGCATATCGTAACGATATTTTTTTTGTATAGCAATTTCCATGTCAGTAATATTAAGTTCACTCATAAGGATTCTCCTTTAATAAAATTTAAAATTAATTTTGTACATTCAATATAATAAATGGTTAATGTGATGTCAATAGTTAAAAAGTTATTTTAATTGTTCTGTTGAAAGTTCCTTTAACTTTACACACGACACTATCACGTCTTGTTGAAGAGAATCCCAACCCAGCTAATTGATTATCAGTAGGTTCAGCTTTCAACTTTGAACCAAGCATTTCAAATACTTTACGATGTTCGTTCAATTCTTCCTTAATGAATTCATTGTATATCCCACGAATAGTATCATTAGTTTTACAATCCTTAAGCATGAAGAAATAATGCTTATTACCTGTCTCTTCACCATCCCAATGGTTTGGAGAATTCATCATCATAGTCACAGGATGAAATTTATTGGTAGTGATACCATATATTTCTTTTGTCTCTTGTGATTCAGGTAAAATATGTTTAATACTGAATTCTCCATTTTTTAAAGTTACCTCTGCAACAGTAACCCATTCTTTATTTTTAGTAGATGGATATACATATTTATAAATGTTACTACCAAATTCAATTTCTGCTTTACCTTTACCTCCACTATTTCTATAACTCCAATTATGAATTTTACATATATATTTCCCATCAAGCATTTTTCCTAAATTTGGAAACGTGATATTTTCTACAGGTATATATTTTGGAGGAGCTTGGTCAACATAATCAACATCTTGAGAACCACCTGAATTATTATGTTTTCTATGATTCCATCCTACCCTTTCATAATTACCATAATTATCATGAATTTTACCAGGAACGTGAGTATTTCCAGGCATAAATACATGTAAATCCATTAATGATTGATTAGGTTCTAATTCATTCCAAGAATGACTAAATCTAAAGACACCATCAACTCGTCCACCTGCATTTTTGACACGTTGCCTCATACTATCAGCAACTTCACCATTATACCCCCAACTAAAATTGTTATTCCATTTTAAAATATTTGGTGCGTCTGGATTAACAGGAGCAATAAGATTCATTAAATTGTTTTCATGTTTGTTTTCCAATAACAATTCAAATGATTTAGCTTTTGGAAGTATTGTATCAATAAATGTTTGAATAGGAACCTCTTCAATCTTATCCAATTGTTTATTAGTCACAACATCACCAACATCTTTTTTAAGCATATCGAATGCATTAACTCCCATTGCAGGTTGAACACTTCGGTCTGCAAACAAAACATTATTGATAGTGATGTCTTCAGCAACAGCACAACGTCTATACAAACTTGCTTCAATACCAAGCTCTTCACATTTTTTTTGTGCATTTTCAATCATCCATTTAGTTACCAGTGCCGTTGGACGTTTATAATTCTGAGGTGCAACTTTAGATTCAAAAGATTTAACCGATGATTCTAAATCCTTTCCTTCACTAATATCAATCAACAAACTCCCAATAACTGTATTACGAATACCATATTCTTTTAATGACCAACAATATATCTTTTGTTTTGCAACAGGAATCTTATTGAATGTTTTCTTTGATTTAATAAAATCTTTTACAACTTTTTTATGTTCATCACCACGATAGAGACTTCCACTTTCAATAAGCTCTAAAACAATCTGTGCAGCTTCAAGGCTAAGTTCTTTTAAACTTCTATAGAGAACACCCTTTGTAGTTCTATTATCACCCCGATACGTGCCGATGTCATTTTTATCTTTAATAAATTCATTTGGCACATCAATATAAAAGTGATTCCATCGAATTGAACCATTGCCTGTTATTTGTGTATTGAATTCCGTTCCGATTGTATTTTCATCATGACAAAAAACTGTATCAATTTCTTTTCCTTTGATATATTCGGACATTGCGTCTACAACTGCTTGAAAAGTACTATCATTGATAGTGATGTCAAAAATACTTACCAGTTTATTGTTTTTAATCGTTACAATATGACCAGCTTTTTTGATGAATGACTTACAAAAATTACAATCGTATTCCTTATTTTCTTTATATATTTCATTCGTTCCAGTAGGGAAACTATTAAGATAAAAATTCCAAAGTTCATTTTTATCATCAACTTTAACAACAAATAACTTTTCAGTCTTTGCCATTTTATTAAATTGTTTTCTTATGGCATTTGAAAATTTAATAAATTCCATATAAACTCCTTTGAATTTGTTTAAAAATATTAATATGTGTTAAAAGATATATTATGACCAAAGAGATGTCAATAGTTTTTTTAAAAATTTGTATAAAGAATAATATTAAATTAATTAGAATTCCATACACAAAATTTAAAGACATCCCCGATATTTTATCTAATATATAATAAAAATTCCCCAACAAATTAATGTTGGGGAACTCTCACTCTCATCAATTTAAATTGTTCTTTCTATTTCTGTTTCATACCAAATAAATTGAAGTTTGTCGTTTTCATCATAATCTTTAGTTTGATAATAAACATCAGACAACAACTCATCAACTCTGGACTGAACCGGCTTAACTATAGTTAATTCATAGTTAAATACCGCACCCTGTTTAGTATCTTTTCTTTTGACCTTTATCTTATTGACTTCACACTTCTCAAGAAGGACTCCATCTCCAGTTGCACAATCAAATCTGATATTCAAATGAGGAAACAAATCTTTGAACTCAATATTATTCCAATGGATAATATCAGTCTTGAAATAATGTCTCATATTCATATTGAATGATTCATCCCATGACTCAAGAAAGTCTTGAACTGCTTCAGCACTTTCAAAAAGAAGTTTCAATTCTTTTCGACCTTGAGTGTTTACATTAATTGTCTTAAATGAAATCAATCTACTTTGAAAGGGGTTCCCTATCATTTTCTAACTCTCCTTTATTTATAACAACTTAAAAATTTAAATCCATCCATAGTAATATGATAAATTCGTTTACCATTAGAATTCTTTAAACGTTTTATTAAATCACATTTCTCAGCTTTACGCATTGTTATTTCCATATAATATTCTTTATGCCCTAATGCTTTAACCAATTCAGATTTTGATTTAATAAGAATACCACTCTTAGCCAATGACAATATAGTTTTAAATCTATCTGACATTTCTAATAAAACATTAAGGTTTCCAGACGATTTAAATTTTTCAAATATTTTACGTTTCATAGTTTACTCCTTAATTGAATCTATTTATACATTCAATTATTAACCATACTATAATCAACACAACTGGAATAGACATCCACAATGAATTGATTGCACCAGCAGTTCTTGGTTTATCTTTATCAAAACATTCCTGACATCTCCCATCTTCTACAATAGGTTCATCACCAGTACTAACATGCAATTCGTATCTTCGTCCACATGAATCACATGTACCACCTTTTATCATCAATCCCATCTTATATACCTTTAATTTCTTTAATAACACTACTCCATATCTTTTTAATAAGAGGAACATATAACGTTTGATAATCTGTTATTTCTCCTCCCATCAATGCTTGGGGAGTTTCTGATATCAAATATTCATATAATTCTTTTTCATATTTAATAACATTACTTAACTTAATCAAATTAAAATTATGCCCTGAAAACCCACCAGTATGTTCATATTTAAAAATATCTTTATATATAAAACTATTTGTTCTTAACCAAGGAATATCCATAAACAAATACTCACCACAAATTAAAAACAAATTGTTTTTATTTTCAAATTCAATTCTTTCTTTGTCTATTTTTGATAACTTATTATCATTCATATTATATTCATTAAGTAAATGTTTAATAAACGACCTACACAATTGTCCACAAAATCTGGGAGTTTTTAATTTTCCTTTAACATAACTATTAATTTCATCTTTATCAGATTTATCAGATATTTCTTTCAGAAATTCATGATTTGATTTCCAATAATTAGTCATATTTTTAATTTGAAACTCTTTCAAATCTTTTATATCATTGTATTCATTTGCTGTTAAATCATAATCTATATTATTATAAACCCAATCAGAATATATACCAAAACATTTTCTAATATTAAATAGTGTTACATTGTTACGGAATGTATCATATTTTTTCGTTCCTCTTCGTGGTTGAACTATGCTATGAGTTTGTCCATGAGGGCACACGCACCAACCATATAGTCCATAACTTGCTAATGGACAATTTAAATCTTTTTTATATTGACATATCTTTGAATCACATGTCGTATATTTAATTGTATATTTTTGTATTTCTTTTTTACTTTGAAATAATCTTTTTTTATTATTAGACACATAAATATAAACAACATTACCAGAAACATTAATATCTAATTCTTTTTTATATATTGTGTTCATATAACTCCTTTTATTTATTATCAATATAATATTCATCCTGAATACATTTATCATCAACATCAGTTATTTCATCAGTATATGTTTTATCTGTATCAACTTCCCACATATCACAGTTATGGTCTTTCACATTAGTAATTGTTCTAGTCCATTTATTTTTATGGCAAATATACTCTTCAACAACAGATTCACATAATAACTCACAATGCTCACAATATTTACATCCATATTCATTAATCAATTTATCAAAGTTAATAGTCGGATATTGTTTTTTGTTATGCTCTAATGGTGTCAAGTCCATCCACACGTCATGCTCCGTGTACGTTGGATTAAGACTTTCAAAATTACATTCAGCAGTTACCACTATTGTATTATCACACTCGTCACATACATATTTATCACCAGAGTATGTGTGATGCCCATCTTTAGTAAAGCGAACAAGGACACCAGTCTTTGTTGCTTTCATTTTCTTATAACAATTCTGACATATAATCATATTTCAATTTCCTTAATCATATTTCAATTTCCTTAATCATATTTCAATTTCCTTAATCATATTTCAATTTCCTTAAATATATTTAATGGAATAAGTGATGTCAAGACTTATTTTCTCTTTTATTTTTAAGACTTTCAATTGATGTATTATTTTTATAAAACTTATCATGACATCCGTCTTTAAACGAAATGAAGTCTGTGAACGGAACCACCCCACAATTTATATACTCATTGATACATTGTATCAATGAACTCTACCACATCTTTACCCGTCACCAAGCCACCCCATTATATGTTCTTTCTGTAATTCCAAGAACTGATTGTATATTTTTAAAGTGAATTCCTTCTCAGATAACTTACCTGTCATACCATCGTCATTAATCATTACTATTGGTTTCTTATGTTTATAAAACCACAACGTGAGTTTAGTTATCTCATCACCATAGATTTGAAAATACTCACTCTTCTTTGGTGTGTTGATATAAACATAAAATCTTTGCGTGGAACCAGAATATTGATGAGTTTTTAATTCAATAGCTATATCCAAATCAAAATTTAAACCAACCTGAGATTGAAGTTCCCCGGTATCTGTTTCTTTATATTCAATATTCACTAAACAATGCATAGTTCTCCTCTTTTAATTAAATACATAACAAAGATATATTAAATTTTCAATTTTTCTAAGTGAGTAGATTTATCAGATGTGTTGTACCAAAAAAAACAACCAACTCTCACCCTTTATAGTTTCAACAGTGAAACATTCATTCAGTGTTGTGTATTGTCCCAAAGGATAAATGTTTCCTTTGGCTGTTGCTCTATTAATTAACATACGTTTTTCGTTATCCATTCTTGTTCCTCCCAAAGTTTAATATAAATTACTTAGTATATTTTACAATGAACTCCAGGAAATGTCAAGACTTTTATTCATAATAATAATCCATACCGCACACAGAGCATAACCAATCGACTCCGACCACACCACCACATGGACAATTAACTTTCACTGCACATGGTTCTTTTGTACTGGATACTCCTATTGTATTAGGTTTTTCAAGTACTTTCTTTATTCCGAAACAACAGAGTGTTAATATCATTGCGATTATAAATATATATCTCATTTTCATCACCCGTGCCTATATCCGTTTCCATTATTAGCAGGGTCATCAAATGTAAAATCATTCTTTACACACCAGATAGCTAACCCAATTGAACATAACAATGTCAAGATGAATGTTATTATCACGGCAGTGGTTGTTGGTTTAATCTGAATGTAGTTGAAGTCTGCAAACTCTTTACGTTTGTATCTATTTTTACATTCTTTTGCCATATAGTCAATGATAGCAATTAAATCATAATTCATATTAAGAACAGTTTTTTCTATATCTATTTTTAATCTATCATCCTCACACCATGTAATCAATTTAGTCCATTTAATTTTTTGAGTATTGTCCAAACCAATACAAAGAATCACTTCATTCTTGTTGCCACCCTTCCAGTAGTTCTCCTGATAGAATGCAGCATTAGCGTCCTTGTTATGGAAGACAGCTATCAACATGTGAAGTTGTTTTTCACTTCCAAGAAGACCATTGTATTGAAATAGTTTTTTGTTTGCTTCAGGATTGTTATCACCAAGTATTGGTTTATAATTGAACCTATCGCTCTTAGGATACTCATAAAGCTCATAAGTCATCTTACCCACAAGTGAGACCTCTGGAAAGTTAAACACGTCCTTAGAGGCTTTAACTTTGTTCTTATAACTATGTGTCTCTGTCACGGGTACAAGGTTATCAAATGACCCACCAAACGAAGTAATGAACTGGTCACCATCGACACCACAACCTCCGTACCTGTCAATACTTCTGTACAACTCTATGAACTTCTCATTACCCCAGAGCCTTACAAGTTGTCGATAGAAGTGTTCTGTTATTCTATGTACGTTACCACAGTTATCAATGGCTTCCCAGTAAGCTCCGTTCTCATCACAGTAAGAACAATCAACACATGTTTCATTCCCATCACTATCTGTAGTACAACATTCATCATCAACCCACGTACTCCAATACTCTATATGTGTTGCACTCGTCAAGTACATGTTCCATTGCTCCGAGTCTTTTGTTTGACTGGATACTGAAAATAACTTTGATACCACAATCAATATCAATGGGATAGCAAACTGGAGAATGTATTCCCACCATGCCATCTTGTTACCAAACTTTACCGCACAAAATATAATAGTCGCCATTGGAATTAATAAACACAACCAAATCATATTAGTCCTCCTTTGAAAAATTTAATACGTAATAAAGATATGTTACGCCCGAAGAGATGTCAACCCCTAAATTAAAAAAAGAGGAGAAACTTTGAAAGCTCCTCCTCTTTTCACCACCAACATTATATAAAGAGATTATATTTTCTTAACGTCTTCTACTTTAAATGAACAGCTCCAAGTCATGTATTCATGTTCAGACACCAGTACAAATGGTTCTAATGATTCAACCACAGCATAGTCATATACAAAACACTCTGACCTTAAGATTCTATTCTTATTTTTAGGTACTACCTTATCACCAACTCTAATAATATCATCTGCCCAAAGCAATAACTCAATAGAATATAACCGTTGTCTTAATTCTTGAAACTTCATGAATTCTTTTTCAAGCTCTTCAAATTGTTCATCTTCAAGAATATTGTTTTGATTTATTAAAGTTCTTGTCTTAGCCAATTGTGTTCTAATAGACTGCTGCCATCCTTCTTGTGCTTTCTTGACTTTCTTTAACATATTAGTTTTCTTTCCCAAACAAATCCACACCATTATCCACACCAGTTTCCACAGCATTCTTTGACTTGGTACTGGTTATAAGTTTCTGTTCCAACTTGTCCGGCATTCCAAAGAGATACCATTTAGTTGGAACGGTTGTATTCATATTTCTATATTGTTGTGCAATGCTCACAGCTTTCTTCTGTTCACGTTCAAAGCTCAAACGATTTGATTCAATGGTCTGACCTAAATCTTTATACAGTTCAACTGATAGAGTGGAATTATGTTCCTTTATCCACAACATCATTTTACCTGCACCAGAACTATAGCGTTCTTTCATTCCACCTATATAGATTTCTTTAAAATCATTTGAATACTTCTCACTGATTCGAGCTTTTTGTTTAATTGTTTTCCACACACGGTCAAAATTTAATTCAATCGCTTTCTTCTGTGCTTCAAACTGATTGATTAAAAGGTTTGCCGTGTTCCGAGTACCAACCGTATTCATAAGCATAATGATTAATACAAGAACAACAACTCCAGTAATAACTGTTGGGACAACCCACTTAGGTAATTTATTCATACATAACTCCTTTAAAAAGTTTTAAATACGCTTTAAATATATGTTACGGTCAAAGAGATGTCAAGGTTTATTTTTAATTTGAATAAACAATCGCACCAAATTTTACTTCAAACCCGTCTACATCTTTATGGATACCAAGGAATTCAATTAACTTTTTATGTTCAATTAAAAAGTTATTCACCATTATGATTTCATCTCCAGTTTTTTAAATATATTATATAATGCAATGAAGTTCCATGCAGAATAATTGTTTAATGTGATATAAGATTTCTTACCAGTATTCTTAATACTCATATTAAATACACCACTATCATCATAAAGTTTAATCTTACTGTTTATTAATTTATCAGGTTTAATTTCGAAGCATGTTTGTATTGTGGTTTCGTATCTATTGTCTTCCGAAATTGGAAACAATGAATTTAAAAATGATGTAGTCTTTCTTAAAAGAGTACTTGACCTATCTGTAATCATATTCCCTACATACATACGAACTTCTAAGTAATCACCATACAATACAAAAGGGGATGGTGTGTCAGATACTATTGGTTGTATAACTTTAAACTCACTAACATCACACAACTCTGCGTCCTCTCTATTGATTATATAATCCTCGTGATACTTTGATATAAAGAATTGGTCAATTGATTTTGACATTAATGTGGGTAACGATTGTATAGCATCAAAGAATGAATGGTTTATCGTATCGTACTTTAATTTAAAGTATATTGTTTGTGGTGCACTTGCCATTATTCATACTCCTTAAGATTAGATTCAACATCACATTGCTCAGGCAATCCATTGTCAATTATATTCAACAACGCAATTGATAACGCGGCATTCTGTAATATTCTTTTCTTTAATTCAATCTTGGCATGTGGTTTGTTTGGGTCGATGTCGTCAATCTTCTTCATTCGTTTCTTGAACATCAACCGCCACTCATCAATACTCCATTCCTTATTGAAGTCTCCCCAAAGAAACTCTTGCACATTACGAGCAGCTTTGATAGAATCAAATAGATACTGTTCTTCGTTTGTCAATACATCTTTAGTAAAAGGATTAATATTAACACTACGTGGTTCACCTCCCATATTATTCCCCCACACATTTAGGATGTTTACAATCAGGACTGTGTACCGATTGGTATGCCCCTAAATGTTTATAGGTATGCCCATCAATGACTTCATCACGTGGGTATCCCCAGATACTATCCCAGTTACAAATAACTAACAAGCATAATAGAATTGCCATAACTCTTAAAATAGTTTCAAACATATATCACCTCGACTGAATTAACCAAATTATTAAATAAAATAAAAGATGAATATTGTAAAGAAAACAATATTCATCTTGTTAGAATTCCCTATTATGAATTTAAAAATATCAATTCAATATTGACTACTCATCTTCAGATTTAGATTTAGATTTATTAAAACCCGCATCCGTTAATAACGTATCTGGAACAGCGTCTATTATTTTATCAACAATAGCTGAAATATTTTCTGTATTAATGAGGTCAGCTAAACTGTCGTATCCGTCAAGCATCATTGCTTCTGAAACAAATTCAGCTTTACTTGATTTATATCCTTGTAATTCAAGGAACCCCATAGATACAACGCCACTGTTGGACACAAGCAATTTAACAAGTGGTCTTAATATTTTCTTCCCCCCTATAACTGCAATCCATCGGGGCATGGGAACATTCTTTAAAATCATATCAACAAGTTTATTGTTGACAATTTGTCCAACTTTACGTTTCGCAGCATTTTTTGCAGCAGAAATATTGAGTGCAGCATTCTTTTTCCAAATCTTCTTCCCGAACTGTAGAGCCGTATCCACAGTTGTTGCTTTTCCTTCAGTCATTTTGTCTTCTCCTTTTATAACATTAAAAAATTCTTCATCATCTTGTTGTTCTCTGAGTGATTTTTCCCTCATCTCAAATATGACTGA
>Ga0307928_10001992_pt1 | contig 15627 bp, 23 predicted proteins | sample AceLakmetagen232_FD_201815 | JGI IMG/M metagenome (GOLD analysis project Ga0307928, IMG submission 201815) | Saline water microbial communities from Ace Lake, Antarctica - #232 | ecosystem: Environmental > Aquatic > Non-marine Saline and Alkaline > Saline | place: Antarctica: Ace Lake... | reverse complement strand
CAATATTACCCCCGCAAATTCTACAGGAATAGTAAACATAATACATAAAACAAATAGTATTATTAAGAATAACAATAAGGTAGCTGTTAAGTTACCGGTTAGAGTTGTAGTACCTCTAGATAAGATCTTCCCGATTTCTCCAGTTACATTTACAAACATTAATCCCGCCCCCATATAAACGCTATAAGCACTAAAAAACTAACGAGGTACCATAGAGTACCTATACCTACTATAAACTGGTTAGGTAAGTTAGTACACTTAAGAATATTATAAGGAGCTGCTACTACTCCGTAAACGTATTTAATACCTGGAGCAGATTTAAACCAGTTTAATATATTTTTAAATACGTCTGTAATTATTACGCCGCTGTCTCCGCTTTCTACTGTACCGTCTCCACTAGGTAACTGATCTAGAGCGTCGTTATCTAATACGGCTCCGTCTCCAGCTCCCTCTATACTTTCTCCTATAATGGATCCGTCTGCGGAATAACATACAGAGCCGCCAGGGTTTATGTCTAACATAGCTATACTACTAAAGAACATTAATACATTTACTAGGACTATAAAGATCGTCGCTATAGTTAAGTTACCCATTTATGTACCCCCCGATTTCCATATTAAGATCATCATACCCAGGAGTAAACTCGGTAGTGTTATCCATATAGGAATAAAACCAATATAGGTTAAATAACTTTGTAAAAACATATTTAAAGCAAAACCAGGGAGTGGCTGGCCTATTAGGCTAGCTATCCCTACTACAAATATAGCGATTAAAGTAGCGATAAGGATCCTCTCAAATATACCCAGGCCGAAAGTTTTATCTTTGTTGGCCATAAAGGTAAGCGTACCTGTACCGTCGGGGAAAGTAATAGTAAACTGATCTGTAAAGTTACGCTGTCCGGCTATTGTAGTAGTATAAAAATATTCTAGTCTCACTACGTCGAAAACTGTAGCGTTAGAAATATTTACTACTCCTATTAAAGCTCCTCCTATAGCGTTAGATCCTGTAAGGTAATTAGATCCTCCAGGGTAAGTTAAATTTATCCCGTAGTTTGTAAGAGATCCATAAGGCGAGTTTATTAAAAAAGTAAAGGTAGTAGGTTTACTATTGTTAAAAGTATGAGGCCCGTAAACTATAGCTATATCGTCGAGGTTAAAACTATAATTAAATAATGTACTCGTCTCCATTTGGATATTATAGCTCCCGAATATTATAGGATTTAAGTAAAAGATTAGATCGTCGTAACCGTCTTTATTTAAATAAAATCTATAGTTTGCTACAGGATCATAATAAAATTTAACCTTACCTGTTATATCTGTTACTGGATTACTTACTAGGCTCCAGTCTCCGGCTTTCTGTCTATAAACTCCAAAACTTACCCCCTCTATTATTGTGTCTGTATCTTGATCTAATACTGTAAATATTGTATTATATGTTTTATTTATCATATAAGTATTTAGTGTTTGGCTAGTACGATCTCCTACAGTTACTACGTAAGTCCTTAAGGCGTAAATATCATTATAAAACTGGATCGTATATTCTGTAGCGTTTATATTCTCTAGGTATACCTCTCCAGTAGTAGATATATTAGTCCAGGCTCCCCCGTTAGATCCGGAGAAGTCTATAGTTATATTATCGGTTACTAAAGTATCTAGTACCTCGTCGTAAATATAAATAAGTAATGAGTTAGTCCCATAGAGAGTAAAGTTAAGATAGTCGAAAGTATTAGTTACTGTATATAAAGAACTACCCAGCTCGTAACCTGGAGCGTCTACGCTTATGTTAATAGATCCTGTAAGATTATCTAAAAGATAGCCTCCGCTAGTAGTGTTACCGTTGTAAACGTCGTCGATAGATATACTATAGTTTAGGATCGTAGAGTTATCTCTACCGTATCTTACTGTAATATTTAGACGTCCTAAATTAGTCCAGTTATATACGTCCTGGTTACAGTTGCCGGCGTAGTCGCAGTAGTTTAAAGTCGTAGAGTAATCTCCTAGAGAGCAGTTAGTTACTAAAGAGCTGTAAGTATAATTATATAAAACTCGTCCTATACTAGCGTTTACATAAGATATATTACAGTTGTCTATTATGCTTACGTTTCTGATCTGTTGAGCGTCTGTAAAGTTTATATTTACGATCTGATTAAAAGTATAATAAGGAGAGAAGTCGTTTACCTGGCTCGGGTAAGTTGTATCTACAGTATAATTTAAAACCGTGTCTATATCTGAGTTACCCTCTATATCCGTACAGTTTATAGATATATTATAATTACCGTCTGCTTTAGGATCATAAAAATAATTTAAAGTATTATTCTGTATAGATAAATCTGTATCTATTAAATTATTATTTAAATAATAACTACAGTTAGTTAGGGTACTATTAGTACTCGTCGGTATATATGCTATTAGCTCGTCGGATATATTAGTTATAGTATTATGGGCTGGTAATGTTATATTTACGTCTACCTCTCCTACTATTTCGGAGGTTACTACAAATACATTAGGATCGTTATACTGTTCTGTTATCTCTGTAGAAGTCCAATACCTATCAGACATTACTATATTATCGAAACGACTATCTGACTGGCCCGTTGCTCCTCCTCTCGCTCCTATATCTATATAAGTCCAGGCTGTTAAACCAGTTACAGACGTATCATTACCTACCATAGCGTCGTTAATCCATATTTTACAGTTATTAGGCTCTGTTTGAAATACTATATTATACCATAAATTAGGAGTTAAGGCTGCTCCAGTATATCTACATTGTACGGATCCGTCATAAAAAAGTATATCTAGCTTACTACTACCGTCTGAAATAATCCCTATACCACTAGGATAACCTCCTACTGGGCCTATTTGAAATATACCCACACCCCCACCCCAGCTAGAAACATTTACCCATAAAGAGAGAGTTTTCATACTCGTAAGATCTGAGAGAGTATTATTAAATCCTGGAGTACCGCCACTATTGTCTAGAGAATAATCTCCAGCCTTAGAATTTGTACTAAAAGTATCGCTGCTACCTGGTGTTAAACTATTATCTATTCCTCCTCCTGTGTCCTCGTGATTATTCTCGAAGTCCCATAAATGTAAAATACTCCAGTCTGTAGCTGCGGCTACACTACTAGCTAGTAAAACCATTACCATAATATATATTAAAAATTTAGTTTTTATTTTATTCTCCTCCGAAATACATAAAGGCGAGCATACCTAAAATCATTATGATAAAAACCATAAGATTTAAGTTACTATAAAAAAACGCCTCTAGTCCTACTAGGCTACCCTCGAGTATAATCATAGCCCCAATACTATTAAGCCACTCTGCTAAAAACATAAGCCATAAAACTATAAAGAGTAGAAATAGAAAGATCGCTCCTATAGGGCCTACGAAACCTTTTTTATTCATAGCTGCCCCTCGTTACGGTACTCTCTCCACTCGTCGAAGTATGGCCCAAAATTCATTTATTATAATACCTCGTTACAACCTTTACAGGTTTTTTACTAGGTTGAGGAGCTGGGCTAAAAGGATTAGATCCTCCTCCAGCGTCGAAACCTTTACTTGATCCTCCGAAAGCGTTTGATCCTCCTCCTCCGAAAGCTGAGCCGGATCCTACTCCAGGATCGAAACCTTTACTAGATCCTCCGCTTTTCATTTGATTAAGTTTAGTCTTACCCTCGTTCATAAACTTAGCCATATTTTTAGCTAGTCTACGTCCTTTACTAGTATCTTTAATAGTCTGCTGGCCTGTAGAAATCCTACTCCTTTCCTGGGCTGCTAGGTTTCTTAACTTAGCCTTACCCTCTACCTGGATCCTCTTTTCTTTTAGAGCTTGTAACTCCTCGGCTGCTGCTACGTTGTGAGCGTGAGATCTATCCGTCTGCTGCTTTCTAAAGCCGGCTTTTTGTTGTCTTATTAAATTCATTATCCCCATTTTAAATACGTCTCCATTTTAATTTACCCATTTTTATTTTACCTCCTTAGAGATTTAAAAAACCTCCTTTTTTCTTTTTCTTTTTACCGGCCCTACTAGCGAAAATACCTAGAGCGGTTATTTCCTTTTTCTCTCCGGCTGTTTTTATTCTCCTGTGTCTCCTCTCTATAAATGTTAGATCCTCTTTTTTACTTTCTCTAAAATGGCCTCCAGGTAATAAACTCCTGGCTGCTGTTTTAATGCTTTCTGTAGATCGTGATCCTAAAGGACGGACTTTAAAACTGGCTGCGGCTGTAGTCTCTACTCTGAATTTACCAAAAGCTACCGCTCCGGCTGCTGTCTCTCTAGTTGCTACCCTCTTAAATAATCCTCCTCGTCTTACTAGTACCTCGTAAGATCCTCCTTTCTCTTTATTCTTTAAGCTAAAAAATGGAGATATAACAGTAGGAGGGGGTACCTCTTTTAACCAGCTATAAGTACTAGGACTACCTGGAGATCCAGGGCTAGGTTTAGGACTAGGGGATCCTGGACTAGGAGAGGGACTAGGAGGTACTGGACTAGGGCTAGGAGGAGTAGGACTAGGACTTATAGGAGAGGGGGATCCTCCGCCAGACGAGGGGGAGGGAGTTTTAGAAAGAGGGGGACTAATAGGGCTAGGGCTTTCTGTATGAGGACTTTTACCTCCAGGGCTAGGAGATCTCCAGCCGATATAATATTCTACTTTGCTCTGTTGATCGGGACTTAATGATAATAAACTAGATCTAGTTTCTACACTGCTAGGGCTAGGACTTATAGGTAAGCTCTGAGATCCTATACTAGATCCTGTCCCAGTACTAGGAGAACTAGTAGGTAAACTATACTCTGTAGGAATATTAAAAGAGCTAGGGGTACTACTGATCCCAGGGCTAGGCCCTGTACTAGATCCTGTAGAGAAACCTATATCTGAAACTATAGCTCCAGGTAACGGAGATCCGCCTCTACCCATTTCTGATCCTGTAGGATCTAACTTTACTTTTACTCCCTCGGATCCTGTGATAGTATCTAATTTATTTAAAATATCTGTCTGCTGCTCCGGGGTATAACTCTCTAGGAATTTAGATAAATCTTGTTTACCTCTTTCTGCTTTGATCCTCTGTAAAGGATTTTTACTAGTACCTTTAATCTCAATAATACCGGCGGCCTGTTGTACCGCTCCGGCTGTATCTTTTAATCCTCTAGGGTTACCCTGGGTACCTAAAACTCCAGGCTCCGAAAAGGCCGGCGTTTCTCCTGGTAAACCGCTAGACATTACAGTAGCTCCGGCTCCTTTTCTCTGTAATTGTTCTCCGGCCTTAGTAGCTCTAGTTTTACCAAAAGGTACAGTTTCTCCGGACTGTCCGGCTTTCATATTAGGAAACTCTATACCTAAGTAAGCGGCTGGGGCCTCGTCTGCTAGTCCCGCCTCTGCTTGATCTATTCCGCTTTTAGCCTCTAGGAATTTCTCGCCCTGGCCTACTCCTCCCTCGGGTACGAACTCTATTACTGTACCCTTTCCTGTCGGACTGATCCTTACATTTTCTCCGGCGGCTATAAGTTGCTGGGCTGTTCTTTCTATGATCGGTTTTATTTCTGCTACCGTTTTATCCGGGAACTGTACGTCTATATCTCCCTGTTTAACATTTTGAAACTGAGAAACCTCTACGTTTCCTCCTGTCCTTACGTCTCTTAAATATGATAAACTATAAGGTACTGTACCTCTTAGAGCGTCGTATTTACTTATTTGATTAGGTTTTATATTCTGTTGGAGAATATACTCTCTACCCTCGAAGTCTGTAGTTACTCCGCTGTCTAGTTTTTTAGTACCTTTTAAATCCTCTCCAGTAGCTAGAGCCTCGGCTGTTTGTTTAGGAGTAAGTTTTACTTCTACTACCTCTCCGAAAGCCTTAGCTACTCCATAATCTTTAGTTAAAAATATACCCTCTTTAATCCAGCCGGCGTTAGTCTTATCTAAAAGTAATCCCTCTTTTAAAACTGTTTCGGCCTGGGGCGTACCGTGATAAAAAACGTCTGTGGGTAGTGGCCCGGCTACTGCTCCGGGTAATTGTTTACTGGTTAAGGATCCAAAAATTACGCCTCCCTCGTCTGCTAGCATAGTCTCGACTATACCAGTAGCTACCGCTGGATCCTTTACTCCCTCTATATTGATTATAAATTCTTTTACTGGTAAACCTTTCTCTGTCCCTAGTCTGTAAGATAGCTCGACGCTGCTAAGTACTCTAGTAGTTTCGGCTGGAGTATATTCTATTAAACCTCCTCTTACTACCTCGCCGCCTGTTGCTGTTACTGGTTGGGTAGTAGATCCGGCTAACTCTGAGAAAGTTATAGGGGCGTCTAAAGCTCCGGCTCTAGTTGAGACGGTAACTACTTTAGGTTTTACTAAAGAATAAGCACTATAAGGATCTGTATTAAATGGTAAATTTTCTACTACTTTAGGACTTACTACGGATCCGTCTACGTTTGTAATGGAGGGATTAACTGTAGTTTTTGCTCCTACTGGATATCCTTTAGATCCTACTTTTACTCCGGCTACGCTAGTCTTAACTGTACCGCCGCCCTCTGTTGTAAATGTATAACTCTCTACCTCAAATTTAACAGGAGCTTTTTTAGCTACTACTTTAATAGTTTCGAATAATGCGAGCTGGCCCGCTACCTCTCCTATGGCTCCCTCGGGATTTACTTTAAACTCTGTAACTATTTTATCTACTGTACCGGTAGTATCTGTAACTAAACCTGTAGCAGTCTGATAAATTCCTTTAATAAAATCTATAGGATTTAAAATAGGATCTAAAAATCCGGCTCCTACTCCAGCAACAAAAGCCCCGGCTGCGAAACCTCCGCCCTGGGTTTGTATATATCTCTCTCCTTTTAACTGTGAGATTTTACCTCTCTGAGAAACGTCTCTTAAGTATGGTACTATTTCCTCTTTAGTCTCCCATATCTCCCCTTTAGGATCTATATATCCGTGAGTAGCAAAAAATTTATAATCCTCGACATATCCTTTAAAGTCGGGGGTTATTTTTGGCCTCTCGTATGTTGTTAAAACACTATCCGGTAGGGGCCTATTCTCTCTAGCTCGTCTATCTCTATCCTCTTGTACCCAGGCCGGCTCTGTAGTAAATGTATCATCTTTAGGATCTGTATCTACTCCCCTTAATATTATATCGGGATCCTGTTTTAAAACCTTTATATTTTCTTTCTGAGCGTCTTTTTTACCCTGTTTGGCTAGTAAGTACCCTGTAGCATCTTTCTGTTGCTGTGTGGCCTCTGCTTGCGTTTTAGTACCAGGTAAGTAACCTCCGGCTGCTAAATATTGAGCTGTAGTAGTTAGTCCGTACTTTTTAGCTATTACGTTACGGGCCTCCTGTTGCTGGAGCTTTCTCTCGTCCTCTGACTTTGTACCTGGTAACGCTCCGCCTCTAGCTAGGTACTGGGCTACTGTCTGCTTTTTAGCAGCAGCTAAAAGCTCCGCCTGTTGTATTTGTTTTTTCTGTGTGTATAAGATCGCTCCATATTCTTTTACCTGGGCCGCCTCTGTAAGAGATCTAGCTCGGCTTATTTGTTGAGTAGTATATTTAGATCCTGTAGATCCTCCGCTAGGGCCTGGAGTATATGTAAGAGGGCCGCCTGTTGATCCGCTGCTATGAGGAGATCCGCTAGAGTGATTACCTCCGCTAGTGTGTCCTCCGGCTCCGCTTGTATGGCCTCCGCTGCTATGGCTATCTGTACCTCCGCTAGTGTGTCTACCGAAACCTGTATCTCCGCTAGTGTGTCCGGATCCTCCGCTATTGTGAGGGGCTGGGGCTGGAGATCCTCCTCCTCCGCTGGAGTGTCCGCCGCTAGCGTGTCCTGGGGCCGAACTATGTCCTATGCTCCCGCTATGGTGTCCGCCGGATCCGTGTCTTACCAATTAATCCACCCGTCCATATATTTTTTAGCGTCTAGATCATTATAATATTTATCGAGAATATAATCGAACATAAATTTATTTATCTTACAGCGAGGAGTTTTAGATATATCTCCTACTAGCTCTCCGCTTTCTGCTTTGTTACATACGAAACATATCCCGCAATAATCTTTATACTTACATTTAATACAGGCTGGTATCTCGTCGTTAATTGAGGCCTCTATAAACTTACAGGCTTTAGGAGATCCTACGATCTCGCTGTAGTTATTGTCTACAGTCCCTACTTTAAAATCGTCTGTACCGTAAAATCTACCCTCGTCGCAGCTAAATATATTACCGTCGTAGTTATATGCTAGCTGTCCTATTACAGCTCCGCACGGTACCCGGAGATCCATATAGTTAGTATTTCTACCTTTGATTTTAGCGAGCATAATAGCGGTAAGTCTCTCCTGTATATTGATCCCTTTCTTATTTAATTCTATTATATAATCTAGAGTAACTTTTAGAAACTGTATATATTCCTCTACAGTATATCCTATATTGTCCCAGTCTTTCGCTGCTAAACCTAAACGAGTTAGCGGCCTTAAGTGTATACTAGTAAATCCATTTTCTATATAGCTGTCTATTATTTCTAAAGGATATTTTAAACTCTCTCGGCTTACTGTTAGTAAAGCAGTAGGGTAATTAGTTAAGGATCTCTCGTTGTATGCTTTCTTAAATAATTTAAGTTGTTTAATAACAGGATCGTAAGAGCTAGCGGATCCTTTAGAGTGAGGCCTGTTAAAATCGTGTAAGTGTTTAGGCCCGTCTAGAGAAGTACAAATATTAACATTATGATAAATTAAATACTCTCTCTTTTCTTGATCCATATTATTTAAATTAGTAACGAGTAAGAACTCTATTATTTTATTATGAAATTTATTAAGCTCCTCGGTATACTCTACAATATATTTTAAAGTATCCATATTAAGAGTAGGCTCTCCTCCCTGGAACTCTATAGTAATAGCCTCGGCTGGAGACTGGAATATTAACTCTACGATCTTTTTAGCTTTAGGTTTATCTAGATCATACTTTTTTAAACTAGGATCCTGGCTAGTAACGTCGCAATACTTACAGGCGAGGTTACAGCGTTTAGTTAAAACTATAATATGTAAACTAACTCCCTCGCTTAAGTAATGATTATATTTAGGATCAATAGTAATATTAATCGTCCCCCTTATATTTCTTTTTTATACCTTTAAAAATATCGTCTAGCTCGTCTAACTTATTAGATCTCCCTCGAGCTATTACCTTATCGTCCTCTTTGATCTTTATATTAAACATTTTAGAAACCCTCCTGTTTTTTTAGTCCAAATAATACGCCTATAAATCCTAGGACTGATATTATTATTAACCAGTAACCGAAAGTATGAGAATAAGTACCGCCTAGTTTTATATCCTCGTAGGTTTTAGTTTCCTCGACGCTGGTAATATGAAAAGTAGAAGTATTAACGCTGCTATTATATTCTCCGAAAGTATTAGTTAAGTTTACTCCCGTCTGTATTTGTATATCATTACCCATAAGTAAGAAAGAAAGCAAGAATAAGAAAGCAAAACCAATTAAAGAAAGCTCGGCGTGTTCTCTGATAATAAAGCCTAGAGCTATGAGGACTAAACTCAATACCATAAGTAAAACGAATAATGTTAAATACATATTTTTTTATGATCTCCTTTTCTTATATTTAAAAAAGAGGGCCTAGGACGTTTCAAGCCCAGCCTCTAATAGGTATATATTTTTTAGATCTACACCATACCAAATACAGACATTACCCCGTAAATTATACCAGCTATTCCGATTAAGGATAGTAAACCCCATAGAGCTACCTCCGCAGAAGTAAATCCAGGACTGGTACAATTAGCTAATATAGAACAGTCGTATATGTAGGACGTATTTATAACTCCTGTATTTGTGTTCTTTACAGTAGTAATAAAAACGTTTGCTAGTACAACAACTCCAATAGTTAGCGAGATAATACCGCTAATAAAATTAGCCATATTTTTTGTAACCTCCATTACATTATTTTAAGAGAGGGCCTAGGCCTCGAGGGCCAGCCTCTTTATATCGGGATAAGATCTAGGGATCTTACGCCATACCAAATACAGACATTACTCCGTATATGATACCAGCAATACCGATTAATGATAGTAATCCCCATAGAGCTATCTCGGAACTGTCCCACCCGCTTGTATTTGTACCTTTTATAGTAACAATAAATACATTAGCTAGAACAACTACACCGATAGTCAAAGAAATTATACCTGCGATAAAGTTAGCCATTTAATATTATCAACCTCCTTAAGTACCACTAAAACAAAACCCCTTTATATAAACTAGTACAAATCTATATAAACAACCTCTTTTAAAGTTTTTTTATTTTTTTTTTTTTTATGAATATAGATAATTATATATGGTCTTTTTGTACCACACATACACATTATTAACATATAATAAATAATATTTTCTTATAATAATAAAAATAAAAAAAAACTTTCTTTTATAAAGGATATATTCTGTACCACAATAATATTTATATACTAATCGTACCACAGTATAATATTATAGACGAGGATTAAAAAAAGGAGGTTATTTAAATGGGATTTACTGGAGACTATTACCAAAAGAAAACACAGGCTTACAGGTTTATCGACGATCTCGTAGGGAAAGGGCTTACTTTCGATCAAATTCTATATAAGGTAGAGACAAATTTCGGATTTTCTGATAAGTTTGTTAAAAAAAGAATAGATCTAATAGAAAGACTTACAGGAGAAACTACCGACGAGAAACCTAAAAAAAAGGAGGATCCTAAAAAATGAGATCCTTAGGAGAAAGTAAGCACGTAAGAGTAACTAAAGAAGTAGAAGAAGTTATCGACGATCTACGGGAGAGATACCCCGACGAATATAAAACTATATCCGACGTAATGAGAGCTGGAGTTTTCGCTCTAGCACGCTGGAAAGAAAAGGATCTAAAGATACAGGAGGCTAAAAAATGTACGAAGTAAATAGTATAATAGGAGTAGGAAATCTTTTACTTAATTCTATTACTATAGGAGCAGTCCTAGGTATATGGAGAGTAAAGGTAAAAATGGCTAAGGCCCAGGCGTTAGTAAATGCTGTAGGCCCAGTACCTCCGTTACCTATGGAGATACCACCACCACCACCGCAGCCAGTACAGCAGCCTATACCGACGGTACAACCACAGACAATACCAAAAGCTCCAGCGGAAGTAAAGGGGGGGGAGCCAGCTAAAAAAACAAATCCTAAAGCTCAAAAACAGATAAATATTTTAACCACAGAGCTGGAGAGATTAAAAGCGTTATGATAGATCAAAAAGATATAAGGAGCTGCTCCGGTTTACCTAAGCTCGAGGAGGAGGAGCTAAATTTAAAAGATATAGGTAAGGGGATCAAAACAGGTAAGAAAGATCTAGCCAGGATCATAAACGCAGATAGATATAAAACCTGGAGTAATGGATATAAATTCGATAAATGGATTTTTCAAATTATAATGTTTGGAATTTTCGGCTTAATGTTTTTTATAGCTTACTCTAATAATTTCGAGTTAAATAGTTTTACCTGTAGCAGATCCGTAAATAATTTTAATATAGGGAGCGATTTAAAGGGGCTAATTTGTTTAACTGATAATTCTAACTGTTGTAAAAATCCTTTTTACGAGCCTACAGACTGGACTAATCGAGAATATTTACCGCCGGGAGAGTATGGTTTTAAACCAGGGCCAATATTTAATGGTATGGGATTTATAGCGACGCTGCTATTTAGCATAGGACTTTTATTAAATCATTTGATTTATAATAGAAAATTCTTTAAAGGAGGTTTAAAAAATGGATATGATAATAACAATAATAAATAAAGAACTAGAAAAGGAGATCATAAAAAGCGAGAAAGGTACATCCTGGATACATAAGAAAATAGTTAAGGGTATGCTTAAGGAAAAAGTTTTAAAAAAGGATCCATTAACTTTAAGACTTAAACCTATTGTAAGAGGTAATTTACATTTAACTTATATGAACATAAAAGACGACTTAATAGAGAAAGGATATAAATTTAATATTGATTTTAAAATGAGGTTAGAATAATGGCCGACGAGGAAAATAGAAATTTACCGCAGAATGATCTCGATTTTAATTTAATGCTTACAGATAGCGTTTGGGGTAAGAGAGAAGTAGGAGAGGAGCTTAAGAATAAATTAAATAAAATTTACCTAGATAGAGACGAGAAAGGTAACCCTGTAATGGTTAAGGATAAGGAGGGTAACACCGTCCCGCTAGGAGAAAAATATAGTATGTGGAGTTTACTCTCTTTCTTTACTAGAGATATGAGGCTAGGCAACCTCTCGGAGTGGAGCGGAGAATTACAGGCCTGTAGGTATATGATCGAGCTTTCTAACGATCTACTAGTTACAGATATGAAAACCTCGTTTTCTGTAGCTCTATCTCGAGTAGCTACGATCCTGGAGACTAGCCAGTCTAAAAATGGTTTTTTACGTAGATCTATGAACACCTTAAGACAAGAGCATATAAGACAAGAAGTAGAGGCCCCGAAAAAATCTTTTTTCGGAGGCGGGGCGGATAAGAAAAACGCCGGAGGAGGTTATTAAAATGGAAAAATATAATATTGAATATAGCTGCGGCTGCATACACGAACTTACAAATAATAAAGGTATGCACGAGGCTACAGGAAATAATAAAAATTGTGATATTCATAAGGAGGTTAAGTAAATGGTACACCCTATATTCGTACAGACTTTTTGCTATGCTATAGTAATGGTTTTAAGTTTAGGAATAGCAGCAATTTTATTAAAGGGTTTTTTTATGAAGTATGTAAAAGTAAGGTTAAGTTTTGGAAAATTTATACTAGTTAAAATTAGATCTCCATTAAGGGACTACTACGGCGTAGGCTGGGTAGAGGATAGCTTTCTCGTCTATAAACGTAGAAAGAATAATATAAGGATCCTAATAACAGATAAGATTTTTTATAGATCTTTAGGCGTTACCTGGGTAGACGTAGACGAGGAAATAAACGCCGCCTGTACTGTAGACTATACTGGAGTAGCTGGTTACGACGCAGAGAAATACGACGATCTACTTACCAGGGCTTTAATGAAACCCTCTATAAAATCTAACTTTGAGAAAATAGTAGTAGCTATATTAGTAGGCACTTTAATATTATGCGGAGCTGCTGCTTACTTAAGTTATCTAGGTTATAACAATACTCAAATTATAACCCTTACCCTAGCCCAGGTAAAAGACGCTGTAGCTGCGAATACTCAAACTATCGCAGCTAGTACGGGGCTGGGATAAATGGCGATTTTCGGCGTAGTAGTAGAGGATCATAAACTAGCGAAAGAGTTTTTTAAAGAGACTAAAGAAAGGCTAGCTATGGGTAACATAGCTAAAAATCCTTTTAGTGGGGGCGTAGTCTCTTTTATTAGTTTAAGAAAATATAAAGAAAAGGGAGAGGCAGAGACTAGAGTAGATCTAGGTTATAATATTAAAATGAAACCTATATATCCTAATTTCGCTCTAGTAGGAGCTGTCTTTTTAACCGCTACCTGTATAATATGGCCCCATTTATGGATTATGTTAGTTACAGCTTTCTTTTATTTGATCTCTCTGTTTTGGAGTGGACGATTTTATTATTATATGCTTAAGCTAGGGCTTAAGAGGAAAGGGTATAAGGGATCCATAAGATACCTTAAGCCTAAAGATATACTAGAGGAGGTTTATTTTAATGGGAATAAATAACGTATTTGAGGTACTGATAGAACTAGATAAGGCTACGCCTGGAGTGTTCTATCCTGTAGCAGACATAAAGGCGGAGCTAGAAAAGAAAGGATTTAGTAACGGATCCGTAAAGAAAACATACAACCATTTACTTAAGTTATCTATGTTTAAAATGGTAGATATGAAAGGTAAGGGGATAGTACACCATATAAAAATGTTTAAATTACATAAAGGCAAGAAATAGAAAGTTACGCCTATATAGGGATAAGTAAACTATATAAATAAATCTATTAGTACTCAATAAATCGGAAGTTTAAAAAAAAATCAAATAATAAAAGACTATGGTAAATTTCAACAACGAGAACACAGTAAGCACACCAGCGGCAAATATAATTAAGCTCCTCGTAATTGAGGCCCGTTATAATTCTTTTCTAGCCTTTGAGGAGTATAATAGTAAGATCTCTGGCTCTATTAACTACAACCAGGGCCGGGTAAGAGCTAGACTGGGTACCTGGTACCTAGAACACCAGGCATATTTGGAAAGGACGTTTACAAAAGCGGAGGACATAATAGAAATAGATGCAGTAAAAAAGGATCTGTTTTTTAATAAACAAGATCTAGAATATACTAGGATCCTGGAGATCATAATATTTTTAAATAATATTATTGATAAATTAAAGATCACTAAACTAGATACTAAACAGCAGTACGATACTACTAACATAGAGGAGGATAATAAACATAATGAGTATAGTTAGATTAGAAAATACAGATTTATTTATTTATGTTTGTGGAGCTGTACTTATCATAGCCGCCCTGGTTTCTTTTATATATTTATTATATGGAGATCTACTAAACGACGAGGAGCGTTTAAGTATGCTAATTAGTATAGTAGAGGGGAGAAAATGAAAGAGCGTAAACTATTATATTCTAATGGACTACCTTTTACTGATCCTTTAGGGGCGTCTATAGATCAACAGCTCGAAAGGATCAAGAATAAAAAAGCCTCTTGTATACTTATAGACGGGGCGATAGGTACAGGTAAGACTACTCTCGCTACTCACATAGTAAATAATATTAACGAAAAGGATAAGAAAGGTAAGATAGATCTTTCTATTAAACACCACCCCCAGCTATCTTTGGGAGGTAAGGAGTTTACCGGCTGCTTTAGAGTTACACATAAGGAGGGCCTAAAGGTTATTATCTACGACGAGGCTGGAGACTTTAATCGTAGGGGAGCTATTAGATCCTTTAATCAAATGATAAATAGATTATTCGAAACGTATAGAGGTTTTAAGATCCTGGTAATAATATGCTTACCTACTTTTCATATATTAGATAGCCAGCTCTTTACTAATAATATTCCTCGTATGTTGATCCATATAACTAATAGAAATAGTAAGTATGCTATCTTTAAAGCCTACAGTCTCTCCGGTATGAACTGGATCCGTTACTGGTATGATAAGCTACCTAAAGGAGCTAGCCATAAATGTTATAGTAAAGTACAACCTAATTTTTACGGTAAGTTTTATAATCTTTCTCTAGCCGACGAGAAAGCTCTAGATCATTTAAGTACATACGGTAAGAAAGAAGTACTCAAAAAAGCAGAGAAAGATCTTAAGGGTTTATTATGTTATACAGATATAGGAGAGAAACTAGGTAAGTCTGTAGTATGGGTACGAGCAGCTTTAAAGGATCTAAAGATTAAAGAAAATAGTATTATAGATCGTAAGAAGTGTTTTAATAAGGACGTGCTGGATCGTCTGATAGATTACCAGGACGAAGTTAAACAAGAAAAGAAATTAAAAATAGATATAGGAGGCGGCCCTAATGTGTGAGGGCTGCGGTAATAGCTGCGTAGCGGGGCCTGTACTTATGGGAGATATTTTATTCCCGGCTCTGATAGTTTTAATTATAATAGGATTTTTAATTTTAATATATAGGAGGTATAAAAATGGAGACAAAAAT